>Ga0209324_10002374_pt1 | contig 12970 bp, 15 predicted proteins | sample Rifsed19ft3_FD_184015 | JGI IMG/M metagenome (GOLD analysis project Ga0209324, IMG submission 184015) | Soil microbial communities from Rifle, Colorado, USA - sediment 19ft 3 (version 2) | ecosystem: Environmental > Terrestrial > Deep subsurface > Rock core/Sediment | place: Rifle, Colorado...
AAAACAGTTATTTAGTATGATAATACCAAAATTTAATTATTCAAGATTTTCAAATCATCATGGAATGATTGAAGAGATAGATGAATATTTAACAATTGGAGATACAAAAGTAATTATTATGAATGGAGAATTATTAAGTGGAAATTTATGTAAAAAATCATTAGGGACTTCACAAGGAAGTATAATTCATATATTTAATTTGGATTATGGAAAAGAAAAAACATTAGAATTTATAAATAATTGTCAAATTATGACAAAAGAATTTTTGAAATTATATCCATTATCAATAGGATTATCAGATATGAAAGAACCACAAGGAATATTAGATAAAGTTAAAGAAACCCTAAGATTAGCAGATGAAAAAATTAAAGAATTATCAAGAATAGGATTAACACAAAAAGAGTATGAAAAAAAAATTAACAAAATGTTAAATGATGCTAGAAATAATATTACATCAGATACTATGAAAACAATGGGTAATGAAAATAACTTCTTCTTAATTATAAGTGGTGGAGGTAAAGGAAATCCCATTAATCCATCTCAAATAACAAGATCTATTGGACAACAAAATATGGATGGAGGTAGAATTCCATATGGATATCAAACAAGAACATTACCATATTTTGAAAAATATGATGATAGTTCAGAAGCACGTGGTTTTATAGCAGCATCTTATATAAGAGGATTAAAACTTCATGAAACTGTATTCCAAGCAATGGTTGGACGAGAAGGATTAACAGATATGGCTATTAAAACAGCTGAAACTGGATATATGCAAAGAAGAATATGTAAAATATCTGAAGAGGCAAAAGTCCTTTATGATGGAACTGTTAGAAATAGTAAAAATGAAATATTATCATTTTCATATGGTGATGATTGTATGGATTCATCCTATTTAGAAAATCAAACAATATGTTTTCATGATTGTACTGATTCATATTTCAAAAAACGTTTTTTATGGCCTGATGAAGATTATGAATTATCTGAACTTTTAAAAAGAGAACGTACAAGATTATTAATAGATTTTCATAAAAAATTAGTATTTAAAGATACTGTATTACCAGTTAATCTTCATCGTATTTTTAATAATATTAATAATAATATCAATAATAATGGTATAAAAGTATCAAAGGAACAAGTAATTATGGATACATTTAATTTACAAAAAAGATTATGGACTAATTTAAATGTTTTTACAGAAAAATGGGAATCAAATATAGCAATACAAATAAGATGGTTTTTAGCATCAAAAGTTATAATACAACAATATAATTTAAATGAAGAAAATTGGAATTTAATAATAAGAGAAATAGAAAAACACTTTTATAAATCATTAATAAGTCCAGGAGAAATGTGTGGAACACTAGCAGGACAATCTATAGGAGAACCAGGAAGTCAAATGACTCTTAAAGTATTTCATTTTGCAGGTATTTCCGAAAAAGATGTAACTTTAGGTATGCCTAGAATGAAAGAATTATCTAATGCAGCTAAAAATATAATTAGTCCTAGTTTAACAATTTATCTAAATTCCTGTATATCTAAAGAAGAAAAATTAGTACGTAAATTTATGAAAACTATTGAATATTATACAATCAAAGATGTTCTTATGTATTATGAAATTGTATTTGATCCTAATATTAAAAATACAATTATTGAAGAAGATAAGAATTTCATTAATGAATTTTATAAATTACCTCATGAAATGGAAATGGAGATTGAATCTTTATTTAGTTTAAATTGGTCTCTTTATGTTTTAAGATTAATATTTGATAAAAAAATTATTCATGATATGGGATTATATATTGAAGATATTAAAAATATTATCAAAGAACATTTCAATAATAATTTTTTATTTGAATGGACTGATGAATTCACTGATATTTATATTATTAGAATTCGTATCCATCAAGATTCTGATCCCATCATAGGAGAAGATCTAGAATTATTAAAAGATATTCTAAATTATATTTTATATATTAAAATTAATGGTATTGAAAATATTGATAAAGCATATATTGGCAAAGATAAAATATCTAATGAATTTATTATTGAAACTAAAGGAACTAATCTAGCTGAAATTTTATCTCTTCCTGGTATTGAATTCAATAGAACTAAATCAAATAATATTTTTGAAGTTATTAAAATTTTAGGTATTGAAGCTGGTAGAAATGTATTAATTGAAGAGTTTAATCAAGTTATATCTTTTGATAATAATTATGTCAATCGACGTCATTATTCACTTTTAGCAGAAATTATGATGAATAGAGGTATTTATCTGGGTGCCACTCGTCATGGATTAAATCGTGTTGCTAATAATGATGTTCTTAAACTTGCCTCTTTTGAAGAAACTCTTGAAAAATTCAGCGAAGCTTCCCGTTTTGGTCTTGAAGATCCTCTTTTAGGTATTACTGCATCTGTTATAATGGGTCATATTCCTTCTCTTGGTACCTCATCTAATTTTGAACTTTTCCTTGATACTGCAAAACTTATTTCTCATCCTTTATCTCTTTCTCTTCCAAAAAAACAAAAACAACAACAAAAAATATCATTTAAAGAATTTAATACTGATATAAAAAATAATCTTTTTATTCCTTATGATCCTCTTCATCCTCAAATTTAACAAAATTGTTCATATAAAGTCATTATTATATCTTCACATTCTGGATATTTACGTATTATAACTTTTATATTTCGTTTATTATAAATTTTTATATCATCTTCTATATCTTTTATACTTCCATATGAACTTAAAAAACTTAAACTATCATTATCATTTTTTTTATATAAATATATTGCATTTTTAATATATAACATTGCATGTATATTTTTTTTATATAATAAGAACAAATTTCTATCATTACAAATCTTCATAAAATTATCTTCACAAAAATTATCAATAAAATTCTTTACTTTCTCATCTCCTGTTTCTATAATCTCACATTCAATTTTATATAAAATATCTTTAGAACGTGTTAATACCATTTATAATTTTTAAAATAATTTTTATTTATCTTATTCAGCGCATTATAAAATAATTCGTGGAATACAACCTATGGCAGGTTCAGTAACACAAATTTGAGTTGCTGTATCACAACAAAGTCTATTACCACAACATTCTTCACCATCTACACAACAATCCTCTCCGCACGGACTGCATGAAGAGGAAGATGAAGAAGAAGAGGAGGATGAAGAAGAGGTGCAGGATGAAGAGGAACAACAACTTCTACATCTGCATCCTCCATGATGATGATGACGACATAGAAGAATACATAATAAAAAAATTGAAATTATTAATAATACAATTGTAATTAAAATAAAAAATAATAAAATGAAATGCATTTGAGACGTTAATTATTTACTATATAAATAAAATATTTTAATAAATAAATATAATAAATTATATATTTTTGTATAGAAAAGATAATAAAATGACTACAATATTAGATGCACCTACATCTGAAAAATTTAGATTATTTATTATAATAATTATACTGAATACAATTGGATGGATAATTTTTAGATTATGGTATGATGTATTAATAGATGTATTTCAAAAACTTACTCCTTCAAAATATACAAAACCACCAATGTGGATGAAAATAATATTAGCGATTTTGTTTACAGTTGTTTTAATTCTTGGGTCTATATGGCTTGGTGTACTTCCATTTTAAATATATTTGTTTCTCATTTGATAAAGGAGAATATGAGAAGACATAAAAAAGAAATAAAAAATAATTTGACGTTAATTTTTTTGAAAAATGAATATTTGAAAGAAATAGAGAGAAAAATAAAATTAAAAATGCCAAAATTATATAATATTGAAGGAAAAGTAATTGGATATAAAGGAGGGATACCAGTGGTGTCAAAATCAGGAATTAAAATATCAGCAGCAAAAAAACCGGGAGTTAAATATTTATTAATAGATAGAGGAATTGAGAAGAAAAAAACAAAACCACTAAACAAAAAATGTATTATAAAAACATTAAGTACAGGAAAGAATACATATGCTATATTTTGTGAAGAAGTAAAACGAAGAAAGGAAATAGAACTAAGAAAAAAGAACAAATTTTCATTATCTATAGAAGATCGAAAAATTTTGTGGCAAGAAATAAAAGATTTAATATCTCACGGAGAAATAAAGCCGACAGTTAAAGACATTCGTCAAGCGATTTTAGCGGTTGAAATTGAATAAATCGTGCAAAAGAGGAAGATATTTCACCAATTTCAAATGGAGAAATAATATTATCAATATAAGATATAAAATTATCAAGAGCCAGGTTTATTAAATCACTTTTAAAGACTATGCAAAATATATTTTTATGAGATTGTGAAATAATTATTTTAATAAATGGTAATTCTTTTTTTAAATATTCTATAGCAGAATTCATATTTTTTCCATTACTAAATGTATATAATCGTGCTATTATCATGTGATACACTATTAGTATTAAATATTTTTTTAATGGAAAATGAAAGCATTAATAAACTTTTATTTGAAACGCCGTCAATATTTTTATTAATTAAATCTATAATTACTAAAAGAGAAAAATGGATAATTATATTCAACCAAAACCAATGCAAAAAGGAAAAATAATAACATATGAACTAATTGAATGGATTCAAAAACAACAATCAAAAGAAATGACTGTTAAATTTGATATAAATGATAATACTAAACAGGAAACAATTAAATTAATCAAATTGAGAGATGAGTTTGGTGTAAAAAAATATGGGCAACATTTAATGTCTGAAGATGGAAGAAAAACAGCCAAAGATGCATTGGATGAATTAGGAGATTTATTACAATATGTATATAAAGCAGTATTATTAAAAGATGAAGAAACTTTTATTTTAATTAAAAAAATAATACCAATTCTTTTATTATTATTAAATGATAATGAATGATATTTCAAAACTTCTGTTTTAAAGATTTAAATTTTTTAAATCTTTTACGAGCATTCTCTCTTGCTATCATACTAGGAGTTTTAATAAAATTATTTTGAGTTAAGGATTCATTATAATTATTATCAGGAAGAACATGAGGATTATAAATATTGAATTTACTAAAATTAGCGGGTTTGAACTGTGTTGTTATTTTGTCAGTTTTTTCATTTAAACTACGTTGTAATTTATGTTTAATTGAGCGAGGATGAAGAGGAAATTGTTTTGCTGGACCATTACGATTATCATATAATCCTCCTTCTGTTCGTTTCCAATCATTCATGGTAGTTGTTTGTTCTTTAATATAATTAAACTGACTGGAAGGAATTTTTCTAGAACGGGGATTGGGTGGGATTTTTTCAATTTTTGCTAATCCATAATCATGAACAGGAGTGAATGGTTCTTGATAAAATACAGATCTTTCTTTAATATAACCAGGTATTTTTTCATATAATCCAGTATTATCAACTTTTTTAAAAACTTTATCATTTTTACGAAATGTAAATTTGGATGGATTTAAATACTCATAATTTTCAAGTTTTTTTTCAGCAAAATCTTTAAAAATTATTGGTGGCATTTTTAAATTTTAATATACTAAATTGATAAAATATAATTTTTATTTTATAAATATATATAAAAGATGATTTATTAACGATATTGTTCCATTAAATTATGATTACAGTTAGGTAAAATTCCAGATTGAAAATAGGTCCATAAACGAACATAATCATCTGCTTCCGGAATTATGTTACATAAAAATAAAACAATTTGTTCATGATTATATGGAAATATGGGTAAAAAATTATTTTTAAGTTCTTGATCTAATTCTATGTATTTAAGATGCTTTTTAAATACATTTCTAGCCTTTTCATAATTAAATGGTAATGGTATTATATATTTTTTAATCTTTTTATCCGAAGTTTCAGTAATAAATTTTATGATATTTTCAATATTATGATATTGTTTAATTAATTTATATGCATTAACTGGTCCTATTCCTGTAATTTTTTCTGAATAATCACATCCACATAAAATACAAAAATCTATAAATTCATCTTCTGGTAATTCAAATTCTTTTACAATAGCTTTTATATTATAATATTTCATATTTTGTTCTCTATTTTGTTGTGATCCTATTCCACGAATTAAACTTATTGCACCAAAAGGAAAAACATCACCATCTTCACATACTACATAATCAACTATGCCCAATCTATTTAATATAGAACACACTCCTTCTCCATCACCTGTTTTCAAATCAATAATTTGTGCTCCCATTAATTGTAATAATTTTTTAACTTGTTCTATTTTTTTTGGAGTTATATTTATATAATTTTTCCTTTTTTGATCATATTCTTTTTTAATTCTACATAATTCTTTTATTTCATTTTCATCTATATTTGGATATGTTTTTTTAAGTATAAATTCATCGTAAATTTTTGTATCAATATTGAGTTTTATATGTTTATCATCTAATTTTATTTTTATATCTTCAATAGTTTTTATTTGATCTAATTTTCTTTTATTCCTTTTTTCTTTTTCATCCTTTTTCTCTTCAATTGCTTTTCCATCAAAAACAAATATTGGTTTTATTTTATATCTATAAAAATCAGTCATTAACCATCCAAATTGAATTAAACAATTTGATTCATCCATACCATAACTATATTTATATATAAATGCATTTGTATCGATTGCTAATGATTTTCCACTTAATTCTTTTAATGTTATTTCTTTTATTAAACTTGTTTTATATAGAGAATTTTTTAATAAAGAATTTGATATATAATGATATAAATTTCCAATCCCCATGTTTAATTATTATTAATATATTTAATCTATTAAATTAGAATAAAAATATGATAGCGCATAAAAATAAAAACTTAATTAATAAATATCATGATTCATATATACCTTCTGTTCCTACAATTATAATTTTAAGTGTAGGAATATTTAATAGTTTATATAGAGCTTTTTTAACAGATGTAGAATTTTTTAGTGATAATTTAGGATTATATAAAATACTTATAAAAGAGCTTAACAGTCAAGTTCGTATACTTTTATTATCTATTATTTCTGAAATTGCTTATAAATGTAATCTTAAATTTATATCTTATATGACTATAATACCTTCAATTATTACTAGTATTGTAGCTATTCTTCTTGTTTTAATTAAAAATAGAAATAATCAAAAAATTCTATCTAAAATAATTATTTCTAATATTCCTTTAAAATTACCATCTAAATTACAAAGTCTTGTTGATAATAAATTTTATGATTGTATTAATGAGTTTAAAAATTCTTATTAACTAAACAATACATTATTTATAATTATATCAGAAAATGAAATAACAGCTAATGAAAATGTACTATTTTCTAATGAATCACTTTTAGTTAAAGTTTCTATTCGTTTCAGTTCTTCATTAATATTAATTCTTTCTATAGCTGTATTAATTATATTCAAATCATCTTTAAAATTTATAGGGAATCCTATTTTCATAGGATATATTGTTTTCGTATTTTTATAAGTTTTTTCACATGGATTATATAACGTTACACCTAAATCTAACCATATTTTAATTTTCTTATCATCATCATCAACATCATTATTATTTATAATAAATTCTATTATATGTGTATAATTATCATATGCTGGATAATTAGCAATATTTTCAGAATCATCTATTATCACTGGTACATATCTAATATTATTGTTATTTATCTTTTTTTGAACTTTCAATAATCTTATTTGTTCTTTCTTTATATATTGTTTTCTACCTTCTTTTCCTTCTAAATAAAATATAGAATTGTAGTTATCGTATAATATATATATTGCTCTTATAAGTGATATTACAACCATATAATATTTTCCATTTAAAAATAATGCCCAAAATTGTTCTATAGTTCCTTCTCTATAAAAATATTCTATTGTGTCTTTCAAACATATCGTACTATCTTTCTTTAATAAATAATAACTACATTTTATTTCATTATCTTTATCATTATTTTGAGTATTCAGAGTATCTGATATTTTTATTATTTTCCATCCATAATACCCATGAGAAAATTGCATTTCCTTAGTTTCTTCAAAAAGAGGTTTTGCATAAATTTCTGATGTTTTTTTAATTAAGTAATTTATACTTATCTCTTTTTTTGTTATTATACTTGGAACACTTAATAATTTCATGCATTCCATTTTATGATTTTTATAATCTTTTTTTTTACAATCTCTTGAACAATATCTATTAAATCCACATATTTTACATATACAAACATTAACTATTTCTTTCGAACATATCAAACATTTATTAATTTTTTTTCCTTCCATTTTAAATATATAAAAATTCCAAATATCTATTTTAAAAAATATTTTGTATTTAGAAAAAATATATTATAAGCGCAATAAAAAAAAAAAAAAAAAAAGCCATATTAGGTGCAATGGTTGTTTTAATAACTGTTTCAATAATAATAGTACTAAGTAAATCTAATGATACAAGACATCACAGAGTTCCTTTTTCATTAAAAAAGAGGGTTAAGGATATGGTTGAAGAAAGTGCTAATAAAATAAAAGAAGCCCAAAATAATGAAAGTAAAGATAAAGGATTATCATATCACAATACTGTTGAAGCTCATGCTTTTCTCAAAGCAGCTAAAACACTAATTGGATTAGATACATTACCTAAATTATCTGGTTATGATATTAATGCTCTTGAAAATAAAATTGAAAGTTTATATCATAAATTTGTAACTGATCCTGCTTCAAAAAGAAACGAACAAAAAAAAATGAATTCTGAAGAATATAATAAAAATCTAAAAAATATTACAGATAATCAAGGTGTTACTGATCTTAAATCTATTAAAAATCCTCATAATTTTCCAACACAATTTTAATAATTTATTATTTATTAATCAATTGATATAATTCATCAATATTATTTAAATCAATATCTAGTTTATCTTTTAAATAAAATATTTTTTCTTCCAATTTCATAACAATATTATCTATATTAGAAAATATTAATGTATATTTATCCTTATAAATTAAGCTTTTTAACCTTTCTTTTCTTTTATTATATTCATTTAATATATTATGTGTTTTAAACCATTCAAGATTGTTTATATTTATAGATGCTAATTCATATATAATATTATGTTTATCTGGATTTATATTAATAACATCTTTCCAAACAGTTGTCCATATTTTTTTCTTCATTCTAACATTAAAATCTTCATGTATTTTACTTTTAAATTCAGATAACTTTTTTGATATAGAACTTTCAATTGTTGGATCTTTTTGAATAATACTTTCTATCATTTCAACAGGAGATTCAGATTTTAATTTTATAGGAAATATTACTGGTTTTATTGGTATTGTACTCTCAATTGTTGGATCATTACGATTAATATATGAAATATTTTGTTCAGATTTTTTAATAAGAACTTCTTTTTTTACAGGAGATTCTGATTCTGATTCTGATTCTATTTTTATAGGAGATTCAGATTTTAATTCTATAGGAAATGTTATTGGTTTTATTGGTATTGTACTCTCAATTGTTGGATCATTATGTTTAATATATGAAATATTTTCTTCAGATCTTTTAATAGGAACTTCTATTTTTATAGGAGATTCTGATTCAGATTCTATTTTTATAGGAGATTCTGATTCTGATTCTATTTTTATAGGAGATTCTGATTCTATTTTTATAGGATATTTGGTTAACAATATTTGAGATTTTGTTGGAATTCTAATTGTTTGTGCAATCTTAATATTCATTATTTAATATTATAATATTAATAGTTCTATTTTTCTAAAACATTTTTTTAAAATATAAATGTCTAATGTAAAAGAATCAGAATTACAATTAAAAATTCAACAATTAAAAGATTTAAAAAATCAAAAAATTCAAATTAAAGATATTAAAAAGAAATTAAATACTAACTTTAAACCTTTAAGATCTGATATAGAAGAATCTATTAAAACAAATCATAAAAGTTCATTTGCTCTTGGTAAATCTCTTTATATTTATCGTATACCTATTAAAGATAGTCGAAAACCTGGTATGTTACTTGTATATAAAGCTATTGAGAATATTCTAGGTAAAGATTCTCTTTTAGAGGTTAAAGAGGAAATTAAACATTTAAAATTTAAAAAAAGAAATGATTCAGATCCTAAAGTACATATTACTATTTTTTCTTCTAATAGGAAAATTCGAAATGATAAAGGTAAAAAACATAATTATACAAAACCAAAAAAACAATCAATTACTTCTATTCGTGATTCTTCTCATAAAAAACACAGATATAAACAATATATGCATCTCAAAACACGTTCCAAAAAAACCTAATATATTTATTATTATATTTTAGTAATAAAATGTCAAAAGGAAGAATTGAACTAATTCATGGACCCATGTTTTCAGGAAAAAGTACAGAATTAAAAAGAAGAATTAATCGATATATAATTCCTTATAAAAATATTGTAATATTCAAAAATAAAATAGATACTAGATTTGATCCAGATCATGTAATAACACATAATAAAGAAATATTAACTAATGTTATTCATATATTATGTAGTACAATCAAAGAAGGATTTGATAAATATTTAAGTACTTATGGTATACCTGATATAGTAGGTATAGATGAAGGTCAATTTTTTCCCGATTTAGTTAATACATGTGAATCATTAGCTAATAGTGATATTATTGTTATAATAGCAATGTTGGATGGTAAATGGAATCGTTGTCCATGGATTGGTAATGAAATATTGAAAGATCATAATTATTTACCCCTTTATCATATCTATTCTATTGCTGATCAATCTATCAAATTATATGCTTTTTGTAATATTTGTAAAAAAGAAAATGCTCCGTTTTCTAAAAATATAAAATCTCAAAATGATGTTGAATTAGGTGGTTCTGAAAAATATATGGCAGTGTGTCGTACTTGTTATTATTTATAATGCGCTTTAATATTTTTATTTTATGTTTATTTTTTATAACAAATATTATTAAAAATAAAAATTAGAATACACAATTATGATTACTAAAGAATTTATAGAAAAAAAGTTACCTATAAAAGTTTCAATATCATCCATAGACCTGCAATACCCTTTATCTTTATATAGTTTTAATATAAAAGGCGAACCTTTATTCCGTTTTAATATAGATGGTAAAGATTCTAAATTAATAAATATTGATACAATAAAATCTTCTATTACTCATGCACTTGATGGAAAAATAGACAATGTTTTACTTGATAATTTAACAGAAAATATATTTTTATCGATCAATAATGACCAAATTACTTTAAAGTCAATTTTATCATTATTTGTTCCTAATGACACACCCGTTCCTGATGAAGATGATGATGATGATGAAGATGAAGATGAAGATGAAGAAAATGAAGATGATGAAGATGATGAAAATGAAGATGATGTTGAAGAAGAAGACGATGATGAAAATAATAATGAAGATGTAAATAAAGAAGATGAACAGGATAAAACGAAAAAAAGAAAGAAATTTGATATAAAAATATCTAACTTAAGAAAAAAATCAAAACTTGATGGTAAAAGTCCTGATATCAAAAAAAAAGTATCTTTTAAATTTGATCCATTATTAGATACTGAAAAAGATATTGAAAAAGATAATGAAATTCAAAGAGATAAAGAATTTTTAATTGATGGATGGTCTAAAAAAATATTTCCATTTATTCAGAAATTGATAGAAAAAAATATTATTAAAGATGAGCATGGTGATTTAGTTAATCGATATTTATTAGAATTATTTTGGGGTAACTAATTTAATAAAACTTTTCGTTTAATATTTTTTTTACAATTTTATATATTTGAATAGTAATAACAAATGTCTCATAAAATAAAAAAACAAAAAAAAGGAAGTAATATTTCTATTGGTGTCTTTGATTCATCGTCTCAAAGTGAATATGAAGATACCAATATTAATAATAATACCGAATTCTCATTTGAAGAAACAAAAGAAGAGCAGTCCTTATCTAATGAGATTGTTTATAATACTGTTTTTAAAGTTATTGATTCTATTACTACTCTATTATTATCTAATGAATCAAAAAATAAATATAAACATGAATTAACAAAATGTAAATGGATTTTAAGAAAAATTGTTAAAGAATTATCCACTTTGGATATTAATGATCTTCATTCTGAATACAGAGCCATTTGTCTTATCTTATCTAGATTCTTAAAAGAAAATAAAGATGACTTTTCCATTCCTCTGGCTCATGCTCAATTAGAAGAATGCATCGAACATATTGTTCCTGATATTTATGCTTCTTATATAATGGAATTTGGTCTTATTATTGATTCAGAAAATGATGAAAATGAAGATGAAGATGAAGATATTAATGTTGAAGATGAAGAAGAAAATGAAGAAGAAGATGAAGATGATGATGAAGATAATGATGATGAAGAAGAAGAAGAAGAAGAAGATGAAGAGGAAGATGATGAAGAAGGAATAGAAAATTTAGAGGAAACTGATGATGAGAAAAAGTTAGATGATAATCAAATTAAAGATTCATCATTTGATATAATGGCTAAATTGTATACTTCAGCAAGTGATTTTATATTAAGTAAAAGAAAAAATATAATTGAGTCAGAAAAGAAAATATGGATATGGATAAAATGTATAAAAGAAATATTTGATTTGATATCAAAGTTGTTTACTGATAGTAAAGAATATGGAGTAGAAACAGATAATATGAGAAAATATTATGTATGTCTAAGAAGAAGTGGAGATGAATTATGTAAATTAATAATTGAGCAAACAGAAGTACATTTTATAGAAATTATAAATCAAAATTTAGAAGATATGTTATATACATTAGATATACCAAAATTAAATAATGATTATAGAGAAATGAAAATACGCATATATAGAGAATATGGATTAGAATATACAGAAGAAAATGATGAAATAAGTGAGAATGATTCTGTAGAATCTTCGGAAGAAGAGGAAAGAAAAGAAATAAGGAAAAAATATAAAGCACAAAGAAA
>Ga0209324_10002378_pt1 | contig 12963 bp, 18 predicted proteins | sample Rifsed19ft3_FD_184015 | JGI IMG/M metagenome (GOLD analysis project Ga0209324, IMG submission 184015) | Soil microbial communities from Rifle, Colorado, USA - sediment 19ft 3 (version 2) | ecosystem: Environmental > Terrestrial > Deep subsurface > Rock core/Sediment | place: Rifle, Colorado...
CCCTCTGACCAGGCATCTGGATCCTCTTCCATGCGAGTCATGCTTCCATCCAAAAGGCGCCTTCTATATATGTGATGACAGGCTTCATATTGTTTGTGCCGGCTGTTTCAGGACATGTCCTGATTGCGGTAAGCAATACTGTCATGCCTGCTACGGCGCCTGTCCTAAATGCAGGAAGGCACAAAAATGAAGCTGCTTCTGGACACACATCAAGAACTAAAAGGAAACCAATGCCATTAAGGTCTTGACCATTTCGATTGGCGGGTTCAAATATACCCCTTGTAGTCTTATGCATGTTGTCGCTCTGGATCTCCATCCTGTCGCAAGTACAAATAAAATCTTAAGAGGATAACCCCCTATGGAATTTATGGCGCTGCTCGCAGGTCATATTCCATCTCCCTATGAAAGTCTCGTGTATTATTATGGTATCTACAGCAGCTCGCATAGAGGAAAAGAGAGGAGAGAAAACAGGCGTAATCAAGGTATAGAGAGATACAAGAGACAAAAGGCACCGGCAGGGCAAGTTCCACATGGGCTCGTTTGATCCATCGTATCTTTGAGATCAATCCACTCCAATGTACAAAGTGCGGGGGCAATATGCGGGTTGTTGCGTTTATTACAGACTACCAGACATCAAAGAGTATACTCAAACATATTGGGGATGAGACCATAAGACCTCCTCCATTAAAAGCGAAAACCCCAACAACCAATATCCCGGTTACGGTCTTTTGGGATTCCATACCCTTAATGAGTAGTTAGCAATTGCGTTTTACTCATCGCTCATCACTTCTTAAAGCCCTGTCAGAGAAGTGTGCCCAAAAACAGAGCGTACACCCCCTTTGCCGGTGGTGAAACCGGCACTGCGGTTCAAAAATAGGAAAATCTCACCCATACCCACCGCTGACGCCCATTGAAAGACCCCCAAAAACAAATAAAATCTCCTTGACGCCTTAGATTTTGGATAGTAGGATGAGGTTCAGTTTTTTGATTTTCCTATTGACAAACGGCTCCCGGTTCCGAAGGCGTAGTTCTTTGAGGCCCTGAAAAAGGCCGCAATCGATCAGGATCTTTCTGCGGCTGTTCAATGAGGTACTTCGATCCTGTAACCGTCTGCGTTGCGCCCAAAAACTGTATCTTCATACTTATAAAAATAACCGGATTGGTTTACAATTGCAAGTGACCCCTTCGGGAGGTGCAATTTATAACGGAAGTTACTATCGCGGTAAGTTGACAGCAAAAACTCATTTTGCTACTGTAACCTCAGCAAACCAAATTCCTATCTAAACAATCCCAACGTCATTCCTGCGGAAGCAGGAATCCAGACCACTGCAAAACACTGGATTCCCTCTTTCGTGGGAATGACAGAAAGAAATCCTGTAGCAAGCTAGGGAATTAGTAAATTAAACAAGGAGGTAACATAATGGATGAAAGAGATGTTTACAAGGCTAAAGAGGCAATGCAGTCTGCAATGAAGAAAGGCTCTATGAGGCTGGCACTGATTATTGGAGCCATTCTGGTCAGTTTTCTGTTTTTACATCCATGGGTCCAGGTAGGAGCAGGTGAAAGAGGGGTTGTCCTTAATTTTGGCGCTGTTCAGGGGAATGTGCTTGGAGAAGGGCTGCATTTCAGGATACCTGTAATGCAGGAAGTTGTTCCGATGGACGTCAAGGTTCAGAAATCTTTAACAAATGCTGCTGCTTCATCGTCTGACCTTCAGGAAGTGAGTTCAGAGGTTGCGCTTAACTATCATATAGTTCAGGATAAGGCAAATATTGTCTATCAGTCCATCGGCATACACTTTAAAGAGCGAATCATAGACCCTGCCGTGCAGGAGGTGGTAAAGGCTGTGACAGCCAAGTATTCAGCAGAAGAGCTTATCACAAAGAGGCCGGCGGTAAGCGAGGCAATGAGAGCAAACCTTGCTGAAAGACTCATGGTGCACAACATGGCCGTTGATGCATTTTCTATCGTCGGTTTCAGCTTCTCCAAGATATTTATGGAAGCCATTGAGTCAAAGCAGACAGCAGAACAGCTTGCACTAAAGGCAAAGAGAGACCTGGATAGAATAAAGATTGAGGCAGAACAAACGATTACAGCAGCAAAGGCAGAGGCAGAGTCCCTGAGGCTGCAAAAGGCAAATATTTCGACGGACCTTATAGAGCTTAGAAAGATAGAGGCTAATCTTAAGGCTATAGAAAAATGGAATGGGATACTCCCCCAGGTTACAGGCGGCGGGGCTGTGCCATTTATTGGCATAGGTGAGACACAGAAGAGATAACCGGGTAATCATTGACAGCCTCGTAAAGAGTCTATGCAGCGGATGAAGCTGTCAATCATTAGAGGGGTCCATTGTTTAGATATGTCGTACTGATTATCATTGCAGGCGTTGCAGGCAGTATTATCGCCAGAAGAAAGGGGTTCAACCCGATAGGGTGGTTTATACTATGCGCCCTTTTCCCTTTGCTTATTATTGTTGTTGCATTGCTTCCGCCTAAGGCATCTAAGGGGTATACCAAAAAGTGCCCTTACTGTGCAGAGATCATTAAAGAAGATGCCATAGTTTGCAAGCATTGTGGCAGGGACCTGCCCATAGAGATGATCAATGTGTCCTCACGCTTTAAGGATTAAGCCATGATATGCGCACTGAAGCACAGCCTTAATTTTTGATTTTTATCACGGATCCCAGTAAGATCCAATCGATTGGCTTTCTAATTTCCGACAAGCAGGAAGGTTATAGACCTGTGCAGTCTCCTGCTGTCCGTACCTGTGAATCCTCCCAATCCTCTGCTCAACAGCCATAGAATTCCACGGAAGGTCATAATTAAAAAGTACCCTGCACACCTGCAGGTTTATTCCCTCACCCCCGGCAGTAGGAAGAGAGTCTCGGGATGTCATTGGCCTCGTTCCTTATCTCCCTCAGAAAATCAATAAACCCTATTCTGTGTTCATAAGGCGCTATTCCATCCGTGTTATTGGGCTTCATTGCTGCACACTCTATGATTTCATATCCAGGCATATTTCTTATTCACCCGGGTCAGGCTGTAATGACAAGAGTATCTTCTTGTCAGGATAATGTTCTTTATTTCTCGTGGCTATTTTATGCCCCCTGATAACGGCAGTCGAATAGACAAGACAGTCTATGGACGTCAGTGTAGTCCCTTTCTTTCGGTTGAGCCTGTAAACCTCTCCTCCCTTTTTAGTTATATCCATGGTCACATCCTCTATAATGCACGCATCAATAAAATCCTCAGTATCATCAACTTCTTCCTCCCTCATGCCTGCATAAAGTTCATACACCGACAGTATGCTCAGGAATGCAGTATTTGCATCCCACAATTCAAACATAAGGTCCCTGGCATAACCAATACCCCTCAAATAATCTATGGCGATGTCAGTATCAACGAGTACGGTTTGCATAACGCCTGCGGTCCTCTTTTCTCATCTCATTGACGATCTCAGTACTGGCTTTGTCCCTTTTCCCCCATTTCCCGAAGCTGGCTGCCGCCTTTTCTACCTTTTTCTTCCTGAGATATTCCTTCAGTGCATCAGCAACAACTGAGCTGAAATTATCAGACAGCTTCTTTGCCTCATTAAATATATCATCAGGGATGTTGACAGAAGTTTTTACAGACATGGAATCCTCCTTCAGGGTATAGTAATATTATAGAGTATTACCATAGAGTATGCAAACTCAGACCTCCATCAGACTCAGTATCCTGTCTACAGTCTCTGTGAACGGCTGACAGGGTCAACATATTCAAGCTCGGAAGGCAATGGCTGTTGAGAGGAGACGAGCTGTTCAACCATCATCCTGATTGAGGTAAGTGCGTCTTTCAGCGGAACTACTTCATCCTTATAATCAACGATCAGCCCGTAGTGCCTGCTGTAAAGCTCAAGGCATTTGCCGATGAGGACAATGTTAATATCAGCGGCAGGCAGGTTTTCACTCCAACCGCTTCCATACCTCCCTGCCTCTATCAGCCTTATCTCCTCCCTCGCCTTTTTCCTGATCTCATGCCTGACTGTTGCCCAGGAACGTTTACGCCCGCTTTCCTTAATGGAAAGACCACTCACATTATTTCCCCCTTTTATAAAGGGGGATGTAGGGGGATTTAAGAAATAATCAGCCGGCTTTTTTTTACAGACATGGATGAGGTCGTAGGAGATGGCCTGTTTGTCCTGCAGATGAAAGGTAAATACCATTAAGCCATCATCTTCAAGACTCTCGTAGCTTCTTCTCCAGACTTCGGTCAACCCTTTTTCGTAATCTTCTGATGTCTTACCGCGAGTGGGGTTTTCAATGATCTCTTCTGATTTTGGGGTTATTTCAGGGGCAAACTGCGGGTATGTCTTTGCAAGGATTAATCGGAGCCAGACATAGAAAAAATCGGCCAGTTCGGAGTAGTTGACGTTGTCTGCATAAGGGGGGGAATTATCCACTACCGCTGTTTTTATGTCATTCCCGCGAAAGCGGGCATCCAGTTTTTCGGAATTGCCGCAGAGGATTTTTGTACCTTTAGAGCCTGTTTCTGCAATACGAATAGAAACACCTGTCTCATTATTCCTGATAAATATAAAGAGGCGTCTTGCATCACGGCAATTTCCTGTAACCTATAATCCTATGACCAGGCATCTGGATCCTCTTCCGTGCGAGTCATGCTTTCAGCCAAAAGGCGCCTTCTATATATGCAACGACAGACTTCACATTGTTTGTGCCGGCTGTTTCAGAACATGTCCTGATTGCAGTAAGCAATACTGTCATGCCTGCAACAGCGCCTGTCCTAAATGCAGGAAGGCACATAAATGAGGGAGATGCAATGCTACTGGTAGAAGACCATGGTGAACGTCTAATAAATGTCTATTCTGATAGACATGAGCACCAGTCTTCATCAAATGCCCCTACTATCTGTCTCAATATGTTGCATAGCCTCCCCCCCCCATATACTCACGGCTAAATCTCCATTGACACATAAATCTCATCCTGCTATTCTGATCTCGAAAAAGCATATTCATAGCGTGTTATCCATGATAAATAAGAAGGTAGACGAGTATACTATATTCCCAAGTGCGCCGATTACCGAGGCTATATTAGATATTCGAGCAGAACTTCCTGAAGATGTGACACTTGAGTCTATACTGGCGGTCCAAAATTCGATCAGAGGGCGTTTTCCTGAAAAAAAAGAGCGGTATTCATATGAAGCAGGTTTTCAGTTCTCTCAAGAAGGTGTATCCACAACACCTACTCAGCATAAGATTGATGGATACCTATTTGAATCACTTTCTGAAAATAAAATTGTTCAAGCTCGGTTAGATGGTTTTACTTTCAATAAACTTAAGCCATATGAAAACTGGGAGTCTTTCTGTAGGGAAGGCCGGGAACTTTGGAATTTATATTCCAGGATAGCTCAACCCACTAAGGTTATTCGCATTGCTTTACGGTATATAAACAGGATAGAAATACCTTTACCGTTGAAAAACTTTGAAGAATATATCTTAACTTTTCCTCAGATAGCTCCCAATCTTCCTCAGGCAGTTGCGCATTTCTTTATGCAGTTTGTTATTTCAAATTCCGAATCAGAAGCTAATGCGATGATTACGTTAGCCATAGAAAAAGTCACCGATCAAAAACTATCATTGATTTTTGATATCGATGTAAGTCGTGCCGCCGTTTATATAGATAATAAAGAAAAAATTTGGAGCGATTTTGAAAAACTACGTATTTTCAAAAACGAAATCTTCTTTAAGAGTATAACCGATAAAACAAAGGAGCTTTTCAAATGAACTTCGGTGCAACTTTACTATTTAATGGTGTCAGGAGAGAAGAACCTTTGGGTGTAAGTGAAGAATCCACTATAATCAGAAAGAAATTTAATGAATTCTTAAAGCATGATTTAGAACCAATTTCAAAGCAACGATCTACCCCAGCCTTTCATTTTAGTATGCTTAAAGCAAAATGGGAGGCTGAGACAGCACTGTTGTCATCTGCAACTGAAATTGCACTCCATCCATCCTATCAGCAAATCATTGGCATGGGTAATGACGCTGTTCCTCTAATTCTGGCAGAATTAAGGAGAAAACCGGGACACTGGTTTTGGGCATTAAAAGCTGTTACAGGAGAAGATCCTGTATTGCCGGAGCAAAAAGGACGAATAAAGGAAATGACGGAAGCATGGCTGCGATGGGGGCACAGGCAGGGTTACAATGTATGAGTAGACAAGAAATCGAAGCAGCCTTTCCTAACTTGAGCAATAGCGGTTACTCAATCACAAGTCCTGCGACGGCAGAATATAATTGCATCGCCTGGGCATCTGGTGACACAGGTGCATGGTGGTGGCCCGACCCAATGAATCTATATTACTGGCCTTCTGAAATTCCACGAGAAAATACCTTGGAAGCGTTTATAAAGGCTTACGAATTATCAGGCTATGTTATTTGCAATGATAGTAACTACGAAGAAGGATTTGGGAAAATTGCTATCTATGTTAATGACGATAAAAAACCAACACATGCCGCAAGACAATTAAGTTCTGGGCGTTGGACGAGTAAATTGGGGAACTTAGAGGATATTGAACATACTACTTTAGGCGGATTACGTAGTTTAGTATATGGCACTATTGCAGTGTTCATGAAGCGCCCCGGCAAATAATGATGGTAGCCGCCAACCTTATATCCCTGAGAAAATCATTAAACCCTCGCCTTCTCCCGCTTTTCATGTATTGTCTCACATATCTCCCTGAGCCTGGCAAACTTGCCACTGTCATCCTCCTCGTATCCGCCTGTGCCGAGATATTGGTCCGGGTGGTTGCAGAGCTACTTGAATTTCATCAGGGATGACAGTATGATCCCTTTGCGCTGTATGCCTTCCGTGTTCTCGATTATGTCTTTCAGTTTCTGCACCATATTTTTATATAAGATCATCTGCTTCTTACTTAACGAGGCATACGTCTTCATCTCGACCTGTTCAGGCAGGTCCGATATGACCGACCTGTCGGTCTTCAGGCGTCTCAGGATATAGGGGCTGATAACCTTCCGAAGCCGTGCATAACCTTCCGGGTCCTGTTTTAATCTTTTTGAAAGATGTTTTGATGTCCCCTTTGAACTCAGACCGGTCGAGTAGGTGGCGAGGAATGCAAAGGGATAATCATCTTTCTTGCTTTCGACAAGGTGGAAGAATACACGGCCCACAAGGTGCACATCAGGACTAGCTGCCAGAAGCCATTAATGAGGGCATTTCAGCAGGATCCGGTTATAGTGCAGCAGTGGATAGAAAAAGATTATCCCAATATAAAGCGGATGGCACGGCAGTAGAAAGCAGAAATTTATTTTGAAGATGAAGCAGGGATTAGGTCAGATCATCATTTTGGTACGACATGGGGCATGAAAGGGGCAACGCCGATTGTGAAGACAACGGGAGCCCGATTCTCTATGAATATGATTTCTGCTATTACTGCCAAGGGTAGGATGAAATTCATGACCTATTCTGGCAAAATGAAAGCGCCCGTATTTTGTGAGTTTCTGAAGCGGCTTATCCATAATGCCTCTACAAAGATTTTTCTTGTTTTGGATGGACATCCGGTACATCGCTCATCTCTGGTAAAGAAATTTGTTCAATCGACAAAAGGGAAACTGCGTCTTTTCTATCTTCCTCCGTATTCTCCAGAACTCAACCCTGATGAATTTGTGTGGAACAATGTAAAAAGCAAAGTGGGACGCTCATCGATCAAAGGACCAGATCATTTTAAGGAGAAAGTGCGGTTCTACTTAAGTCTCCAACGCACTCCAGAGAGAATCTGTGCCTTTTTTCAGGAACCTAACGTCAGGTATGCATCTTAAATTATGGGGCTTTACTTATGAACTCCTTAGTATATCTATTTATATAACTCCGATTTTCTGGTAATGCAAGGTTTGATTTATTTCAGGCAAGATCCTATCATGGAAGCATACAGGGTTCCATGTCACTATTTTTCACGGGATAGAATTACTTCAAGTTTTTTAAGTGCATCGCTTATTGGGACTATTTCAATATCTCCATCGCGCATCCGCCGCTCCCCCCCATAAATAAAATAGGCCTTCGCCATAGGATAATCGCGGAGAAAAGACTTCAACCCGCTCAGCATGGGACCTACAACTTTCCCTGTGCGTTTGACCTCGAATGCCAGGAGCCCTTTTTCACCGTAGAGGACAAAATCCACCTCCATATTATTGGATGTCCGCCAATAATAGATTTTATAACCCAAAGCCAGGGTATTATTTACTGCCATAAGCTCTTGAAAGAAAAGCGTCTCAAATGAAACGCCTTCAATCATCTCCGGCATATCTAACGGCCCGGTTGGCCTTACTGTGCGGTATACCCCAACATCAAAAAAGTAAAATTTGGGATGAGCAACAAGACGCCGCTTCGATTTTCTGGTAAAGATGGGGATACGATATGCAATAAGTAAATCTTCAAGGATTGCAAAATAATTCTCGGCGACCTTCCTGTCAACAGAACATTCCCTGGCCACTGATGAAATATTCAGGATAGAACCCTGAGAAAAGCTTGCAGCTTCAAGAAATCTTGTAAATGCCCCTAAATTTCTTGTTAAGCCCTCCTGGCGGACTTCCTCCTCAAGATACGTTTTTACATAACTTTCAAGATAACGTTTAGGGTCTTCTTCAGTATAAACAGAGGGGAGCTGGCCATACTTAAGTGAATGACTAAGATTAAAATCTTTCCCAAGCTCAGGCACTGTAAGCGGATGCATCGAGTAGGTTAATGCGCGGCCCCCCAGCAGATTGTGACCCTTTTGCCTTAATTTTCTGGCGCTCGAACCGGTTAACACAAATTTGTATTTGTATTTTTCGATCAGGCGATGGACTTCACTCAAAAGTTCAGGGATCTTTTGCACTTCATCAATGATTACCCAATCCCTGAATGACTGAGGTATAAAATTCCCCAGCCTTTGAGAATTGGCCAGAAGGTCATTGAAAAGTTCTGCCTCCAGTAAGTCTATATAGACAGCCTCTGGAAAAACGGACTTGACCCAGGTGGTCTTCCCTGTCCCGCGAGGGCCAAATAAGAAGAAACTTTTAGCCTTAGGTGGCTTAAGTAATCTGGTATACATAACTCCATATTACATGGTTTTATGGAGTTGTCAATAGAAAATTGAACAAGACATTCACACTATGTTATTGTGTTGTTTACCTGCTATGTTATTATGCAGTGTGTCAACTATTTTTTGGGATCAGTTCTTGACGCGCACTATCCTTGATAATTCCATATTGGAAATGATATTATTATTTTTGTCATGCCTATCTACGAATACAGATGCAATGCCTGTCGCAAGAAGGTGGCTGTTCTTATCCTGAACCGGTCGTCAGATGAACCTGTTTGTACTCACTGCGGAAACAAAGAGCTTTCCCGTCTTTTCTCGCGGTTTGCGGCGCCAAAGTCTGAGGAGGCGAGGCTTGAATCACTGGCTGACCCATCCAAATGGGGTGATATTGATGAGAACAACCCCTCAAGTATGGCGAAATTTATGAAAAAGATGGGTAAGGAATTTGGTGATGAACTTGGAGAGGATTTTGAGCAGGAAGTAGAATCCGCCGTTGAAGAGGCATCGAAGGGAGACAATGAAACCTCTGATGCACCCCTTTCTGATTAACGGCCCCTTTGATGATCCCGGTCTCTATATCGAAATTAAGTGGGACAGACGCGCCCTGCTGTTCGACCTCGGTGACATCACATCTCTAAATCCATCACAACTTCTTAAAGTCACGGATGTCTTTGTGTCCCACATGCACATGGACCACTTCATCGGCTTTGATTACCTCCTCAGAATCGTACTTAGTCATGACAAGCTTATACGGATATACGGGCCGCCCGGTATAACTGATTGTATAGAAGGAAAGTTGCGGGGCTACACCTGGAATCTGACACAGGACTATCCTTTCACCCTGCAGGTTGCCGAAGTCTCTACAGACGGCATCAAAACAACACAATTTAATGCACGTGATGGTTTCAAACGGCCGGATTCTATTACGTCATCATTCTCAGGGGCGATATTAGAGGAAGAGATGTTTACTGTTTATTGCGCACACCTTGACCACAAGATATCGTCCCTTGCATTTGCCCTGAAGGAAAGGTTTCATATCAACATCAACAGGGATAAACTTGACAGATTAAATCTATCCGTGGGACCCTGGTTAAGGAAGTTTAAGCAGGCGTTATGGGAAGGCGCTCCTGGTGATCAGAGATTTGGGATTCCTGGAAGTGATGGTGGAGCAGTTAGCAGAGTATTTTCCCTGGGTGAATTAAAAAAGGAGATTGCAACAATAACAGAGGGACAGAAGGTGTCTTATGTCGTTGACGCGGTCTATAACCGTGAGAATGAGGAAAAGATTGCAGGGCTCGTCAGGGGCTCAGATATTATGTATTGTGAAGCGGCTTATCTTGATACTGACAAGGGCATTGCGTCAGAGCGATTTCATCTTACCGCACGGCAGGCAGGCGAGTTGGCTCATAAGGCGGGTGTTAAAGAACTTGTAATCTTTCATTTCTCGCCGCGGTATAGAGATAGTCCTGATGAATTATATAGAGAGGCGATGCTGGCGTTACGGGGGGAAGGTTATGAACCAGGGCTCACCCTCCCCTAACCCCTCCCGTCAAGGGAGGGGGAAACACTCATTGCATCATTTAGTTAACCGGGCTGTTACTGACTTTACCTTGTCGTCGAGTTTGACCTTCTTATCCCTTCGGTCATCAACGGTGATGCTGGTGATTACCCTTCTTATGCCCTTCTTGAAAGGCGTCTCATGGAGCTTTTGTGCAATCTTGAAGAGATCTGCAGGGCGGCCTTCTATGATGGTGCCCATGTCAGTAAGCCTGTACTTAACCCTGGCCTTACTGCATGTCTTAACGACTTCTGCTATATAATCCCCTATGCTCGGCGAAGGGGTGCCAACCGGAACTACACTGATATCCAGCAGAGCCATCTTAATCACCCCCTTTCCTGAATCTACATTCTGCGTTTCTTGAATACAGGAACATCCATCTGCTCCTGAAAACGGCCTGCTACACCTTCCAGAAGGTGGCCGAATTTCTTTTCCTTTGTCTCAAGATAGAAGCGATTGTGCTTATTTGGTGTGATAATCAATGGTATGCGCTCTGTCACATTAACGCCATACTGTTTAAGCTCTGCAATCTTCTGTGGATTGTTTGTCATAAGGCGGACTGATTTTATCTTAAGTGACTGGATGATATGCGCAGCAACGCTATACTCCCTTTCATCATCATGAAAGCCAAGCGCAATATTAGCCTCCTTAGTGTCAAGCCCTTCTTCCTGAAGCGCATAAGCCCTAATCTTGTTTACAAATCCTATACCGCGGCCTTCCTGCCTCAGATATATCAATACACCCATCTTCATCCTGCCGATGGTCCGGAGTGCTGTAACAAGCTGGTCATGGCAGTCACACCTGAGCGAACCAAACACATCGCCTGTCACACACTCGGAATGTAGTCTCACAACCACGTCTTCCTGATCCACAACATTCCCATGAATAAGGGCGCCGTGCTCCTTATCATCCCTGTTATTATAAAATGCCGCTACCTGAAACTCCCCATATCTCGATGGAAGATTAGCTATGGACTCTATCCTTACACATATTTTATCACGCCCGATTCCACAGCACTCATGGTCTTTATTTTCATTGAGGAGGTCTTTAATATCTTTACTTGTCAGTCCGGCAGATAATGCCTTCATTTAATAGTACCTTTCGTCATGCCTCAGAAAAACGGGTTATGTACTGATTCCTCTGCAACTGTGGTAGCAGGACCATGTCCGGGAAATATCCGCACCTCTTTATTCAAAGATAATACCTTTTCTCTGACCTTTTTTAATAGTGTACTGTATCCGTCACGGCTTTGCGGCCTGCCTATAGAACCTGCAAAGAGCGTGTCTCCTGAAAAACAGTAATCCTTAGTTGTATAACAGGTACTTCCGGATGTATGTCCAGGTGTTGAAACAGCTCTGATGCTATGTCTGCCGGCCTTAAACTCCATACCATCCGTTACAGGGCATTCGTTTATCTTCATATTATCCATTATACCGCCAGATGGCTCTCCTGCCGGTATGCATATTTCTCCACCGGCAGCATTGACAATATCCATTAAACCACCAATGTGATCTGAGTGGCAATGAGTAAGAAAAACATATCTCAACCTTAATCCCCTGTCTTTTAAATTCCGTAAGACAGCCCTGCTGTCATCAGCAGTATCAAAGAGCGCCGCCTCCCCTGACTCACTATCATAGAGTATGTAGCCATTCACTTTATAAGAGCCTATTGAGCCGGTGACAGCAATAACATCAGACATCATCTCCGGCGGACATCCCTGCGGATGCCACTGTCCTGAAGCAATCGCAAAGAGCTTCTCCGGATTTAGACCAAGAACAGCGGCAATAGTCCCTGCCTCTCGTTCAGCAGGTTTGTGCCTGTATGATTCCATATCTTCCAGTAATGAGACCGGTAATCCGGACATTTCAGCAACCTGTTTTATTGTCAGTCCCATGCCTGTCCGTGCCTTCTGAATTATGTCGCCAAACTCGTCTTCTAATGGATCCATGTTAAACAACCACTTTTCTTGCTGTAGTAATAAAACCGGTATGCGCAACCATTCTGTGGTCAGGCCTTACGCTATTGTCCTCTACATGCCAGGTCCTCTGCAGTGTCTCACTGGTCTCGATCTGTATAAAATTACCCGATTCCTTCAACGCCCTTACGACTGTCGAGACCTGAAGTATGGTAGGGAGATAGCAGAGGAAGATACCCCCCTCTCTTAATGATTGTACTGCATGAGGCACAACCCTCCATGGCTCCGGAAGGTCAAGGATTACCCTGTCTACACATTCTTCCGCTATCCCGTTGTAGATATCCTGCTCCCTGATTATGAGATTATTTGTCTTTCCATAATAAAGCTGAATATTC
>Ga0209324_10002380_pt1 | contig 12961 bp, 11 predicted proteins | sample Rifsed19ft3_FD_184015 | JGI IMG/M metagenome (GOLD analysis project Ga0209324, IMG submission 184015) | Soil microbial communities from Rifle, Colorado, USA - sediment 19ft 3 (version 2) | ecosystem: Environmental > Terrestrial > Deep subsurface > Rock core/Sediment | place: Rifle, Colorado...
GAGCCTCCAGTGACCATAAATTAATGAGGCAGTGATGAACAAGAAGAGAATGCCCAATCCTATTAATGTCCTTGACAATGGTAAGAGAGGCATTTCTTTGACACGTCTTCTCATAACCAAAACCTCTGTAATTGCGTTATTTACTGCCAAAACGAGGAAGGATACACCATAGATGCCTGTTATATCGGAAATCTGGATAATGTGAAGGAATTTATACTGGGTGTATCCAATGCTTGACCAAGGAAAGCCGCTGAATAAGTAAGAACGGATAAACTCAAGAGCGACCCACAAAAAGGGAGCGAAAAAGGGGATTTGAAAACGTGAGGTTCTTATATTTAATGAGAAGAGGAGTGCAAATATGCCTGTATAAAGACTGAGATAAATGCAGAGTAAAAAAACAATGGCAATACTTACTAAAAAAGGAATGCCTCCGTAATGATTTATTGAATGATATATCCAATACTGTGTTCCAAAGAAATAGGGAATGCCAAGAAAAAGACCTGATAGGAATGCCTCTTTAGGACTTTTGTTATCAAGAGACAGGAGAAACGGAACAAGCGCTACCCAGGCAATGAAAAAGAGATCTATCGTAGGATAACATAAGACAAGAAGAATGCCTGATATTACTGCAGGTCCATATATTTTTATTAAAGATATTAAATTCATTGTGTTTGCAAGTTTAAAATGTTTACAGAGTTAATACTTATAGGTACTTATTTTACTTTATAACCCTGTAAACTGTGTAGAGACATTAAACCCTGTTGAAAAGGAGGTACCTTCTTATGGGGTGGACACGGAAAAATTGGAGTCTTGACACTAAGGAAGTCAAAATTGTAAAGTTTTAAAAATCATGGGCAGTTAGCTCAGTCGGTAGAGCAGAGGCCTGAAAAGCCTCGTGTCCGCAGTTCGATTCTGCGACTGCCCACCATAAACTCCTTTTCTAAACGAGCAATTCCCTGTTGTCTTGTTACAGGTTTTCTATTGTGTCATTGCGAGCGCAGCGTGGCAATCTCTTCTTTGGATTGTGGAGCCTGCGCCGAACTTAGATTGCTTCGGGACTCTGTCCCTCGCAATGACAGGTGAGGTGGGAGTTTCTTAAGGAAGATCATGGTAGGCGATGTAGGGATTGAACCTACGACCTCTTCCGTGTGAAGGCATCCCGAAAGTAAAAGTAACTTACCGCATTTCCCCTAACTATCAGAAAAATAATAACTTTTGATGGTAGCTGAAAAGTGAGATTACTCTGTTTTACTTCCATTTACTGAAATCATTAGCACAAAATTAGCACAATAGAAAGACATTGAAAGGTGCCTATCGGTCTGCTTGAGCATGCATTTATTTTTGTAACTAAAACAAGCATCTTAGGAACTATCCCAGCATATCTATTTTTATAAAATATTATAAATTTCAATAAAGAATAAGTAATTAGACGTCATTATTAGAATGATTAAGCATTTGAAATAATACTTGACAAATATTAAAATAGTTTTATGATAATCAATCTAAATATAGAGGTACAGAATGGAAACATTAGAACCGCATAAGATCGAGCCAAAGAAATTTTATTCTCTTAAGGATGTCGCAACCTTTTTAAACCTCTCATATGTAACGGTTCTTAAGCTAAAAAAACAAGGTCTTTTATCTGATACAAGAAAGTCTGGCGAAAAGAAAATCTATATATCAGGGCAAAACATTCTCGATTATATGAATAGCTCAGGCAAAAAAGCCAAAAAAAAGAAAAAATGAGATTACGTTCCACGCATTTTAATTTCTTGCTATTTCTGTTAGGCTATTCAACCTTTGAAAAATTCAATCTCAGGAATAATTTCCCTTAAGCAAGGAGGTTTATTATGAGAGCTTTATTAGTGGGCGGTGGTGCAAGAGAGCATGCCATTGCTGACGCTCTTTTTAGGAGCGGTGCAGAAATCATCGTTGCTATGTACAATCGGAATCCCGGCATTCTAAGAATATCAAAGGAATGGTTCCCGTGCAAAGAAACCGAGAGCACTCAAATTGCACAATGGGCTCGTAAAAATCAGGCTGATTTTGCTGTGATCGGCTTAGAAGATCCTCTTGAGGCTGGACTTTCTGATGAATTACTTAAACACGGCATTCCTGCCGTTGGTCCGCAAAAGGAAGCGGCAAAGCTTGAAATGTCCAAATTATTTACGCGGAATTTAATGCAGCGATACAATATTCCTGGTCAAGTGCGGTTTCATTTGATTAGTGGAGTGGATGAACTGAGAAAGGTCATTTTATCATCCGATGAAACATTTGTTTTAAAACCAATAGGATTAACTGCCGGTAAAGGCGTTAAGATTATGGGCGAGCAATTGTTAACAAAAGATGACGCTATTAAATACGGGCAATTGGTTATTGAACAAGCAATAGGGAAGTCCAATTCAATTTTGCTCGAAGAAAAGTTAGAAGGAGAAGAATTTACAGTTCAATGCTTTGTTGACGGTACACACGTCGCCCCCATGCCAGCAGTTCAAGATCATAAGAGAGCTTTTGCCGGAGATGTCGGCCCAAATACTGGGGGAATGGGATCTTATTCTCAGGCAGACGGGTTACTCCCTTTCTTGTCAGCTGAGGAATATCGCGAAAGTCTAAGAATTATTGAACAAATAGTGTTAGCTATTAAGAATGAAGGATATGAGTATAAAGGTGTTCTCTATGGTCAATTTATGTTAACTGGTGGAGGTTTGAGGGTAATTGAATTAAATGCACGTTTTGGTGATCCAGAATGTATGAATGTTCTACCTTTGTTGAAAAATAATTTTGTTGATGTATGTTGGCATATAATAAATGGATCATTAGACAAAGCTGACATAGAGTTTATGAAAAAGGCGACAGTATGCAAGTATATTGTTCCGAAAGATTATGGGGTAAATCCTTTAATTGATAGAGAACTCATGGTTGATGAAGCGGGGGTAAATGATTCTGGCGGAAGACTTTTTTATGCAAAAGTCAACGAGAAAGACGGAAAATTGTTAACTACCTCTTCTCGATCTTTCGGTATTCTGGGAATTGCTGATACCATCGAAGAGGCCGAAATAATATGTGAAAAATCTCTGTCATTCGTGCGCGGAGATTATGATGTTCGGCATGATATAGGCAAGAAGGAATTACTTGATAGACGAGTCCAACATATGGAAGAAGTTAGAAAGGGCATATTGAGACCTGGTCATTTAAGTCAGCAGACAGTTTCGTCTTAAATTTATACTGTTCATTAATGAGTGTATTTTCTAATCGATGAAAGTCAGGGTCGGAGACGTAGATTTAAGTTTATTTTTGCCTTCTGGAAAGTGGGATTATTTATATTCTCCTGCCATCGGTGAAGTTACAGCCGAACTTACTTTTGATTATTGTAAGACGCCTCTTGAATATAAAGAACCTATCTTTGATCCTCACGTAAACAAATTAACGATGCACTTTCAAATTGATAATGATGAAAGACCGTTATTCGACGAAGATGAGTTGAGGAGAAATGTCGCTTTTTTGGCTGGAATTATTTCTAAGAGATTTTGGTTTATCCGTGCAGCAGGCTTCATTTATAAAAGTAAGGGCATTGTTTTAATCGGAAAGTCAGGCAGTGGCAAGTCAACATTGCGCTCACTTTTTGAAGAAGCACAGGTGATAGATGATGATCTTCTATTCACTGACGGTATTATAATGACGAGAGTTTCAAAAATAGGAACGAAACATTTGCTCAAGAATAATTCTATTGAGAGATTACATGATGACATTAAAGAGCATAAGATAGATTATATTTTCTTACTGGATAATCAGAAAAACCCAGACTACTCAAAATCGATAAATCAGCGAACAATTCCTCACGAACTTACTTTTGATGACCGATTGCCTGAATCATTTTTTCCATACTATTCCAAGAAGGCTCCAGTCCATGTTTCCTGTCCCGTTTTTGAGATAGGAACAAAAAGTCAACCTGGAAAATCTAAAGAGATAATCGAATTGAGAATTTCCGAGACTTAAATTACCATCCTCTCCCTCACTCCTGACCTATTCGTAAATTTGTTTTGTATTTGCTTTTGTAACGTCTCAAAGACAGAGATCTAATAGTATCACAACGAAAAAGGCTATAAACAGAGCCATCAGATATTATTTCATATAGGTACGCTTTAGAGTTATCTATTTGATTTCATAAAATCATACAGGGTAGCTACGAAAAGGTGACCTCTTACAACTCGTACCTCCTTAGTTTTAGTCGATTTTGGTATACTTCATTTATGCCGCCGCCGTACGTAAAAACAATTAGTGAAGAGATTCTATTATGAATATGCAAAACTTATCTCTCGATCTGCTTATGGTTCGCTTCAGCGTGCTTTTATTACTGATCGCTTCAAAAAACTTAGGAACGGTGAGATAACTATATCAGGAACTATCAGAGAATGGGAACGTGAGCAGGAGCTCCCACAGGAGTGTGTGTTTTGTGGTTCAAAAGAAGATTTAACCTCGGATCATCTAATACCCCGTAACAGAGGGGTAGGTTATTGATTTTTATGGTAGGCAATGTAGGGATTGAACCTACGACCTCTTCCGTGTGAAGGTGATCTAAGGGGAAACTTAGCTTTTCCGTATGTTTCCCCTTGTTTCTTTATAATTACTTTTCAAGGCTTTTAAGATGTTAAGGTTTTCTCCATTTTCACAAGTTAAGGAGTTTTCCGTATGTCAACTATACAAAAACTATACATAGTGAAAGCTTCACTAAAATCTGATTTATTTACTCTTAATTCCAAAAAATATACAAAATAATATTCTTGCAATCAAATTAATAATAGTCCAGTTCTCCTTTATAAAATAATATTTTAAAAAACAGAAATCTATATAAGATTAATACATATAAAAAAATACTTGAATTATGGCAAAAAATATGATATTTTTAATCAAAAAGCATATAATACAGGTATATAATTGGGGTACATATGAAGAAAGTTGTGCTAAGAAAAATATATGTTGACGGTTATAAAAACTTGATTGAATGTGAATCAGATATACATGATTTCAACATCCTTGTGGGGCCTAATAACAGCGGCAAAAGTAACTTTCTTGAAGTCTTTGCTTTTTTAAATATGCTTCTCTTTGGTGACGATGAAATTAGAAAAAATGTTTTTTATGATAAGTTTATCTTGCGTGGAAATTCCTCTGTTTGTCATATTGAAAACCACGTGTGCAAGCCGATCACGATAGTTCTCCTATTTGAGGAGATATCTTTGGATCAGAATATAAAACAAATAAAATATGAATTATCTATTCAATGCACTTCTCCTTTAATCAAGGAAAAGGAACCTATAAAGGTAGGTTTTTTGAAAGAAGAAATTAATTATAAGGATAAAACGCAAACTGGTAAACCTATTTCTTTGCTCAAAAGGGAGGGGGATTCATTTAGGATACGATTAAAATCCAATAATTTTTCGGCCAGCAATAAAATTGATAGTACTCTTTCTTGCCTCAGTGCAGCTCCAATAATCTATCCGGATTATCAGGATCTTCATACTCATTTTACAACTGCCTTAGGAGCAATTATCAATTTGATGTATACTGACGTCATTTTTGCATCACCGGATGAGTTAAGATACATAATTGGAAAGGGTCATACTGTTACATTTGGAGGAATCTTTAGGAAATCATTCTTTGATGTGCTTCCTTATATAGCAAAAATAAAGCAGAACGATTTGCTGTATGAGAAGTTTAAAAATATTTTATGTAAAATTTTTGATCTTGAAGATATAAGATTTTCATCAATATCATCGCCTGAGAAAGAAGCTTTTGATGAGGGTTCAACAAAGTTGACTCAGCCAATACATTTCTTTGAGCTGAAGATGCGATCTCATCCTTATTCAAATATCAGCGAATTTTCTGACGGAACTCTCATAGTTACAGCTATTTTGGCTTTGCTTTTATCGCCAGAACGAAAAGGGTCACTTCTTTGTATAGAAGAGCCCGAAAATTGCTTACATCCTAAAGCCATGAAAACTCTTGTATCTTTTTTAATCCAAGAATCACAAGACACACAAATTCTTATAACAACACATTCTTCCTTTTTACTAAATCTTTGCAGACCCGAAGATGTAATTATTGCCAGGATATACCCCGATGGAGGCACAAGATTTGAGCGCATCAAAAATTTAAAGGAATTACGTAAAAGATTAGCAAGAGGCTATGTAAACTTTGGTGACCTACTGGAGACTGAGTTTGAGGAAGAAGAGGCTATTACTTAATGCCCTCAAAACAGTATCACAAAAAAGAAACTTCAAATGAAGTTTCTTTAATTTTTGTTGAAGGTGATACTGATGAAATATTTTATAAAAAAACATTTAATGAACTTGTAGGGAATTTTCCGAGAAAGACATTCAATCTCAAGGGGAACCATAATTTATTCAGAAAAATAGCTGATAAGACGGCAGTTTTTATTAATATAGATAAAAAAGCTAAGGTTAGAGTTTATTGCTGTATTGACAGGGAAAGTAGATATGATGATCCACCTCTTGATTTAAATTTTCTGAGAGAAACCTTTTACTCTGAAATAACTTTCAATAAAAGAATACTAAGTGCTGACACGATTATCGCAACACAAATGATAGAGTCGTGGTTTTTTCATGATATAGAAGGAATTTTTAATTTCTTGCGTGTACCACATCGAGATAGGAACCCAGATAAATATAAACCCATAGAGAAATTTACCGACAAAGATCTGTCAAGGCTATTTTTTTATTACAAAAAGATTTATATAAAAGGCAAACGATGTGAAAATTTTGTTGAGCATTTGGATCTATCTAAAATCTACAATGAATGTGAGGAACTACAACAAGGGATTGACTTAATTAAAAGCAGATTCAAGGGAGAGGGTAGCTCCTGAAAAGCTGAACTTCTTACACTCTGTCTCTGATAGAATAAGAAGGAAAGGCCACATAGGGAAGTGGTAATGGAAATGAAAAAGGGAAATCTTCAGAAAGCTCTATTAATCCTTTTTCTTCTTCTCTTTATTATTCCTGCAGCTTATGCCAAAGTCCCGGACATCGTTCTCAATCAAAAGAATGCAGTTGTAACCATTTATATCAATGATAAAGAAGGAAAGCAGATTACCACAGGAACAGGTTTTATCATTGATAAAAATGGAATTATTGCAACAAACTACCATGTAATTTCAAAGTGGCTTGAGGCTTTAGAAAATATCCTTTTTATTAAAATGGAAAATGGAGCTTATTTCCCAATAGAAGAGCTTCTTGCTTCTGATGAGGAGAATGATATTGCCATATTTAAAGTAGAGGGTAAAGAGCTTCCTACAGTTAAACTCGCTAAAGACTATGAACCAAAGCAAGGTGAAGGCGTCATAGTTATAGGCAGTCCTATAGGATTAGAAACAACTGTTTCAGATGGAATTATAAGTAATATTCGTGGGAAGAGTGGACTAATTCAAATAACTGCTCCAATTTCGCCAGGTAGTAGCGGGAGCCCTATTTTTAATTCAAAAGGTGAAATTATCGGAGTTGCAACCTTTCTTATTCAAGGTGGCCAAAATCTCAATTTCGCAATTCCCGTCAAGTATGTTGCAACTCTTCTAAATGAATCTAAGAAACCTAAAAAGAAAATAAAGCCAGCATTAGAACCTGCTCCTACTCCTGAAACTCCTGCAACATCTCCGAGTCCTGAGCCTGTAGATGAACTTGAAAAGGCTAAGGCTGAACTAAGGAAAAACCCAGATAGTGCAGTTCATCACTTTAATCTTGGTATTGCCTATGGCAATTTAGACATGTACAAAGAAGAAATAGAGGCATACAAACAGGCGATAAGGATTAAACCTGATTTTACAGAGGCTTATTATAATCTCGGTGTTATGTATGACAAATTAGGGATGTATAGAGAGGCAATGGAAGCATACAAGCAGACAATAAGAATTAAACCTGATGATGCAGAGGCTCATAGTGGTCTTAGTCTTGCCTATGGCAAATTAGACATGTACAAAGAGGCAATAGAGGCATGCAAGCAGGCGATAAGGATTAAACCTGATTTTACAGAGGCTCATTATATTCTTGGGCTTTCCTATTTAATAATAAACGACAGAGGCTCTGCTTTAGAGGAATATAAGATATTGAAAGAACTTGACACTGAAAAAGCAAATGAACTGTTTAATTTGATTTATAAATAATTTCAGGAGATAGGGTAGCTCCCGAAAAGCTGATATCCTACAACTGATCCGTCACAGGTTCTCTTCTTACAATTTTGATATACTTCAATTATGCTGCCGGCTTTTGTGAAGACAATACGAGAGGAAATTTTGTATCAAGTATAGGAACTGGCCAAAGATTTACGCGCAGGTAACCCACAAGAGAGAGTGCTACAAAAAATAGATTCAATTTCTTCTGAGAAAGAATACCCTGAGACTATTTAGGAATAAATTCTTACAGCTAAATTGCTGTCTTAGTCCGATCTGGAGACTTTATATTTAGTAAAATATCAAATGGGCTATCTAAAGAGTCTTGTGATTGAACAGTTGGAGAAGGGATACCAGTTTATGGAGGAAAAGTATGTTTGTCATTATTGCTTTGAAGATTATGCTGTCAAAGCTTTTATCAAAAATAATAGCGTCAGAAATCATTGTGATTATTGCAGAAGGACATCCAGAAGACCGATAGCTGCTTTTATGACAGATGTGCTTGATTTCATCATGGAGGGAGTTAATACCGAGTGGGATGACCCCGTTAATTGTGTCGGTTGGGAAGGGGGATGGGTTGGGGCTGAGGTTTATGATAGCTATGACATGATTCATGATGACATGTGGGAGTTAGGTATACAGGAAGAAACTCTGAAGGCCGACTTATTAGAGGCATTTAGCCATCGACAATGGTGCGAAATCGATCCTTACGGTCTTCGTCTTCATGAGGAGCTTTATTATGATTGGGAGCGGTTTTGCAAACAGATAAAGCATCAGGTGCGATTTGTATTTTTTAGGATACCCAAAAGTAGACTCCGTTCGTACAGTCTTGAAGATAGAAAGAATCCCTTCAAGATTCTTTATGATTTAGGAGAGATAACAAAAGATTTGGGCTTAATTAAAATGATTCCAGTTGGGACTGAAGTATTCCGATGTCGAACTCATAAAAAGACAGAAAAACTTAGGACTGTACAAGAACTTGGGCCGCCCCTCCCTGAAGAAGCTAAATACTCAAATCGTATGAGTCCTGCTGGCATTCCGATGTTTTATGGGTCACAAGATGGGAAAACAGCCATTGCTGAGACGTTAACAAGAAATGAGAAATCCAAGACTCACGTAACAATAGCAAAATTTAGAACTGTGAAAGCATTCAAGGTCTTAGACCTTACTAAACTTCCTGAAGTTCCAAGTTTATTTGATGACTCAAAGAGGCACTTGCGGCCACCGATAATGTTTCTTCACTCATTCTTAAGGGATTTCTCAAAGCCCATTAAGAAAGATGGCCGAGAACACTATGAATATGCACCAACACAAGTCGTAACAGAATATTTTCGCCATATTTTCCGTGATGACTTAAGAGATGCTATTAAGGGAATTGTTTACCCTTCGTCTGCGACTTCAAGTAAATCCTATGTTTTGTTCTTTCAACAAAAGAATTGCATTCAAGATGATGAATCAATGGACGGTAATAAATGGTTATCTATGGATACCTCGTCTGTTAAAACCAAAAGCATTAATAAACTTAAATACTGAGCCTTGCCTCCAGCATTGAATGGTACCGCTCATAAGGCGTTTAGACGTCCCTTATGTATTCTATGAACCTACTAAAGGTAAACCTTATCAGGATGTTAAAAGGAGCTTTAAAACAGCCCTGAGAAAGGCCAAGATAAGAGATTTCCACTTCCATGACCTCAGACATACCTTTGCATCTCATCTTGTTATGGCAGGCGTGGATATTACTACTGTCAAAGAACTGTTAGGCCATAAAACACTGACAATGACTCTGAGGTATTCTCATTTAGCACCATCTCATAAGGTTAAAGCCGTTGACATACTGGATAATACCTTGAATGGAAAAATTAGCTTAGTAGGAGAACGTTTCCTTTATACGAACTATACAAAAACTATACAATCGGTAGGGGTAAGGTAAAATGAAAACTCGTAACCTATTGATTTTTATGGTAGGCGATGTAGGGATTGAACCTACGACCTCTTCCGTGTGAAGGAAGCGCTCTCCCACTGAGCTAATCGCCCGCGATAAGCTATTGGAGCCGGTGGGGAGAGTCGAACTCCCGACCAGCTGATTACGAATCAGCTGCTCTGCCTCTGAGCTACACCGGCAGATGGTGAGCCGTGCAGGATTCGAACCTGCGACCCGCTGATTAAGAGTCAGCTGCTCTACCAACTGAGCTAACGGCCCTCTTCTTTTCGCGCCTGAGAGGATTCGAACCTCCGACCCTCGGCTCCGGAGGCCGATGCTCTATCCACTGAGCTACAGGCGCATTTTTAGTTCGGAGTCAGGGGTTATGAGTTCGGAGATAAAATATTCTCTTAAATCCCAACTCTTAACTCAGAACGCCGAAATTTGCAAAGCAAAATTCGGTTGGGGTGAGTGAGGGGACTTGAACCCCCAACCCCTGGAGCCACAGTCCAGTGCTCTAACCAATTGAGCTACACTCACCATTGCGCTCCAAAAAGTCTTTGACTTTTTGGAGCCCGCATAATTCAAAAAAATCTTAGAACAGTAATCAGTTAATAGTAAAACAAATAAAGATATTTCCGTCAATCTAACTGAATACTATTCACTATCAACTAATAACTACGAATTTCGCCAAGTGAAATTTGGTGGCGCGCCTGAAGGGAATCGAACCCCTGACCCACTGCTTAGAAGGCAGTTGCTCTATCCAACTGAGCTACAGGCGCACGTTTTTATTTTAAAGCAGCAAGTATTTAGTAGCAAGTAGTAAGGGCATTTGAATTGCATTAATTGCTTGCTACTAACTACTGTACTGTCCCTAACGGATCTATACATTATTTCTTTAGTCATTCCCGTGAAAACGGGAATCCAGTGGCTTTGGTTCTGGATTCCTGCCTCCGCAGGAATAACATTTTAAGTAAAGATTATTATGGGACAACACACTACTTGCTAATGTTTTAATGGTGCCGGTGGTGGGAGTCGAACCCACACGGAGTTGCCCCCACCGGATTTTGAGTCCGGCGCGTCTGCCAATTCCACCACACCGGCATTCTTTAGTTCAGAGTTATGAGTTCAGAGTTATGAGTTTAAAATCTCAGACAGACTATTTTCTCAGTCTCATTTTACATGGTGAAAGTTTCGATTTGCAATGATGGGTATGCTATTTCCCGATACAGAAATTCTTAAATATACTATCGAGGATATCTTCTGTTGTCACAGTACCAACAATCTCGCCAAGCCTGTCAAGGGAATCCCTTAGCTCAAGTGCAATTATCTCAATAGGGTTATTTTCTGCAAATCCGGAAATTGCTCTGCAGAGAGCAGTCAGTGCATTTTCTATTGCAAGTTTGTGTCTTAGATTTGTGACAAGGATGCCTTCTCTGCCTTCTTTCCAGTTCTTGAGGGAGGAATTGAAAATACTGTTCTTGAGTTCCTCAAGACCGTCGCCTCTGGTAGCTGATATATGAAGGACAGGTGAATCAAAAGGGGCGTCGTTGTGACCCGCTACCGAAAGGCGTGAGATAATTTCACTCCCGTCAAAAGCCGAAGGAAGGTCGTATTTATTAATTACGATAAGCATGCCTTTATTTTTTACCTTTTCCAAAACCTCATGATCCTCTTCCCTCAGTGGTTCACTGCCATCAAAGATGGCAATCACGAGGTCAGCATTTTCAATGCTCTGAAGGCTTCTTCTTACTCCTTCCTTCTCTGTAGCATCATGAACATCCCTTATCCCCGCTGTATCCATGATCCTTACAGGAAGACCCTTGATATTCAGATATTCTTCTATAACATCTCGCGTCGTCCCAGGAAGCTCCGTTACTATTGCACGGTCTTTTCTCAGGAGTGCATTCAGGAGGGAGGATTTTCCAACATTTGGCCTTCCAACGATTGCTGTTGAAAGTCCTTCCCTGAAGAATCTTGCCTCCTCATATGTCTTCAGGAGTCTCTGGAGTTCTGTTTCAATCTCTTTCGAGGCTGTCTCTATATCATCCTCAGGGAAATCTATACATGCCTCTACATGGGCACAAATCTCTTTTAACCTGTCCCTCAGGGCAGTTATCTTTTCAGATAAACCACCCTGAAGCTGTTCTATTGCTATTTTCCTGCCCTCATCAGTCTTTGCTCTTATAAGATCCAGCACTGCCTCTGCTTGGCTGAGGTCTATTCTTCCATTTATGAATGCCCTCCTGGTAAACTCTCCCGGCTCCGCAAGCCTTGCCCCCTCTTTGATGACTAACTGCAGAGTCTTTATGACAGGGGCCATCCCTCCATGGCAGTTTATCTCTACAACATCTTCTTTTGTGTAAGTATGAGGGGAGCGCATAACACTAATAAGCACTTCGTCTATCTCATCACCTTTTGCAGGGTCTTTTATGCGGCCGTAAAGTAACCTGTGAGAGATTGAGTTTTTGAGAGATTTGTTTTTTGGTGAAAGGAAGATTTTTTCCACAATTGTTATCGAGTCTTTACCACTCAGCCTGACAATGCCTATCCCTCCCTCACCTAAGGGAGTAGATATGGCAGCTATAGTGTCATCGATAAACATATCTGTTTCTTTTAGTATAACGCAGACAAATCCGGGATTATAAGAGAGGGTTAAGATGCTGCTTTTAGTTTCTTATTCACGTAAAACTGCTGGGCTATGCTCAAGACATTGTTCATTAGCCAGTAGAGAACGAGGCCAGATGCGAAGTTCAGGAACATAAAAGTGAATATAATTGGCATAAACATCATAATTTTGTTCTGGGCAGGGTCCATGGTGGTAGGGGTCATCTTCTGCTGGATTAACATGGTGGCACCCATGA
>Ga0209324_10002381_pt1 | contig 12960 bp, 10 predicted proteins | sample Rifsed19ft3_FD_184015 | JGI IMG/M metagenome (GOLD analysis project Ga0209324, IMG submission 184015) | Soil microbial communities from Rifle, Colorado, USA - sediment 19ft 3 (version 2) | ecosystem: Environmental > Terrestrial > Deep subsurface > Rock core/Sediment | place: Rifle, Colorado...
CCTCGCTTGCACCGAATGCTCACGATCAGTGCATGCTCAAGTTCACGGACATGGCTCGCAAGAGACCGAGCTGGGCGTCACAAGTCGTAGTCGACAACTGCAACCTGCTTTTGGGGTACGTCACTCCGTACATCTACATCGCGCGGATGTACAAGCTGCGCATCGTAGTCGTGTGGGTGAACACACCCGTCGAGAAGTGCTGGGAGCGGAACCTCATCTCTCACAAGGTGCCCGAAGAGCAGTTCATGCGGATGCGGGTGCAGCAGGAGAAGCTGATCTCGGAGTGGCCGCGTGCCGCGTCGTGGCCCGCGTTGAATCCGCTGTTCCCCGAGCTCGACCCCAGGAACCACGTAGGGGTCGGTTGATACACTGAGTGTGTGCAAGTCGTCGACATCAAGGCGTTTCAGAAGGGACACTTCAACCACCTCGGACTGCTCCTTGATGACGACGGTGTAATCGGACCGGAGACACGGTGGGCAATCGACTTCATGACGCTCTCGATAGAGCGTCGGCTGCTCATCGCGGAGGCTCAGAAGTTCATTGGCCTGGTGGAGTTCCCACCTGGCAGCAACGATGACCCGAAGGGCATCATCGACGGCTGGCTCAAGGCCTGCCACGCCAAGGAAGGTGATCCATGGTGCGCTTCGGCCCTCAGCGCATGGATCAGCGTCGTCCGTCCGGTCCATATCGCCGGCGCCATCCGGCTTGGTGAGAACTTCACGCCTGTATCAAAGCCGTGGGCCGGGGACATCTTCTGGTACCCGACCAACGCCAAGGGCAATGGCCACGTGGGGCTCATCATTGGGGTGGGCGCCAGCGAGGTCATGACCATCGAGGGCAACTGCAACAACGCGTGCCGCTGCGTCCGCAGACCGATGGCGGGTCTACGATTTTCAAGGATCTTCGAGGACACTTTGGGTATCTGTCCAAAGATCATCGTCAGCGATGAAGTCCCATTACTCGTGGGGGGAGGAACTAGATGAAGCATGGACAAGGAGAAAGAGGCCGAGCTCGACCGACTGTCGAACTCGAAGAGCACTGCTGACCGCCTGCGAGGAATGACTCAGCAGATTGCTGGCCAGCTCGCAGTGGCTCGGCAGCAGCACGTCGTCATCATCAACACCCTCGCGACGGAGGCGGTGGACATCATGCAGCAGTACATTCAGGCGCTCGAGGCGCATGTGAGGGACTTGGAGGCAGAGAACAAGAAGCTCAGAGGGCCATGAGGTCCATCCCAGAGTTGAATAGCATGGCCTGGGATCAGGCGATTGCTGTGGCAGCTGAGAAGCGCAACAAGAAGAGGGTAGCGGCTGGCAAGAAGACCTTGGTAGGGGACGCGGTAGACCTGCTGCGGGAGGAGGTCGCCGTGCTCGAGAAGGAGCTCAGCGCACTACGTTTGAAGGCACTGTCTCATGACAGGAAGGAGGCAGATTCCGCACGGACTGCGCGTGCCGCGTCTGAAGATGCAGATGCTCTGCTCGAGGTGGTCAGCCTGTTCGCCCAGACCCTCACCAACGAGAAGCGCGAGTGGAGAACGGTGCGGGAGCGCGCCCGGAAGCTTTTGGAAGACCGCGGGATCCCGCCGCCATCTACGCTCGGTAGTTCTCGGAATCGCAGAAAGACCGGTCGGAAGGCTTCTAGCCCGCTGGAATCTACTTGACGCGTAGATATCTATGACCATAGTGCTTCTTGACGCTTCCCCCTCAGGTAGCACTCTTCACGGCCCGGTCGCTAACCCCTGTCGCGACCGGGCCGAAGCTTTTGCCCTGGCGTGTCTTTTAGCCTCAAAGTCGGGTGGTAGACTGGCGGAGTGTCGATAGACCTTCAGACTATAAGTCCGCAAGAGATCGTGCACCTCAACCAGGTGCAGGTGCTCCCGGGCCCACCGCGTGTCGTCTCCATCGTGGGGGATGACTTCCGGTCCGTGGACGAGGTCTTCATCAATCAGGTGGCGAGCCCCGACGTCGTCATCCTGGACAAAAATCGCATGCTCGCGCAGGTGCCCGAGAGCATCCTCTTTCAGCGCATCAACGATGTGGTGGTGTTGAGCAAGAAGCTGACGCTGTCCGACCGTTCCCAGCTGCGAATTCGCATCGGTCGTACCCCCGGGCGTATCACCGGCATCCTGCGGCTGATGCAGCTGTTCCTGAAGATCCTCTTCACGACGCCGGGCAAGGACATCTTCAGCCCACGTCTGGGTGGGGGAGCACTGAAGAACGTGGGGGCGACCTTCGGCGCTGGCGAGGGCCACAACATCGTCAACGACTTCGTGATCGCCGTCGACACCACGAGCCGTCAGATTGTCGCCATCCAGGGCAGGGACTCCTCCATTCCCCGCGACGAACGGCTCTTGGGGGCGAAGGTTCTGAGTGCCTCTTTCAACCGGACCTTGGGTGGGATAGACGTGTCCGTCCAGATCACGAGCCAGGCAGGGCGAGAAGCCACAGCAAATGTTGGCCTTTAGGGGTCTGGGTAGAATGGGTCTATGGCGGGAAGTTAAGAAGAGATCGTTCTCCGAAGTAGATGGTGGCGGCTGCATCATAAGCTCGAGCAGCTGCTTCCTCATCTTTGAAGAGACCAAGATGTTCGTGCTTGCCCTCGACGGTGATCCTGGCTCTGTAGGACGACATCTGCTTGTCCCAATAGACTCCCTTGTATTTGCTGGACGTGCCTTTCCTCTTCCTTGAGTTCTGAGCGTTCTGCGTGGCGGTAGCAATTCTCAGGTTCGACCTGCGGTTGTCGAGGCCATCGTGGTTGATGTGGTCTATGCCTTCAAACCACTGGAGGATCTGACAGTGCATCCTGATGGTGTCGTTTTCCCAAGACCGGCTTGGCTGAACTGGGAAGTAGACACTACGGACGGCGTACCAGATATTCCTTTTTCTATCCTTGTGGGCTCGCCATTTGTATCGACTCAGACTGGTGAAGTCCTCGTCGTCTACAATGGCTATCTTCCCCCGAGTGAGCAGAATTTCCTTCATGGCACTACTGTTATTCCCTAGTCTATCTAGCCCTTGGAGGTCATCGTGGCGCTTCGCGATCTAGAAGCTTTCCTTCGGCAGCGGGCTGCCGTCTTTGACCCGACGCTAGACACGAATCCGGGGTCGCCGTTCGACTCGTCCGTCATCCAGCCGCTGATCCGTCGAGTGGGGCCAGACCCCTTTTCGATCGACATGGCCACCTTCCTCGACGCGCGCCTGCGTCAGGCCTACCCCGACATGGCCATTGGGGACGGAGACGCGCTCACCGACCTCATCGTCAAGGCCAACACCTTGCTCTGGGACCCGCTCGTGCGGGAGGTGGCCCGAATCAAGAGGTCGCAGAGCTTCCGGGACTCGAGCACGCTGACCAACGAGGAGGCGGAGGCGCTCGGCGCCAACCTCTTCGCGGAGCGGGCTCAGGGGGACTTTGCCCGTGGCTCGGCTAGACTTCTGTTCGCGCAGGCCCAGAACGTCTCAGTAAGTCCAGTCAACGTCCTCACCTCTCGTTCGGGCCTGCACTTCTTCCCCACGGAGAGCCAGGCGATCCGCGTCGAGGAGATGCTGCAGAACGTCGACGAGAACGGCCTCTTCTACTTCGACATCAACGTGATCGCCGAGCAGGCGGGCGCCGAGTACAACCTCAGCCCCCGCGAGCTCGTCTCCATTGCGAACTTGGATGCGGCAGTGCAGGTCTTGAACCTGCGGAAGTATGAGTCGGGGGACGACGAGGCGAGCGCGGCGGAGTTCGTCGATAAGACTCGCCAGGAGCTGACCGAGCGGAGCCTGGTCACCATCCGGGGCATCGCGGCCAAGGTGACCGCCGCTTTCCCAGAGGTCACCCGCCTCAACGTGGTGGGCTTCAACGACCCGGAGATGCAGCGCGACATCATTACGGGTGGCAGTCTGGGGGCGACGCTCGCCGCCGGCGTCCTCGGTAGTTCCGTGAGTGACCTGGTGGGTGGTGGTCTCACCCGACGCTTCAGTGTGGCGGATGCGGGCATCGACTTCACGACCATCGTGGGGCCCACGCGTACGCCGCCCGTGGGCTACGTGCTCACGGTCTTCAGCGCGTTCGGCTCGGCCGCTGTCGTGCGCGACATGGACATCTCGGCGGTCCTCAGCACGACGGTGATCGAGGTCGAAGATCAGGAGCTGGTCTACGGCCTGTCCAATCTGCACTGGAGTGTGCGCAAGCGCGAGCTCACCCTCTCCGGCATTCCCGGCGGCATCCTCTTCCCCGATAGCGGCACAGGCACGGTGGCCATCCCCGACGGCGCCATCCATATCGGTGGATGCACCGACGTGCATGTGCGTGGGTCTTCGTTCGACGAGGCGGTGTTGGTCATCGACAACCTCACCGACGACAGTAACGAGCTCGAGGGACTCATCTTCGACTTCGACTCGGGCGAGGTCAACATCGGTGGCATCGGGGACCTCACCATCGGCGTGGACTACGTGGTGGGGGACGAGACGTACGATCTCTTCGCTCGAGCAGGCCGAGACTCCCTCACGCTGCAGATCGTCAACGGGGTCAATGCGGAGGTCTATCGCATCCTGTCCGTAGACCAGACGGGCGCCTTTCCGCTTCTGACGGTCACCCCCAACTTCACGTCGCCGGTGGCGGACGATGCGCGCTGGCGCATCTTCGACGACATCGACGTGGCGCTCTACGACATCAAGGAGACGCGCATCGAGGGCGACGACATGTCGACCACGCAGAACTTCGATGTGGTGTCAACGGCAGGAGCCGTCGACTTTGACGCAGTGGGCGTGGCGGAGGGAGACGTGCTCCGGCTCCTCAACGGACCGGACGCGGGGGACTACGCCATCACCGAGAACCCGCTGGCGCCGGGCTTCACCAGCCTGCGGGTGGACGCGTCCTTCACCTCCAGCCAGAGCAGCCTCCGGTACATCATCTTCCGCCCCAACGCCGCGGGGAACGTAACGCTGCCCCTGGTTCGCATCCGATCCATTGAGCTCCTCGACAGCTCGAGTCAGCCGGTGGGGACGACCGTCCCATACGCCCGGCCGGTGGACATCCAGAGCAACGCCTTCCAGAACTCCTCACGCGGGGTGAAGCACGACATCACCGACGCGATCCTGGGCATGGTGTCGCAGCCGGTGGGGGCGGGCTTCGCCGTCGGCGGGCTGACGCTCAACCTCGTCACGCCCCTCGGCAACGTCACGGTGGTCTTCAGCGCGGGCCCTCTGCTGCCCCTCAACATCATCATCACCGAGCTCAACGCGGCGATCCTGGCGCAGGTGGGGGAGGCGCAGGCGGCAGTGCAGGTGGGGCTCACCCGCTTCGGCATTCGCCCTTTCGGGGTGGGCGGGGTCATTACCACCAACGGCGACCCGGCGACCGTACAGGCCATCTTTGGGGGCGCCAACGAGACGCACACGTCCCGGGACATTCGGAGCGCTTCCATCGACACCGCGGGCGGCTGGGGCGCCATCCAGCCGTTCATCGACCTCGAGACCGGGCTCGACGTGGTGCAGCTCCTCGACGGCCATCAGGTGGGCTTCGTGCCGGGCCCCTACACATTCCCGCTGGCGGCGGTGTTCCCCGCGACGAGCGCGTCGTCGGCGCTGCAGGTGGCCGACCTTTCGACCGTTTTCTTCCCCGAGGCGGGGGTACGCCTGCAGGTGGGTGCTCGATCCATTGGCTCGGCACGCGTCTTCTTCCTCGACCCCACCTCCTTCGAGGTCCGGGCGGAGGAGACATTCTTCGAGCTGGAGACCGACTCCGGGCTCATTCGGTTCACCCCCGACCCCACCCTCGACGACCAGCGCATTCCGGCGCTGCCGAGCGGCGACAAGCCCATCGACGGCGCGAGCGCCAACGCCAGCCCCAATTTCGATAGCGCGAGCCAGGACTTCATCCTTAGCGGTGTGCAGGTGGGGGACAAGCTGGTGGTGGACTACCATCCGATCGCGGGCACCGCGGTGTTGGCCGACCCCGTGCCCGGTCTCGTGAACCTGACCCTGGTCTTCTCGGTCGACGGCTCCCCGGACAAGACCCTGGTCTTCATCCGCGACGACGTGACGCTGGCGGCCACCGAGGTCTCACGCGAGGGCGTAGCCGAGCAAATCAACGCTGCGGCCGGCGTCACCATCGCTCAGATCACGAGCGGCAACACGCTCGAGTTCGAGGCGGACGCGGCCATCGTCATTCGCGGTTCGGGAACAGCGAATACCCTGATCTTGAACGGGCTTGCGACGACGGCGCAGACCTTCGTGGGCGTCGACCAGCGCAACACGGCGCCGCACGCTGGCGAGTACATCATCACCAACCTCAACTCGCAGACCCAGGTGGCGCTCAGCCCCACCCCCAACAGTGGCGCGAGCCCCTACACCAGCCCCTTCACCCGGCAGCAGTTCAAGGTCTTCCGCCGCGGCGTGCAGCGCGTCAGCACCACCACGATGAAGGAGAACACCGCTGAGGCCGGGCTCTACTTCATGGACGTGGAGCTCGTGAGCGAGGGCACTGGCGACCTGTGGAACATCGGGGCCGGCCTCCAGATGCAGGTCGTTGGTTTCCGGAGCGACGGCTACTACCTGACCACCGAGGACCCGAACCTCACCTTCTCCACCATCGAGCGCCCGCGCCTGTCCATCTCCAAGAGCATCTTGGAGGAGGGGGTAGACGACGACCCGAGCAACGCGACGCAGATCGCTGGGCAGAACATCCTCATCACCTACGACCGCTCGAGCCTCGTTGAGGACACGCAGAACTTCATCAGCTCCGAGACGGAACGCGTGGTGAACAGTAGTCCTCTCGGTCGCCACCTCATCCCACACTTCGTGCGCTTCGACAGCACCTACGTGGGTGGGCAGAAGGAGGAGGTCGTAGTCCCCAAGGTCGAGGACTACATCACCAAGCTCGCCCCCACCGAGGCGCTCGAGTCTTCGGACATCCAGAAGATCTTGAGCGACAACGGAGCCACGAGTATCGACAACCCCATCGACCTCATCGCCATCGTGCACCAGGTTGATCGGACGATAGTTGCCGTAAGGTCTCAGAACAGACTTACTACCGGCCGCCTTGCTGCATTCATTCCAGATCTATTGAATATCACGAGGAACATCACGTAATCGGGAAGTTCAGACGAGCGTACACGCCTCTGTGCTGAGCTTCCAGATCATAGGCTTTGGCGGCTTCGGCTTCATCACCGAAGCTGCCAAGATGCTTCATGGTGCCCTCAAGCCTGATCGCTGCGGCCCATCTACCCGTTTTCTTCACGCGGTACACGCCGCGGTATTTTGATGAGCCTGGTCGCTTTTCTCTGTTGCAGGCATTCTGTGAAGTAGTGGCTCGTCGCAGATTGTCCCGCGTGTTGTTGAGGCTGTCCCTGTCTTTGTGGTCTACCTGGCTGTCAACGCCGAGGATGAGGCGGTGCATATAGATGATGATTTGACCATCTCCAACGCGGACCTTTCGAGCCGCGTAGTAGGAGACCCTGGTCTTCTGTGCGTACCACTTGAAGGAGTTCAGCCAGCTGTAGTCCTCATCGTCTACCAACGCGTATTGGCCGCGAGTCAGGGCTATCCTCTGCATCGTTTGGTTGGTAACACGGGTACTAGTAGTTGCCCACCATCTTCCTACCAGGCTGGAGAATAGGGCTGGACTCCAGCTCTATCTTGCCGGCGCTGCCACTCTCGATCACGACGCGCGTGTGTGGCTCGATGAGAAACCCACAGTTCTTGCAGCGTAGGAGACTACGCGCCACGAGTATGTCAGGGTCTGCAAAGGCGTGACGGCTGTCTGTCTCTCGATGGAGAGAGCCACAACCTCTCGGGCAACTGAAAGAGCGGTAGAGAGCGTCGAGCTTCTGCCCCTCCTCGGTGAGGACGTCCTCGAAGCCTTCGATGGCCGCACGGGCGACCTCCGGGTCTAGTTCACGATACGCCGTCATGGTCCTGAGAACGTAAGTGTAGAATCCAGGAACGTCAAATGGCCGAGAACTTCGACCTGTTCAACTTCGAGCACTGCGCAAGCATGCTCGGCATCCTCGTAGACCCTCAGGTCACGGTGGTGGCGGCAGGTGGCCAGACGCCGCTGAACTACCCGACCCCGCCCGCCGACTCTTGTGATCTCGGTGTACTGAGTGGTGAGCTACTCAACGGCGGCTTCTCGACAGCTGACGTCCGTATCTCCATCGAGCCAACTGCTGGGGTCTCGACGAGATGGACGGCGCAGTGGTCGGTCATCTTTGAGGAACTACCCACAGACTTCGCCTCCCTCGTAGCCCAGCACGTCTACATTGGAGCCAGCGATGCTTCAGGTCCCGTTGCAGGTATCTTCATCTCGACTGACGGCGTTGCGTACACGGGCAGCGTCCACCACGTCGCCAATAACCTAGTCGTTGACAACCCAAGTGGCATTACTGCCATTCCGGGAACCTCAGCATTCATCTCGCTCGATACCGAGATCATCATCCGCTTCGTTGTCGATGGACTTGAGGGCGTTGTCTACCTGTTCGTTACGAACAAGACAGACGTCGAGCTTACCGGTCACCGCCTCGTCGCCATCTTGCCGTCGCTCGATGCGAGCGACATGCTCTTCCCTCCCATAGACCAGTCGTTCATCAGCGTGCGGGGGACGACTCTCGCCCCGTCGCGGGTTGCCTTTGACCACATTCGGATGGCGAGCACCCTGTTCATCCCGAATCTGCCACCCGTCGCCAATGCGGGGCAGGACCAGGCCATCCGCCTCTGTGCCATCGCTCAGCTTGACGGGTCGGCCAGCTTCGATCCGGAGGGCGCTGCACTTTCTTTCGCTTGGCGCCTTATCAACTCACCGGTCTCGAGCATCTATAGTGTCAATGGCAACGACGGGCGGACGCTTCCGCTAGGCCCACCTACCGGGTTCACAGACAAGTTTCACTCCGTTTCGCTGGGCCTGGCTCACGCCTCTGAGCTGCTCATCACGGGGGACGTCCTGCTCGTCGATGCCATTGCTTACGACATCGTCAGCACCGGTACGGACGGTGATGGCTTCTTTGCGCTCATCAGCGCCGAGCTCTTGCCTGAGCCCATGACGGGCAAGCCCTACCGAGTCTTCCGGCAGCGTGGCATCAGTGGGCCCACGACGTCCAAGCCTACGTTTCTTCCAGACGTGCTTGGCTTCTACAAGTTCGACCTCATCGTGGACGATGGGGATTTGGCGGGTCAGCCATCGGTCGTCGTAGTCAATGTCGTCGATTCCCCACTGCCCCGCGGCATCATCCCCGATGCCAGCTTCATCTTCGACTATCTGTCGGACTATTGGAGCCTGCTCGAAGACCGCGCTCCTCTAGCCACCATCTGGGGTGGCATCGCGCAGATCACGGCGGCTGAGCTCTACACGCTCTGGCAGCACGACTACGGCAAGAGCCTGCGCGACATTCAGCGCACGTTCCTTCGGCGTTGGTTGCACTACGACCTCTTGCTGGCTGAGCCTATCCCCGAGCTCACGAGCTTCCGCGTCTTTTACGGGGGCCGCTCGACGAGCAACATGGCTGCCGCCGGCGTGGGGGCCATCAGCGGCACGGGCTTCGTCATCTCGAGTGGGGTGCACGCGAACCGGACCATCACCGTCCTGTCGGCCAACCCCGTCACCGCGCCGACGCTTGCCGCCGAGCTCCGCAACCGCTTGCTCGAGGCGGACCCCCGGTACACGACGAGCGTCATCACGCGTCCGGACACGACCCAAGTTGTCCTCATCAACGCGCCGTTTCCGTTCACGATTTCGAGCTCCACGCTACCGGTGCTGTCCAATGGATCGTCCGCGCTGGCGTCGGGCTCCGGCGCGGCCATCAACTCGCGGACCTACCAGGTCGACCGGAGCCTAGATGGGCTGGGCATCCAGGAGAACGACCTGCTGGTGCTGGGCACGGAGGCCTTCCGGGTCTCTCAGATCGCCAACGATTCGGGCGACCCCTTCCCCTTCCAGCGCGTCATCCTCAAGAGCGACATCCCCCAGACGGGCGTCGCGAGTTGGACGCTTTCGGGGTACGTACGGAGCGAGCTCCTCGACTTCTACAACGGCCTCGTCTCGCTCGGCGACTCGATGTTCTTCGAGGTCGTAGACCAGCTGTCGGACGATCCATCGAACGACGACACGACATTGGTGGGGACTACGGCGCTCGGCGTCGCTGTTGATGAAGTGAGCAACCTTGCCTTCGTCATCGACTCCACCCTGGGCGCAGCGCTGGCCAGTCCAGACCGTTTCAGCGTGCGCTTGGCCAAGATCGTTCGGCGCACGTACCTGCCGGTAGACCCCGGTGTCGTAGACATTCCGACGCTCACTGAGCTCATCGAGGTCACCAATGATGAGGCAACGCTGCGGCGCAACCTCGACTTCTTCATCGAGGATTACCGTGGCCGGCTCGCACTGCGCTTTGCCTCAGGCCAGGTCAGCGGCGGGGATGTTTGGGAAGGGGAGACCCCACCCGATCGGGTGTGGGCGGAGTACACCTACGTCGACAACCGGTCCACCATCGAGGACAACTTCGGGTTGCTCGCTGAGGTCTCTGTAGACCAGATCGAGGAGCTGCCGGGCAACGTTGACTACCTCTCGGCGGTGCGCGGTATCTGGTACGCGTACGTCAACGGTCCGACGATGCGGAACCTGCGCGTGGGTGCGCAGATCCTCCTGGGTCTACCCTTCGCCGAGGAGGCCGGGACTATCGAGGAGATCCGGACGGACTTCTCGCCGACGTTCGGGCGCATCCTCATCCGCGACGCCGAGCGCTCGGAGATCGTCCGCTCCTACAGCTTCCCCCACTCGCTCGACCTGGAGGTGAACCCAGCAACGGGTGCGGTCTACCAGGCAGGCGATGTAGTCACCCAGTTCTCTCCGCTCGTGAAGGGCGTGGAGATCGTCGACTACGTGAGCGACCCCGACTGGTACGTGGGTCTGCTCAACCAGGGCATCTTCTACGAGGTCGAGAAGTACTTCAAGTTCTTGGTTCGTGTCGATAGCGCGGCGTTCGGGCTCGACAGTCTTTCGTTCGTCCGCGACTTCATCCTGAAGATCAAGCCGACGTACACGTACCCGCTCTTCCTCGTGCAGGCGGACCTGGGCACGGACAGCGACGTCTCCATCACCGACCAAGTGGAAATCGATGTCACTGTCAACATCCTCGACACCGTGTGCGGGGACCTCGGCGCTTTCTCGACGAGCTTCGACGATGCCCGCGCCGGCGGTGGCGGTTACTGGAATCAGTTTGACACAGACAGCGATGATGGCACTCCGCCGCCTACGTTCCCGACGAGTGACGTCGTCGAGTTCGGATACGACCGCTATCTCATCTGTCCGGAGGATGCTCTCGAGTCCTACACCACTCAGATCTTCGCAGCCCCTGCGCTTGCGAGTACAGGACTGAACTTCGTGCCAGCGGACGACTTCTATAACGTCGGGCGCTTCATGGAGGTTGGTCCCTTCGTCGTTGCCAACGGTGCGACGGGTGAAGCCATTACGGCCGAAGTAGGCGACACGGTTCCCGATGCAGGCACCATTGATCGGGTGCGGCTGCTCATCTCGGACGGCCCTGGTGCAGACCCAGCGGGGTATGAGGTAGTCATTGCCATCAATGGCGTTGACACTATCATCGAGGCCTTCACCTCCGTAGCGCGATTCACGGATGTTTCGTTCGTGGCTTCGGAGGCAGTAGTCGCCACCGATGTCATTACGGCGCGCATTCGCCATGCTGGAGGCGCCCCTCGCAGTCCAGCGTGGACCCACGTGCGGGTTGAGGTCTACACGAATCTCGGGGCGTGGGTAGGTGGAGACATGTTGGCTATCGGTAACTACGGCTTCAATAGGACTCTGGTGTGAAGAACAACGTCTTCATCAAGGCTCGCCGTCGGGGCAAGCTCGTCCATCAGTGGGAGGGCCACAACACTTGGACGGACGTGGGGCGAGAGTATCTCTCGGATATGATCACGCTCGCGTCGTATGGCCCCGATACTGCTCTCATCAACACGCGCATCAAGCACTTACAGTTTGGGGTCGGAGGAATTCAGCAGGGCGTCATCCCAGCCCCGGTCATCGCAGCGTACCCAGCGGGCTTCGACCCGAATGCGACGACGGGGAACGAGTACAGCCACACCTATCCCATCGCGCCACCTATTGGGACGCTCGAGCGACCTGTGCGTCTATCGGGCGGCACCAACCCCTACAACACGGCGCCAGGCACGGACGTGTGGCTCACAGACCCCGCGATGCCCAAGTTCTTTGTGGGCTATCCCACGAGCTCCAGCGTCTCCTTCAAGTGCTTCATCCGGGGGATGGACGGAGACATCTCCTACGGCGCGCTCGTCGAGGTCCCCCTGGCCGAAGCGGGTCTAGTGTTCAGCAGTGGTAACATCAACGTGGCCTATAACCCGGTCGTTACCTATGTGGACTTCGAACCTCTCATCATCACCGACGAGATCGAGGCTGAGGTCACGTGGATTGTAGGATTTTGACATGCGCATCGTAGATCACATCGAAGTCAAGAGTAACCTCATTATCACCGCTCGTGAGCGCGGCAAGATCGTGGCTCGTCGGGAAGGCCACAACATCTGGCTAGACCTGGGGCGGGAGTATCTAGCGCAGCTCATCGCCTTCGCCTCCTTCGGTCCCGACACCCCGGTGCGGAACGACCGCATCAAGTACTTCGGTGTTGGCATCGGTGGCACGCAGCAGCTCGCCCTGCCGACGGCGAACTCGGCCCCCATCTCGCCGCCGTACACGGGTAACAACGCGCAGGATGACGTTACGCCGACCGTGACTACGCTCGAGCGGCCGGTACGCATCAGTGGGTCTACGAGCGCGTATCCTGGCATCGCAGGAGACCTTTGGATTGGGCAGGTCGCCGCACCCCCAGACCTCTCAGGAGGCACCGAGGTCGTCTTCAGCCGGGTCTTCACTCAGGAGGAGGTCAACTACGGACCCTTCCTGTCGGTGCCCCTCTCTGAGGTGGGCATGCTCACGAGCGCTGCCGACCCGGAG
>Ga0209324_10002382_pt1 | contig 12960 bp, 12 predicted proteins | sample Rifsed19ft3_FD_184015 | JGI IMG/M metagenome (GOLD analysis project Ga0209324, IMG submission 184015) | Soil microbial communities from Rifle, Colorado, USA - sediment 19ft 3 (version 2) | ecosystem: Environmental > Terrestrial > Deep subsurface > Rock core/Sediment | place: Rifle, Colorado...
CCTCTATTTTCTGTTTTAAGCTGCTCATTGCTAAAGTAATTTTTGAACAATATCATTAACATTTATTTCTACACCGGAGCTTGGCTCGGCTCTTTTTTTCTCTTTTATTTCTTCTCCGGCATCTTCAACTTTCATTTCGAGAAGATGAGCTTGATAATCTATGACTGTTTTAAGTTTTGTAATAAGAATCTCTTTTTCTTCACGAAGATTTATCACCGCTGATTTCAATCTGTCAGCTTCTTCACGGGATTTTTGCAGAAGCTCGGTTGATTTTTCCTCCGCTAAGCGTAAAATTTCACCTGCCTTATTTTGGGTTTCTTCAATTTTTTTATTTGACTTCGTTTCGGTTTCTGTCAAGGTCCGCTGAATTTTATTTTCAATCTGCAAGAATTTCTCGAGCTTCTGTTTGGTTTCTTCCAACTCGTTTTTAATCGCTTCATTTTCATTAAACAGCGTTTCGAACTCAGCAGAAAGCTTTTCTAAAAAAGCGTGTACTTCTTCCTTATCAAATCCCCTAAAGGATTTATTGAACTCTTGTTTCCTTATGCCGTCTGGTGTGAATATCATTTTTATTCTTTGTTATAAATCCTTTCGCCAAAAATAGCTGAACCGATTCTTAGCATTGTTGCGCCTTCTTCAATTGCAATTTCATAATCGCTTGTCATTCCCATTGATAATTCTTTTAAATTGTAACCTTCCGAATTCAATTCCTCTTTTAATTTACGCAAATCGCTGAAACTTTTCCTAATCAAGTTTTTGTCCTCTGTAAGCGGAGCAATCGTCATCAAGCCGATTAAGTTAAGATTTGATGCTTGCGAACAGTATTTTGCAATCTCTTTTATTTCTTCTTTTTCAGCTACCCCGGATTTGGTTTCCTCTTCCGATGTTTTAACTTGAATTAATATTTTTTGAATCTTTCCTAGCTTCTCTGCGTGTTTTTGAATTTCTTCAGCAAGCAAAAGTGAATAAACTGAGTGAATGTAATCCGCTGTTCGTACTGCATACTTGACTTTATTTTTCTGCAAATGACCGATAAAATGCCAGATAATTTGATTACCGAGAACATCATACTTTGCAGTTAACTCTTGAGCTTTATTCTCACCAAACTCGGTCTGACCGGCTTGAATTGCTTGTCTTATTTCATCAATGCCAAAACTTTTCGATACTGCAATTAACTTAACGCTTTTCGAATCAAGATTTACTTTTGAACAAATTTGATTAATTCTATTTCTAAGTATCTGTAAATTTTCAGCAATCATAATTTTAATCAAGGGTGTGAATTTATCGGTTTTGCAACCAAAAATCAAAAAAAAGTGATATTAATCTACAGCCATAAAATGCTAAATCATACCGGTAACGATTAACCCAGTTCCTAAAAATTCTTTTTCCGCAGTATGGGGAACTGGGTTAATTTACTTAATAAAAAATCTCTTCGTCTCTACATTTTACAAGTTTTCCCTTATGGGTGCTTTTGCTAAGTTTGATTGACAATTTTTCAAAATTTCGGAGACAAAACATGGACCTTTTAGAACGAATAATTAGCTCACGACGAACGAGTGATAAAAGCCGGTTATCAATTACATCAAAAGAAAATTTGTAACGTGATTTTATTGGGGAATGAACAAAAAATACTTGACGATGCTTCAAAACTTAACGTTGATCTTAAAGGAATAAAAATAATTGAACCGGTCAAGTCGGAACATTATCCAAAATTTTGTGATATCTATTTTAATCTTCGGAAAGAAAAAGGAGTTACTCTTGACAAAGCCAAAGAAAATATGAAAAACGTTTTGTTCTTCGGTGCAATGATGGTTCGAGAAGGTTTAGCTGATGGATTTGTCGGCGGCTCAGCTTCACCGACCGCAGACGTGATGCGATCTGGGATTCATTGTGTGGGAATGCCTGAAGGAATATCTATCGTGTCTAGCTTTTTCTTAATGATTTGGCCTGATAAAGTTTGGGGTTTTGCAGATTGTGCCGTCGTTCCTAATCCTACAGATGTTCAGCTTGCTGATATTGCAATATCAACTGCAGATAATTACAAAAAATTAGTCGGCGAGGAACCAAGAGTTGCAATGCTTTCTTTCTCAACTAAAGGAAGTGCGGAACATGAATTAGTGGACAAAGTTAAAAACGCTACAAATTTGGTAATGCAAAAACGCCCGGACTTAAAAGTTGACGGTGAATTTCAATTTGATGCTGCTGTTGTTGAGAAAGTTGGAAAATCCAAAGCGCCGGGAAGTGAAATTGCTGGCAAAGCAAACGTTTTAATCTTCCCGGATTTGAATGCAGGAAATATCGGTTACAAAATAGCGCAGCGAATTGGAGGAGCGGAAGCTGTCGGTCCAATTGTGCAGGGATTGAAAAAACCAGTATTTGATCTCTCCCGCGGCTGCAGTGTTGACGATATAGTGAACACAGCAGCAATCGCTGTGTTGATGGCTGAGTAAATTATCCAAAACCTTCAAAGTCAGAGTTGCTATCTCGGCCATCATGGTCGCACCTTAACACAAAAGTAATTAAGTATTATAAATTATCATAGGCGTAGAAATGAAAACTCGATTCATATCAACCATTCTAATTTTTATTTTAACTTTTACAGTTAAGGCACAGCAGATAGACTTTTCCGGAATTTGGTCCGGTAAACTTTCTCTTCCAAATACCATAAAGCTCACGATTGTATTCAATCTTCAAAAGGATTCAACAGATAAGTACAGTGCAACCTTGGATAGCCCTGATCAAGGAGCAAAAGGGATTCCAACTGAAAACGTAACAATTAAAGAGGACTCAATTCTCATAAAGGTTCCTGCTATTGCAGGTTCCTTCGAAGGAAAAATTTTTACTGACAGCATGAAGATAGATGGTAAGTGGAAACAGGGCGGAATGAGTCTCGATCTCGCAGTTTATAAAGTTGATAAGGTTGAGGAAGTAAAACGACCCCAGGAACCGAAAGAACCATTTCCGTATAAAGTTGAGGAAGTAACATTCGAAAACAAAACTCATAAACTCACTCTCGCCGGAACTCTAACAATGCCTTTGGAAGGCAGCGATTTTCCAGCCGTTATTATGATAACCGGCTCGGGCGGGCAAAATCGTGATGAAGAATTGCTTGGTCACAAACCTTTTCTTGTAATTGCTGATTATCTGACTCGAAATGGATTTGCAGTACTTCATTATGATGATCGGGGAATCGCAAAATCAACCGGAGATCATTCATTAGCAACCACCGAAGATTTTGCTACCGATGCTTTGATTGCAGTTGATTATCTAAAAACAAGAAATGAAATAAATCATTCAAAGATTGGACTGATTGGCCACAGCGAAGGCGGGATGATTGCTCCAATGGCTGCTGTTCAGTCTAATGATATTGCCTTTATAATTTTAATGGCGGGACCCGGAATACCAGGGGATTCCATACTCTATCTTCAAGGTGAATTGATTCAAAGAGCTGAAGGAACAAGCGAGGAAGAAATTCAAAAATCAACCAGGATTCAAAGAAATATTTTTTCGCTGATTAAAGAAATTAATGATGATGAAGTACTAAAAATTAAAATAGAAGAAATATTCCGGGAAGAATATGCCTTGTTGAGCGATGAAGAAAAAAGCAAGATGGGCGACCCTGACGCTTACCTTAAGATGCAATTAAAAACTCTCACCGGTCCGTGGTTCAAATATTTTATAAAGTACGATCCTGTTCTGGCTCTTGGAAAAGTAAAATGCCCTGTGCTTGCAATTAATGGGGAGAAAGATCTTCAGATTCCCCCAAAAGAAAACTTATCGGCAATTGAAAATGCTCTTAAAAAAGGCGGCAATAAAAACTTCGAGGTAAAGATGCTTCCGGGTTTAAATCATTTGTTTCAAACTTCAAAAACTGGGGCTATCTCAGAATATGGACAAATTGAAGAAACAATTTCACCAACTGCTTTGGAGCCAATGCTAGATTGGTTGAACAAAGTCGCAAAGTGAATAAATATTTAACTCTCTTTTTGTGAATTAATCATACAAATAAGTCAATTAATTTATAAATGATATGAAAACGATCACCTTCTTTTTCATTCTTTCGATGGGTATTCTTGCTCAGGAATTCTCTCGAGAAGAAAAAGAAAATGTGAGATTCTTTTGGGGTGTCGTGGGAGGAAACCCAATAAACGTAAATCCTACTGTAGGTTTGTATTTTAATGACTATGGGATAAGACTATCCGGAGGAGCATGGATTTACAGCAGATATGGATTACAACTAGATTTAACCTATGTTTTATTTTCAAAAAATTTTATACAGCATCAACTGTCTTTAATTTCAGCTTATGCTCACAATCGAAAGTATACTGACAAAAATTTCTTTTATATTATATACCATAGCGCGGCAGAATATAAGTATATAAACTCTGTTTATTTCGGCGTCACTTATAATTTTTTATGGAAAGGACTTTTTATTCAAGCAGGACCAGCCTTGGGTACAGGTAGCTTCGAAAAACCTAGATTGATCATGCAGTTGGGTTACATATATTTTTTTGATTAGTCAATGAATCCTTCAAGGTTAGCCTTTCTATAATAGTCATTCCATCCTTTTTTTATCAGCCTCTGTCTGAAGTTGATTATTTCAGAACCCACCGAGTTGAATTTGAATAGGCTTAAGATTCTAAAACTATTTCAAAGTAACAAAAACTGGCTCTCGAACCATCTCGTTGGCTCCCAAAACCATATACTGTAGATTTTTTATGCCAAAACTTTTCCCCAAAACCTATCAACTTTATATTCTTTTATTGATAAAACAAGGAATGGGATTGCCACAATCATTAGAGACAAGTCAATCACCTCAATTTTCCAACCTGATTGTGTAATTTTTAAAAGAAAGGAAATCGTAAATAGAATGAAATAAATCAATCCGCCTGTGAAAAACACTTCCTGCAAATCAGCAACAATCCATCCAATATAAAAACTTGCAATAACCAGAAATATTACAATCCAAATCGGCACGCCTTGTAAAAGATTATCATACGAAGCAACGATGGTTATATACTCCTTATCTCTTAGAAAAAGCAGCATAGCATAAGCAACTAACATCGTCAAAATAAAGATTGCTCCATTTCTAATGTTGTTTCTGAAAAGGAATAACAAGTAAATGATGTAAACAAACCCCGCAAAAATATTAGCAACTAAAGTTACTCCGAACAAAAACGCAACAAGAAAAAATTTCCAATCAAGTTTTTTGCTTTCAAGAAATCTTTCTGAAATGAAAATTGATAACACAACAAGCATCGCCAAAGCAAATATTCCCGAAAAAGAAATTAATTCAGAATATAAAACAGGACTTAACAAAAAAACCGCAATTTGAATCAAACTCATTTTCACATTTTGTGAGTAATAAATTATCAACAGCCACAATATTGAAAATCCCGCAATTGATGGATAGCCAATATAACCTAAGCGATTAAGAAGAATTGCCGCAGCAGTTACTATCAGCATTGTCAGAAATAAAAAATTTTTAGTCATAAAGGATGTGTAATATTTCTCTGTCCGTTCAATTATAATTAAAGCAATGGGAAATATCATCGAATAAAAAAATATTTTTAATTCTGGATCATCAAAGAGTTTATAAATGAAAAGTACACCACTCAACCAAATGATTGCACAAGATATTGGGTTTATATACTGTTTATTTGCAAATAATTCTTGAACTTTATTATCACTAAACATGTTTATACTTACAAATTAGGAGAACTGAAATGAAAATAGCTTTAGCTTCTTTTATATTATTGCTTGCGATTTCCGTTGTACTTGTTTTCAATAATAGCATCAATGCAAAAAATAACAAATCGACTGCTGAATTAAAATTGATTCTAGATACTGCGGGAAATAAAAAAACGAATAACATCAGCACTTTTAAAGTGAAAGATATGGATGGAAAGGAAGTTGCTTTCTCATCGTACAAAGGAAAAGTTTTATTGATTGTAAATGTTGCGAGCGAATGCGGTAACACGCCTCAATACAAAGGACTTCAAGAACTTTTTGAAAGGTATAAGAAAAAAGGGCTTTTTGTTTTAGGGTTTCCGTGTAATGATTTTGGCGGACAAGAGCCTGGCACAAATCAGGAGATAAAAACATTTTGCTTAACAAAATATGGTGTGACTTTTAAGCTTTTTGATAAAGTGAAAATTCTCGGTAAAGATAAGAACAAGCTTTATGCTGTATTGACTGATAACGATGTTACCGGGTCAAAAGATGTTAAATGGAATTTTGAAAAGTTCCTGATTTCGAAGAATGGTGATATTGTCGCACGATTTCCAAGCAAAGTAGAGCCGATGAGCAAGGAATTAATTTCTGCTATCGAAACCGAACTCAAACGGTAATATCTGTTTATGTAACTCAACTTACGCGAGGTTAAGCCTGCCCCACAGTATTGTACGGGTGCCAGGGATTACAAACCCAGTTTCTTAGAATTGCTTGATACGTTCGTTCAGAAACTGGGTTTGTTTACGAACTCTAATCGTCATTGTTCTTAACATAAGTGAGTAATATTTTGTAGTTAAACATTTGCAATTACGATTACTTAGGTCGTATTATAAATAATTTTTACCATTACATTGAGCATAGCCTGCCCACTAAAGTGCGGGGCAGCTGAGACTGACAAATTCCGAGATCCAAATATTGCCCCCACACAAAGCCGTTTCTTCCCCACAACCTAAATATGTGCTGCTATTTTTTCTCTTCCTTGACCATCAGCTTTGCGGCTATAACATCCCTATGCTCTAAATGCAGCATTGTGCCAAGCTTTTTAACAAGCTGATCTTCATACTTATCAAGTTTTTGATCGGTATAAATTAATCTCCAAAGATTTTTCATCAGCTCAAATTTTTCATCTGGCAAAAAGTTATTGTTTATAATCCCCGTGAATTCATAAATGCTTACGCTTTCATCTAATCTTTTCTTTGTTAGATCAATCAGTTCATCAACAAATTCTTTTTCCAGGCCAAAGGTTCTCTGCATAATGGATACAATTTCTTTGCGTTCTTCCTCGGTACAATTATCATCGCTTTTAGCCATCTCTAAAAAAATTGCGCATGTGGCGATCTGCAGCTTTTTCCTCTCAGAATTATCTTCCTTTTTACCAGCTATTGATTGAGAAGAGGTATCATCACTAAATATTTTTCTAATTTGATCAAACATACTTCAAGACCTTCCTATTTCTTATCATGAACTTCTATCTTTTCTTCCTCTTCTTGTGGTTTTGGCGGACGTTCATAAAGTTCTGCCATTTGTTTGTAAGTGTGCGGTAAATTTGATGGAACCTGTTCCCACTTCATGCGCCATGTCCAGTTGCCGCCAAGCTTACCGGGAAAATTCATTCTTGCTTCACCGCCAAGATTCAAAACATCCTGCATAGGAATGATAACAATATCTGCGACTGATGCATAAGCAGCTCTAATCAGTTCAAACACAATATTATCACCATGATAATCCAAATACTTTTTAACGTGGGAATAGATGTCATTGTTTTCATGCTTTACTTTTTCAAAATACGCACGGGTAGTATCATTGTCATGTGAACCGGTATGAACAACACAATTCTGAATAAAATTATGAGGCAAAAATTTTGTCTCCATTTTTGTTCCAAAAGCAAACTGAAGAATTTTTATTCCCGGAAATCCAAATTTATCTCTAAGTTCTCTCACGGGTTTGGTGATCACACCAAGATCCTCGGCTATAATCGGAAGTTCACCTAAATATTTTCTAATTGTATTAAATAGTTTTTCTCCAGGAGCTTTAATCCATTTTCCCGTTACAGCAGTTGGAGCATCACCGGGAATTTCCCAGAAAGCTTCAAATCCGCGAAAGTGATCTATTCGAACAATATCAACCACCTCAAACAAACTCGAAAATCTTTTTCTCCACCAGAGAAAATCATCTTTCTCCATTTCTTCCCATTTGTAAAGCGGATTTCCCCAAAGTTGTCCGGTTTTACTGAAATAATCCGGCGGAACACCAGCAACAGTTATAAGTTTTCCTTTTTCATCAACTGTAAAAAGATGTTTGTTCGCCCAAAGATCAGCGCTATCATAGGCAATAAAGATGGGCATATCGCCAATTATCTTAATTCCTTTTTTGTTCGTGTAATCTTTCAATTCTTTCCATTGCTTAAAGAATTGAAATTGCACAAACTTATTGTAACGAATTTCATCAACAAGTTTTTCTGTCCATTTCTTTAAAGCAGATTCTTTTCTAAGCACGAGATCTTTATCCCATCCAGTCCATAATCCCCCGCCATGATGTTCTTTTGTGGCCATGAACAATGCAAAATCATCAAGCCAATCTTTGTGCGAATTGCAAAACTGATCAAACTGTTTTTCAAATCCGTTTGTATTTTCTTTGAAGTGTGTGTAAGCTTTTTTGAGAAGTGATTTTTTGTAATCAATTACTTCGCCAAAATCAATTGTTGATGGATTGAACTTTGGAACATGTCTTAGATCAGCTTGAGTAAGAAAACCATCCTCTTGAAGTATTTCGGGACTGACAAGCAAAGGATTTCCTGCAAAAGCAGAGAAACACTGATAAGGTGAATCTCCATAACCTGTGGGACCAAGCGGAAAGACTTGCCAGAGTTTTTGTCCGGAGTGATCTAAAAAATCCACAAAGTTGTATGCTTCTTTCCCAATGTCGCCAATTCCAAATTTCCCGGGAAGAGATGTTGGGTGAAGTAAAATGCCTACAGAGCGTTCAAATTTCATATTTATCCCTTAATAATTTTTTGTAATCAAAAATAAGAAAAGGAGGTAAGAAGAAAAACGATCCGGCAGCTAGTTTAAAATAAAAAAAGCGGTATCGATTTTTTCGATACCGCTATTAAAAGCTATCAGTTTAAATTATTATAAACCGAATTTAACTCCAGCTCTGAAATTGATATTATTGGCATCACTAATTAAAAGAAATGCGCCGCTTAGGTCCAACATTAATTTAGGACTTAATGGTAATTCATAACCAGCACCTAATGATAATGCAAATTCAGAATCCGTTGTCGAACCTCCGAATGAACCAAGAGGAGTCTGAACAGTTGGGTAATTAAAACTAAGGAAATAAAGACCGAGCTGGCCATGACCGTAAAATCCGCCAGTAGGCATAAAATAATATTTTGCTCCGACCATAACAGGTATCGCTGAAAAATCAACATCATCTACATCAGTACCCCACATTATATAGCCAGCCTGTGCAGTTCCAAGGAGTTGAGGCATAAATTCCATTTCGAATTGAGCTGTTCCACCAAAACCTAAATTTGCAGCATCCCCAAAATCACCCATTGGAAGTAGAACGTTACCACCAACGTTTAAGTACATTTTGTTTTGTGCTTGAGAAATACCGACAAAAAGAAAAAGTGCAACAATTGTAACGAGTGCTTTTTTCATAGAGCTTAGCTCCTATTATTTGTGATTGAATGAGTTAATTAGAGACAAAATTCACGATTTTTAAATACACATGAAAACATAATAATTATCGTCCTGATACGCAACAAAAATAAAGCCACGAGAAAATGCAAATAATTTCTATTATTTTCGTCTGAAATTAAATACTTTAGATTGTTATTTCTTCAATTTTGCAAAATCTTCCGTTTATACCTTTATAAATATTTTCTTTGTGTAAAGAATCCACATCAGTCCAAGCCAAATTATAATATAGCTAACTGCCCATGCAAGAGATGCATTGATTGGAGAAAACATAGGAACAAAAATCATTTCATATAAATATCGATTCAAGCTTATCTTTTCACTCAAATCATTTGTTACTTTTATTATTCCCATCGTTTTAGCAAGCAATCCAGAAAGGGCAAAAACTGTAATAGCATTCATACCATAAACAACGAAGGGCTTCGTCCACCATTTTATTCCCTTCACGTCTATCAGCCAATAACACATACCAAAGAATAACAAAGCCATGCCCGATGTAAACATAACATAAGAGCTTGTCCAAATTGATTTGTTCATCGGAAACCACATGTCCCAAATAACTCCAATTAGAATAGCAAAATTTCCGAATACAAAAATCCATGCGGTTTTGTTTGCAGGATCATTTTTTGTTCTCAACCAATGACCCAGCATAACTCCACTAAGGCAAGTTGCTATTGCGGGAATAGTGCTGAGGATTCCCTCCGGATCCCAAACTTTAGATACTTTCCACATGTGGTTGCCAAGAATTAATTTGTCTAACCATCCTGCAAGATTGGGTGCAAAAGTTTCCCCAGTCATCGGATCAACCAAAGTTGCAATATTTAAGTTTGGAGAGCCAAAACCCGGAACCGGAATTAAAGTCATTACTGCCCAATAACCCAATAAAAGTAAAACACCAATTATGGCCTGAGTTTTTATGTTTGCTTTTAGAAAAATTAGAGAGGTGATGATATAAACAACCCCAATCCTTGGCAATACACCAACAAGTCTTAATGTTGAAAGATCAATAAACTTATTATCAGTAAAATTCCAAAATGGCCATGCTGCCATGAAGATTCCAATCGCATAAATTATCAATCCTCTTTTTATAATTTGAAAGATTAGCTTTGTCTGATCTAAACCGCTTTCTTTTCTTTTAGTTAAGGAAATTGTTATCGCAACTCCTACAATAAATAGAAAGAAAGGGAAAATATAATCAGTCGGAGTGCAGCCATTCCACTTTGCATGCTCAAGTGCAGGATAAATTGTGCTCCATGAACCGGGGTTGTTTACGAGAATCATTCCCGCAATTGTTACTCCCCTAAAAACATCAAGCGAAACTAGACGTTCCGATCGTTCTATTGACATGTTTTTCCTTTCGAAAAGTTGCTTGTAAAACTAAGGGATTGTTAAGTCTTATTCAAAATCAAGCATGATTAAGATGAAGATTATGATTAAGAAAAGGGGAAAATTTCTTTTCACCCCGCATGAACAAGATTCGCTTTCTCGACTTCGTGAAGTGCCGAATCAAGATCTTCAATAAGGTCGTTCACATTCTCAATTCCAACAGAAATACGAACTAACCCATCTGTAATTCCACCGACTAATCTTGCCTCTTTCCCCATGGAAGCATGGGTCATGCTTGCAGGATGCTCGATTAAGCTTTCAACTCCACCTAAACTAACAGCAAGTTGAAATAGCTTAACCGAATTCATCATAAGTTTACCAGCTTCTAATCCACCTGCAAGTTCAATTGTAATCATTCCACCATGACCTTTGTGCTGCTTAAGTCCGAGCTCATAATGCGGATGAGATTTTAATCCCGGGTAACGGATAGATTTTACAAGCGGATGCCTTTCAAGCCACTCAGCAATTTTTTGTGCGTTCTCACAGTGCCGTTCCATTCTTATTGCAAGTGTTTTTAACCCGCGGTGAACAAGAAATGAATTAAACGGATCAATCACTCCGCCAAGTTGGTTTAGCGTTTTGCGGAAATGCTGATATGTTTCTTCATCTTTTACCACGATTATTCCACCCACAACATCCGCATGACCATTTAAAAATTTAGTTAAGCTGTGCAATACAATATCGGCACCGAGAGCAATGGGATTTTGCAATGCGGGACTCATGAAAGTATTATCAACAACAACTTGCGCTTTATGTTGATGAGCAATTTTTGAGATCTTAGCAAGATCGGAAATACATAATGTTGGATTGCCGGGAGTTTCTACATAAATAACTTTAGTATTCGGTCTGACTGCCTTTTTAACTTCATCAAGATTCGAAGTATCAACAAAAGTAGTTTCAACTTCATACTTTTTCATGATTGTGTTTAACAATGTCGTGGTTGGTCCATAAACTGCTGAAGAACAAACGACATGATCGCCGGCTTGGGTTAAGCTTGCAAAAACTGTATGCACAGCCGCCATTCCGCTTCCGCATCCGAGGCCCTTATATCCGCCTTCAAGTTCAGCAATTGCATCTTCCATTGCCTGAATAGTAGGATTTAGCATTCGTGTGTAAATATATCCTTTCTCCTCGCCGGCGAAAAGGGAAGCCCCATGCTGTGCAGACTTAAACTTAAAAGTAGATGTTTGATAGATCGGCGGTACTACAGGTCCAAATTCATATTCATCAATTCCTGAGTGTACACACTTAGTTTCGAATTGAACTTTAGAATTTTCCTTCATCGCAATTGTCCCCTTTTGTTATGATAGAACATTTTTGTTATCGGGCTAAATTTTCTAAAAAAACTTTATGAAAAATAAACCTTCCTTTTTCAAAAAGCTATAAATGAGGTGGGTATTAATACTTCAAGATTATCAGGCAATGTTTATTCTTGGCTGAAATGGTGTAGCCATGAAAACCTAAATTAGACTCAATAAGCCAAGTCGTTGATTATTCGTTTTGCTGTCAAACAAATATTATCAACTGTAAATCCATATTTCTCCATTAAAACTTTTTCGGGTGCCGAAGCTCCAAACGTTTCAATGCTGATATTTGCTCCGAATCGTCCAGTATATTTTTCCCAACCTTGTGCTACTCCGGCTTCAACAGAAACTCTTGCCAATACTGAGGAAGGTAAAACTGATTCTTTGTACTCTGCCGATTGCATCTCAAACAATTCCCAGCTTGGAAAACTGACTACTCTAACTTTTATTCCATCTTTCTCTAATTCTTTAGCTGCTTTTATTGTAATATTAACTTCCGAACCTGAAGCCATTAAAATCAATTCGGGTTTTTTATTACTGTCAAATAAAGTGTAAGCGCCTTTAAGCAATCCTTCTGCAGAAGGATATTTTTTCTGATCTAAAACGGGAACTCCCTGACGGGCTAAAATTAAAGCAACCGGGCTTCCTTTATGCTGTAATGCTGCTTTCCAAGCATAAACCGTTTCGTTAGCTTCGGCGGATCGAATTACAACCACTTTAGGTATAGATCTTAATGCGGCAAGATGTTCAATCGGTTGATGTGTCGGTCCATCTTCACCAAGCCCAATGCTGTCATGAGTAAATATATAAATAGGTCTTATTCCCGAAAGAGA
>Ga0209324_10002385_pt1 | contig 12958 bp, 5 predicted proteins | sample Rifsed19ft3_FD_184015 | JGI IMG/M metagenome (GOLD analysis project Ga0209324, IMG submission 184015) | Soil microbial communities from Rifle, Colorado, USA - sediment 19ft 3 (version 2) | ecosystem: Environmental > Terrestrial > Deep subsurface > Rock core/Sediment | place: Rifle, Colorado...
TGGCTGCCGTCGTCCACCACCAGCACTTCGTGGAGGAAGGGCCGGCCCGCCAGGTAGTCGGCCACCTGCTGGAGGATGCCGCGCTGGAGGTTGGGCGCCTCGTTGTAGGCGGGGATCACCAGGGAGAGGAGCGGTTCGCTGGTCATGAGCAGGGTCAGACGGGATCTTTGCCCTTGCGCCAGATGACGCGGGTGTTCCACATCCAGTTCCAGGACATCCCCAGGGCGATTCCGATGGAGTTGGCGATGTAGGCGTTGATGCCGAAGTTGGGGGTCAGGACGTTGACGGTGGTGACGGAGATGATGGGGCTGCCGATAGAGGTGATGTTGAAGGTGAGCAGGCGCAGGAGCATGGGGAGCCGGCGGCTGCGCTCGCCTTCACGGCCGATGGAAGATTGCTGGTCTCGGCGGCTGGCGATGTGTGGGACACGCAAAGCGGGGAGCGACTGGCGGTCTTCGACAGCTCGACGGAGGTCGTTGCTCTGAGTCCGGACGGCGAACTGATCGTCGGGGCCGATGGCTCGGTGTGGGAGCTGGCGACAGGGGTGCAAATCGCCTCTATGTCGGTCGAAGACGATCGCGTCCGGCGTCTACTCTTCACGCCCGATGGACGATTTGTGGTGCGGCACGAATGGGGAGGTGAGGTCACGGTCTGGGCGGTGGATCCCGAGGCGGCTCGCCGCGCTCAGGCAGCTCCCCCGCCGGGGTACCCGTGGCCCTCCGGTGAGAAGATCGATCCGCTCAACATCGCCCGCCTCCGGCCCCAAGGGCGCTTCGGCGGTCTGGCGGGGACCCAACTGGCGGCGAGCAGCGATTGGAGAAAGGTGGCGGCGTGGGACGCCAGGCAGATTAGCGTGTACGACCTTGGTACAAGGGATGTGATTGCAGCCATCGACCCCGCAGGCCTGATCGCCGACGTCGCCTACCTAGGTAGTGACTTTCTCTTGGTACTGCTCCGGAACCGGGGAGTGGAACGCTGGAGGGTATCCACCTTGCGGGAGCAGCAGGACTATGATGTGCAAGGTAGCCGGGTCGTGGCCAGCCCGGATGGGAAGCTTTTCGCCGTGCAGGAGAAGAACATACAAGTGGTCGATGTGGTGGATGGGCGGATCTTGTATCGGCTCGGCTCAACGGGCGCTCAACACGACTTTCGCTTTTCCCCCGACGGGAGGACCTTGGCGATCGCCGCTGGCTCCGGCGTGGGGTTGTGGGACATGCAGACAGGCCGACTCACGCGACAACTCGCCGGGCATGGCGCTTCCACGCACGGTCTCGTGTTCACGGCAGACGGGACACGCCTGCTCTCCGCCAGCGGCGATATCTGGGATCTTCCCTCAGGGAGGCTGATCGCATGGTTCGAGGTGGACGCCGAAGTTGCGGCGATCACTTCCGACGGCAGCCTCGTCGCCGCTAGCGATGGCTCATTGTGGGACGGGAACACCGGCCAATATGTGGGCGATTTGGGCAGGCGAGCCACAGCCCTGGCCTTCGCCCCGGACGACCAGCGCCTAATCTGGCGGGACGAGGCCGGGGAGGCGGTGCTCTACGGCATCCATCCCATAGTCGCCCACCCGAGGTCGACCGGCGGCGCACCGAGCCTCCGTCCTCTGACGATCACCAGCGAGACCGCAAGGGATCTCAGACTGCTGGGCTGGTGGGGCAAGGACGCATTGCTCAGCTTGCGCCGCACAAACCAGTCTGGCGACGACGAGGCGATTGTACAGAGCGATCGCAGCTTCCGTGACATTGCGCTGAGCCCGGGTGGTCTCACACTCACCGCTTTGGCCGGATCCGGCATCGAGCGGGTCGATCCACAGAGCGGTCACACGACCGATTCCTACGCCATCTTTCTCAACCCCGAGACGATCCGGGAGCTGGCCTATCTTGGCGAGCACCTGCTGCTTCTCAAGGAGCGCGCAGGGCTCGAGCGATGGGACCTGGACGCACAGAGACTTGTCCAACGCTACAACTTGACGGGCCACGATCTCGTCGTCTCACCGGATGGCGCGTATTTCGCCTTGCAGGCGACCGGTCATGTGTTGCTCGTGGCCCCCGAGACGGGCGAAGTGCTTCAGCGCATCCCAGTCTCTGAGGGTCCGGGGCGCGTCCAGTTCTCGCCCGACGGCAAGCTGCTGGCCATTGTCCGCCCAGTCACGGTGGAGCTGTGGCAGGTCGAGACCGGAAGGAGGGTGCGCATCCTTCATGGGCGGGGGACGCGCTTGGGCGGCTTGGCCTTCACCCCCGATGGCGAACGTCTCCTCGCCTCCAGCGGCGAGATATGGCAGGTGGCGACGGGTGCGCTTGCGGCTTCGTTCGATAGCCCCTCCACACTTGTGGCGGTCAACGCAGACGGTGAGGTCGCGGTGACCAATGATGGGGGCCTGTGGGAAACCAGGACCGGTCGTCGGGTGGGCACTCTCGTCGACCTGCGAGGTCGCGCGGCCAAGCTGGGCTTCACGTCTGACGATAAGATCCTGCTCTGGCTTACACCCGACGGTCGTACCTATGCTTGGGGCATAATCGCCCAGACTCGTCCGCCAGCGGCCGCGCCGCAGGGTGGGATCACGGCTGCCAACGCAGCCCAGGTGCGCCGCCTGGATCACTTGGGCCGAGGGCGCCTGCTCTCGGCGCTGTGGTCGCCAGACGAGAAGTACCTTGCTGTCAACACACTACACGGCGTCGAAGTGTATGAAACGCCAAGACTGGCGCGGGCCTACGCCGCCTTCGACGCGATGGCGTTGGCTTTCGACGGTGACGGCGACCTGTTGATCGGCGGAGAGCAGCCCTTGCAGATCGTGGACGTGCGGACTGGAGAGGCTAGCGTTGTGCTTGCACAGACCGGCGTCGTCGCCGCGACCTACAGTCCAACCGGGGCATTGCTGGCCGTGGGCGGGCAGGTGGTCGCATCAGGGGGGCCGGACGGTTTGGCGCTGCTGTCGATCGCAGACGACAACCTCAGGATGCTGGACCAGGGTCCAGGCCGCTATGAACGAGTGGATCGACTGGCTTTTACCCCCGATGGCAAGTACCTGGTGGTCTCGTATCCTGGTGCGATCGCCATCTGGGATGTTGCAACCGGCGAACAGGCGCGCGCTCCAATCTCGGGCAACCGCAGTCCCGCGGCGCTGTCTCCTGATGGGAAGGTTCTTGCCTACTTGGCAGAGCGATTCGTCATCGAGAATCTCGAGACGGGCGGCGTGCTCCGGCGCATCAACGCCGATGGCACTCCATTCTTCTCCACTCTCGTCTACGACCCACGCCTGGAGCCGATGGATTACATCTTCACGCGTGACGGGCGCCTGCTGGTGTTCTATCGCAAGGTGAATCGGCACACGGCCGAGGCCACGGTTGCCCTGATCGAGTGGGATGTCGCCGCTGGCGTGGCGCAGACCGATGTCGGTGACCTGATCAACCTCAGCCAACTAACCGGCCTCTTCCTCGATGACTACGCCGATGAGCGGGAGTATCCGATTCCCGCGTTCGGGCTGGGCCCGCGTGAGCAGCTGTTCTTCTCATTGACCGGCGACGGCGTGGTCCGCCTATGGCGCTTTCCGAGCGGCGTGCTGCAAACCGTCGGCGCCCCCGACACACTCGACCTGATGGCGCCCAGCCCCGACGGCGGCGCACTCGCCGTGCCGGACGCTTTGGGGGCCATCGAGCTCTACGACATTGGCGCCGCCGAGCTACGGACGACGCTCCGCGGCCCCTGGTATCCGACCTGGCTGGCCTACAGTGCTGCCTCGATCCTGATCCTCTTGCAGCCCGATGGATCGCTCGATCTTATTTCAATGCGTGACGGGGACACGGTCGAACGATTCGCGGGCGAGAGCTCGTTCTTGCCCCCCATTGCGGTCACCTCTGATGGACGGCTATTCGCCGCCTGGCTCAGCCTTGCGGGCGTGACACGGCTGCAGGTATATTCGCTCTCGACCGACGGGCCATTACTCGATCTCGGCCGCTACCCTTGGCCGGATCATGTGAGTTTCTCGCCTGACGGCGGCCTCTTGGCCGTCGTACGCAGGGGTGAGGTGGAGTTGTGGAGCATTCAAGAGAACCGCATCCTGCGCACGCTACCCGGCGTTGGCAAGACCGTAGGCCAACTGGTCTTTGCCCCCGACGGCAGCCGACTGATCGCGGCGAGCGGGGAGATCTGGGATGTAGCGAGCGGTCGGCTCATCGCTACGTTCGACAGCACGACAGAGGCGATCCGCCTAAGCCCGAATGGAGAGGTCATCCTGGGCGGCGACGGAACGATGTGGAAGGCCTCCGACGGTCAGCCGATTGACGTCCTACGAGGCCTGCGCCTTCCCGCGGTCGACTTCGCCTTCACGCCCGATGGGCGGCGGGTGATCTGGCAGGTGGAGGGCGGGGTGGTGGAGGTGTGGGGACTGGGAGACTGACGAACATGGCTATGCTGGTCGTTCCCACAGTAGCTCCAATCTACGGGTGGAAAGTGGTTTCACGCAGACGCCAGCAGGCATCCGAATGCGGCTAATCTCCAGCAGACTGACCATCCTGGCGGTCCTGCTGGCTGCCTGCGCCGGTGCGAACCCGCCGTCCATTCAAGGGGCCCCGACTTCTGTGAGGGTCATGGGGCGATCGACGCAGGCGCCATTGGGCACCCCGATCGTCGCCATCCGACCCGCTCCCACCCCGACCATCACCCCGACGCCGAGGCCGCCGTTCGATACGCCAGGCGCAGAGCTTGGGTTGGTCGCCGAGTTGGGGTGGGGGATGCCGTGGGTCGTGGCGTGGGACGCAGAGGGAACGGGGCTTCGGGTAGGGTCAGTCATGGGGATGAGGACCATTTGGAAGGATGCGGATAGCTGGCAAGAGCGCGCTACGTTACCAGCCATGTTGTCGGACGCATTCCAGTTCACAGGTCATTTGAGCCGCTTCTATTTCAGCCCGCCAGATCCTTGTCCCTTTCTGGGCATCGACCCTCCCGCCGCGATCTCCCATGACGGCAAGGTACTGGCGTATCAAAGGGAAAACTTGCGGATCGCGATTTGGGATCTGTCCATTGGGCAACTCATTAGCGAAACCGAGGCGCTGGATTGGGGAGCTGAGATTGGCTTTAGCGCCAGCGGCACGATGGTGCTGGCGATGAGTGCGCGTGAGGGTCTCCATGTTTACGACGTGTCCAGCGGCGAACGCCTCGGCGTGCTTGTCGACCGGAACGCGCAGGAAGTCATTCCGTCGACCACGGAGGACGAAGCGCTGACGGTCTCCCAATACGCCGTACAGCGGTGGGATCTGCGAAGTCGGAGGGTCCTGGAGGTTTGGCCCAGAGCCGGCTCCTTCTCAGATGCTCGACCGATTGCGCTCAATCGTGGAACTGCCATCGCAATCGATTACAACACCGTTTGGTGGCTGGGAGCTAAAGGCGAGGTTGACTCCTTCCCGCTGGCACCCTTCTATGTCTCTAATGCCTACCTTGCACCCTCTGGGGAAAGGTTGGCGCTGTGGGGGTCGTACCGCGGCGAGAACTTGCTGGCCCTTGTCGACCCGGTGCGGAAAACTGAGTTGCGCCGCATTGGGATCGAGAGGCCGCTCGACGCACTCCTATCACTCCGATTCGCGCCGGCGGAGGGCAAGGCCGCCGCCCGTCTCTGCACAGGGGAGTTGCTGGAGCTGGACTTTGATACCGGGGAGCAGCGCCCCATCATAGGCCTACCTTTCTCGAGTGGGATCAGCGACTTGGCCTTCGACCCGACTGGTCGGCTTCTGGCGGTCGCTTCTCCAGGTTGGCCGGTCCGTGTATGGGATACGACCACTGCTCAGCTTGCCAGAGAGATCGCCCCAGGCGGCTTTGCGTTGGCGTTCAGCGCCGACGGCGAGAGGTTGGCAGTCGCCTCTGACCAGGTCGTTCGGATCTGGCGTCTCGACGAAGACCAGCCGGAACTTGAGATTGATTCCGAAACTGGTGTGGACAAGGTCGCTTTCCGAGACGATGACAACCTTGTCGGGGCGAGCAAGGATGCGCTCCTCGTCTGGGAGACTACGGTTGGTGGGGAGGTCACGCGGATTCCGCTGGGCTTGACCTACGCTAGTGTTCTGCCGTCACCCGGCGGCGAGATTGTCCTTGTGCATTCGTACCCCAACGTGCTCGACGTTTACGAGACAACTCAGGGACACTACCTTCGCACCATCATCCTGCCCGACGCTCCGTTGGCGATCAGCCCCGACCTCCGGGAGATCGCCAGCGCCCATTGGGACGGCGTCGTCCAGCTCAGCGATCTGCAGGGCGGGGAGGAACTTCGCTCCTTCCGTATCCCCTTGGCTGCTGTGTACGACGCGGCCTACTCCCATGATGGCCGACTCCTCGTCCTTGGCGGCGCGAACGACTTCCGCCTCGGCGGGAATGTCGTCGTCTTGGCTCAGCCCCTGAACGCTCTTGTCGTGGGCGTTCTCGAGGGGCAGACCGGGCTCGTGACGGCGGTCGCGGTCAGCCCGAGGGGCGATCTGATCGCCACAGGCGCCTCGGATGGCACGGTGCGGCTCTGGGGAGTCGTCCCATGAGGCTTCCACGTGCTGGCACGTCACGGCCCGTTTCGAGCTGCCCGTGCTTGCCATAAGAAGGTCCTTCGCCTGGTCCTTCATGAAGAGACCATCTTCGTGGGGGTCAGGTAGCGTGGGCATCCAACTGCGTCTGGGCGAGTCGCATCTACCGGGGCTTCCGGTCCTAGCGCTGCTGGTGGCCGCCTGTGCGACGGGGCCGCCGACGCCGTCGCTAGCCACGCTTCAGCCTTCCGCTTCGCCGGCGAGTCGGCCGGTTCTCTCCATTCAGACCGTTGCGCCGACGCCAACGCTCTCCCCCATCACAGCCGCGAACATTTCATCTCTCCAAGTCGTCGATCAGTTCGGTCGAGGGACGATCCGCATCGTAGCCTGGACGTCCGACGGGCAGATGGTGGCCGTGGCGAGCGCGAGCGGTCTGCACCTCTATGATCGTTCTGGCGAGCTGATCTGGGAGAAGGGTGTCGAGGGAGGGACGCGCTTCGTGACGGTTTCACCGAATGACGAGCTCCTCGCCGCGGTCCAGGATAGCGGCGCGACATTGCTCCTGCGCACAGAGGATGGCGAAGCGCTTCGTGAGATCGCTTCTCCAGTAACGACGCTGCGGGTACGCTTCTCCGCCGACGGGGCCTATCTCTACAGTCGCCTGGTTCCGGCGTCGTACCTGACCTGGAATCCTAGATCTGAAGGCCCCCGCTACACTTTCTATGAGGCGGGTGGGCCTGGGCTCCTAGTCTGGAATGTCGCGACCGGTGAGGCGGCGGAGGTGATCCCAGAAAGGGGAAGTTGGGCACGCTGGAGTGCCTACGATATTTCGCCGCGGTTCGATCTGGTTCTCGGCGGCTATCCTGGGAGAGACCCAAGGGTCGTGCTGCAAGAAATCCCCGGCGGGAAGGTGCGCCGTGTACTCTACACAAGCCCTCTGCCGTACCCCTTCCCACCGGATGTAGGCTTGTTTTCCCCGAGAGGCGACGTATTCGCCGTCATCTCCCCAACCTCGGCAACGCTTTGGGATGCGAGTTCGGGCGAGCAAATCAAGGAACTCATGGATACGGCCACCGCGAACAGGGTCAACTTGGGCGGTCAGTGGGTCTGGAAGCACCACTGGTCTCCTGAGCTTGCATTCAACTCGAGTGGCGAGTTCCTGGCCACGGTGCAGGGGAGCTCAATCTACCTCTGGAGTGTGCCTGGGGGCAAACTGACGGAAACGATTGACGGCTCGGCCATCGGCGCCGACAGGTCCGTCTTGAACCGGGCATTCGTCACGCCTTGGGGAAGTGGGCAGACTGTTGGGCTGGGCTTCGTCTCGGATACGGGTGAACTCTTCTGGGTGGCGTATGAGCTGGGCGAGCCGGTGATCTCGGACACCTTACCCCTAGTTGTGGAACAAGCGACGCAGACCGTCCTGTATGAGCCGGCAAAGGAAGAGCTTTCCCTGAGATTTCATCATGATCACGTGGCGGACGTGGCCTTCTCACCCTCCGGGGATGCGGTCGCCACGTGCAACCGAAACGGGGAACTCGTCGTCCGCGAGCTGAAGTCGCTCTCCGGGAGGCCGGAGATCACGCAGGTCTGGACGACCGAGCCGGCTGCGGCCTGCGAACTGGCCTGGCCCACGGAGGGCATCCTCCTCGTCGCATTGAGGAACCGGATTGGCGCCGGACGCTTCGATCAAGCCACGGTGTTCAAGCTGGAGCCAGGCAGGGATCCACAAGCACTATCACTGCCCATCGAGTGCCGAACCCAACTTGACCGTTGGTCAACCACGTACGACCCATGCCTCTTCTCTTTCGCCGCCCACGCCGCCAAGGGGGTTATCCTTCATGACGGCCTGCAGAGGCAGAGTCTCTATGTGTGGGATGTGACTGCCGGGGACGTAAACCGCATGGGATCGACGGTGGATTTTCCCTTCGCAACCCTCTACGAGCTCCCGAGCAGCGACCCGTTGCGCATGTTGCCGTCGGGCGAGGTCGTCGCGATCTACGGAGACGGGCAAGTTCTCTTCCGCAACGCCGTGACCGGCGAGGTCCTGCAGAAGCTCCCCCTGCGCGATGCGCTGTTCACGGACTGGATCTTCTCTCCCGACGGAGAGCGCTTCGCCATGGTCTTCGATGGCGGAAACACCTCGGTCTGGTCCTGGCGCGAGCCGGAGCTGCTGTTGGACTTCCGCGACGGCGTGCCGGAGTGGGTCTCGACGGCGGCCTTCACTCCGGATGGAAGGATGCTGGCGACGGTGGGTGGCAACTCTGCAGCGTGGCAGCGGGGGGAGGGACGCGCCGACCTCTACCTGTGGGACCTGGAGACCGGAGCGAAATCGGTGATGGCGGGCGCGTTTCCCCCCTTCTGGCGCGGCAAGCTGCTCTTCTCGCCGGACGGGACGAAGCTCCTTTCGCTGGATTACCGGAGCGGTGTGGTCAGCATCTGGGCTGTGGCTGAAGAGTAATCAACTCGCCTCGAATAGGATGAGCGCCGCGGCATGTCATTTGCGCGGCTGCGTAGGCGGGGGCTCGGGAGAGTCGTCATCGGTCGGTCTCTCGCGTTCCTCGCCAGCCTCGGCGACGTCCAGGTGCAGCACGTAGCCGAAGCCCCGACGGGTTTCGAGCAGCTCTCTCCCTAGATAGAACTTCCGCAGGGCGGCTCTCACGCCGCCTATCACTTTATCCAGAGCCTCCGCGTCCAGGCCCGGGTCGTAGTCCCTGCCCCAAATTGCCGCAGCACATTCCTCCCTCGTGCAGACCTTGCCAGCGTGCAGGTAGAGATAGCGAAGCAGCTTGAACTGACCGGGCGGGAGTTGTAGGGAGTTTCCGGCAAGGGTGAAACGCATGGCGTCCTCGTCGTAGGAGAGCCCCTGTTGCGCCGCCGAGGTCGGGTCGGGATCGACGAACTTGAAGAGGGGGGATGGGCCACCAAGGCCGATGAGGTCGTTGTGCTTGAGCAAATGGGGGCCCCGGATCGGGCGACCGTTGACGAAGGTGCCATTTGCGCTGTTGCTGTCGGCGAGCACGTACCGCGGGCCTTCTCGCTCGATCTTCGCGTGCAGTCTTGAGACCACGGGCCGCTGCACGATGATGTGGCAGGTGGGCGCGCGACCGAAGGTGTAGGCGTTCTCCCGCAGCATGTACTCCTGCAAGTCCACATCCTCGTCTAGGCCGATCAGCCGCGCAGGGGGAATCACAGCCGACTTCGCCATTGGAAACCTCCCTAGATCGTCAGCAAGGCAGCGGATCGCTCTCCTGGAACGCGGGGCTTGCTTCTCCCATCATAGGGCTGCGAGCCGCGCGAACAAGTCCCCGTGCCGAGCCAGGAAAGCTGAGGCCATGGGGCGAATTCTACAGGAGAAAGCGCGGAATCACAGGGAGAGGAGGATGCAAATGAACGGCACCACCATTCGGAGGGGATCTTGGGGGGCGTTGATCTTGATGCTCAGCCTAGTCCTTGTAATGTCTTTCGGCCTTGTGTCGAACTCGGCAGCCGGGAGCCCTGATCGCCAACCTGATCCGGGGGGCTCGCCGCAGACGTCGGAGACAACGCCGTCGGATGAGATCGACATCCGACTAATTCCGGGCACGGTCGATGTTCATGAGGATGTCAAGTCAGCGGTTCTCGTTGCACTCTTGACTGGGCTCAGGGGCCAAATAGAGGCGAACGACTTTGCCATTACTGATGTGCGGGAGGTGGATCAGTGGTTGTTTGTCTCGACCATTGGCCTCAATGGGCTTGGGCCTGACCTCCAGTGGAATCTCCTCGACAATGGATCTTGGTTCGGCTTGGTCTTGCTTAGGAGGGAGCCGAACTCCTTGTGGTCGGGGGCCCTGCAGGGAACGCCTGCTTTCTCTGACCTGCTCGCCCAGATGCCGGACAACTTGCTGAGTCAGGACGCAAAGTTGAGCATGGATCCCCTGCAACGTGAAGAGATTGCTGCTACAAGTTCCTATCGCTTTCCATGGCAGACAGGCACGAGCATGCAGTATGGCCCCTTCGGCATACATGACAACGGCTTTCCGTCTGTGGTTTCCGGCTGGAAGGCCGTGGATTTCTTGTCCGATGGAAACACAGGCGCCGGACACGCACCAAACCGTCTCTTGACAGCAGCCAGTGGGACGATCAGCTACAAGTGCGCACCTGCCACGGGAGAAACTACCACAGCCCTACGTGTGGGTGACCTCATGTATACGCACTTGTTGAACAGCGCCAACCTCTACGTCGGCAGGTCTTTCTCCCAGGGCGAGGAGGTAGGTCAACTCAGGCCAGGAAGTTTCACTGAGAAATGCGGCAACTCTACCTTGGGGAACCTCGGACCGGAGTGGTTTCATGTTCACTGGGGGTTCCCGAATTCCGGCTCATTCGAGGCTGGTGGGTGGACACTTCTCTTTTCCGACCAGCTCTGGCATCGCGGTGCCGAAACGAAAGCAGTCAACTCCTGGCTTCTGGCCGAAGATACCGCTACCCCATGCACGAACCCGAGCCCAAACAGTGACCAGATCGCCCTTTACGAGCATAGTGACTACTGTGGCAGCTACAAGATCCTGGGCATCGGCGAATATCCCAATCCCGGGGCCATGGGGTTCGCCAACGATACGGCCTCTTCGGTCAAGGTTGGCGCGAATGTCAAGGCCACGCTCTGCAGGGATGACAACTACGGCGGCGGCTGCGAGGATCTTACGGGCGACGACACCAACTTAACCGACAATGGTATTGGCAACGACACGGTGTCCTCCGTCAAGGTCCAGCCCAGGACAACACCCTGCAATCCGAGCGCTGACCAGGTGGCGATCTATGCCGATGCGAACTATGGCGGCGCCTGTGCGCTCCTTGGTATGGGGGACTACCCCAACCCTGGCTACTTGGGCAGCGTAGGCAATGACGACGCCGAGTCGATCCGGGTCGGCGGGAATGTCAAGGCCACCCTGTATGAGCATGACAACTATGCCGGCCGCGCAGAGACCTTCACCGGCGACGATTCCAACCTTGGGGACAACTCCATCGGCGCCAATCAAGTCTCTTCCGTAAAGGTGGGCTCACGCGTCACGCCTCAACCGGACCTGCGCCCCTTCACGTCATCCGGGTACACTGCCCCTGTTGTCCCATCCTCCATGCAGGGCACGCACGCGCCGAATACTCTACTCGCCAATGCGGTCACCTTCTTCGACTGGCATTTCGTCAACAGTGGCAGCGGCGTCGCAATAGGCAACTTCCACGTTGAGCTCTGGATCGACACCCAGCGCTATATCCGCTACCCCTACTCGAACTTCGGCGTCGGGCAGGAAGGTGGGTTCGACGACTGGGCGATCGGGGACTTCACTCCTGGATTGCACACTGTGCGGTTAGTCGTCGACCCCGACAATACCGTGGCGGAGTCGGATGAGAGCAACAATATCTGGGAGCAGCAGTTCTACTGGCAGTCGATCAGTGGCTGGAAGGGAGAGTATTTCAACAACCCCGAGTTGAGTGGGGCGCCCTGGCTCACGCGCGATGACACTGCACTTGACTTTGACTGGGGCCTGGGCTCGCCTGATCCGGCTCTCCCATCCGACTTCTTCTCCGTCCGCTGGACACGGGTCGTCACATTCCAGGGCGGCAACTATCGCTTCCACATGCGGCATGATGACGGAGCGCGTCTGTACCTCGATGACGTGCTGCGGATCAATGCCTGGGGAACCTGTTGTGTCGAGGACACGCTCGAGCTTTCGGTTTCTGCCGGCGATCACACCGTCCGGATGGAGATGTACGAAGGAGGCGGCGCGGCGCATGCCGCTCTTTGGTGGGAGCTGCTATCCATCACTCCGCCGTTCCTGATGAGCCCTGCAGACGGGGCGGTGATCGCGCGCACGGACGGGATCGGCTTCCTGTGGAGCGGGTCCCTCGGCGCGACAGAGTACTATGCCGAGTTCTGGGGCGGCCCCAACGTCAGCATCAACTCCGGATGGACACCGAACGTCTATTGGCAAATCGGATCTCAATGGGCAGGGACCTACCAGTGGCGGGTGAAAGCCCGAAACGGCGCCAACGAGAGCGGCTGGAGCGCCACGTACACCTTGAAGGTGAAGTACGGGAGCCCGACCGGACTCACTGCCTCAGTGGTCTCGCAATCCCAGATCAACCTGGCCTGGTCGCCATCTGCCGATGCGCCGGGCAATATCGACGGATATCGGATATACCGGGATGGGGCGCCGGTCGCCACCGTTGGAAGCTCGATCACGAGCTATGGCGACACAGGTCTCAACTGCGGCGTCACGTACAACTACTCTGTCAAAGCCTATAAGGGGACGGAGGAATCGGATCCTAGCAACACAGTCAGCCAGTCCACATCGGCCTGCACTCAGCCGTCCGATCTGATCGTGGAGAGCATCAGTTTCTCCCCGACCAGCCCCACCCTCGGCCAACCGGTCGCCTTCACGGTCCGTATCAAGAACCAAGGGCCGGGGACAACCAACTCCGGC
>Ga0209324_10002387_pt1 | contig 12947 bp, 13 predicted proteins | sample Rifsed19ft3_FD_184015 | JGI IMG/M metagenome (GOLD analysis project Ga0209324, IMG submission 184015) | Soil microbial communities from Rifle, Colorado, USA - sediment 19ft 3 (version 2) | ecosystem: Environmental > Terrestrial > Deep subsurface > Rock core/Sediment | place: Rifle, Colorado...
CAGGCAAAGCTATTCCTTCGGAACAATCAAACCTTTTTTCAAATAATTACCTTGAACATCGTTTGCCAATGACTTTTTTATAAGATGGTATAATATTTCTAAACTATGGCGAAGCGTTTTTTCAGGGACAAAAGCTTACATGATCATCATTCACAAGCTAAATGACTTCCTGTTTAATCTTTTCCCTAAAACAAGGGAGAGGGGGAGCAGTTTGGATGCTTTAAGGGAAGAGTTGACCGATTATTACACTTTTGGCCCGTACCGCCCTAACGTTGATATTAAAGGTGACCTTGTAAAGATTGAAATTGATATCTCTGCAATCAGTAGTCAAAAGGCAGAATTTGATACAGCAGTAAAATACTGCGAAAAAGGAAAGTTCAATAAAGCAAAGCCAATACTTGAAAAACTCATAAAGAAAAATCCGACGGTTTCTGAATATCACAGGATTTTAGGTCAGATATATTCTGAAGAAGGAGAACAGAATAAAGCAGTGAACTGTCTTATAGATGCAATAAGATGGGATTCGAGAAATAATCAAGCACTGATTATGATGGGGAATATATTTGCCAGACATCATAACGATATTGAAGCTGCAATGACATATTACGAACAGGCATTAGAAGTAAAGCCTGACGACCACATAGCTATGAACAATATCGGTGCAAATCTGATGCAGCTTGGCAGATTTAAAGAGGCTGAGAAATACCTTGAGAATGCTTTTAAGATAAATAAAAGCTATCCTAATACGCTTTATGCATTGGCAATGATAGAAGACGTAAAAGGCAATTATCTCAAAGCCTTTGATTTCGCCATACAAAGCATAAAAAAATGCACAACAGCGGATTTGTTGTACAAAAATGCAGTAACCCTCGCAACAGAAATAAGCAATAAGGTAGTAAGACAGACAGACAGACAGACAGACAGACAGACAGATATACCGTTTATCAGGGAATATTCACATAAACTCTCCTCAGAATCTGGCAAATCTGTAAATATTGTAGAAGACCAAAGTATCCCCACTGTAGCAAAACTTGAGATCGCTGAAAATTATAATCGTGAGAATCACATCGTCAGGTTTAAAAAAGGCAGCCACGGTCTTGCTCACCTGATAATGCATGAACTTGTTCACTTAGACCTTACAATACAGGCGCGCAAAAAAGGCGTAAATATTTTGTTTGTTTCAACCAAAGAACACAAGGAATTGTTTATAAGAGACAATGAGCCTGTTATCAGAAAGATGAATCTGGAAGGGTTTTCAGATAAATCCATTGCAGATTTTATCAATGCTGTTTTCAATGGTATGAACAGCCAGATTTATAATGCGCCGGTTGACCTGTTTATAGAAGACTTTCTCTATAAAACCTATACTGATTTACGTCCCTTTCAATACATTTCACTTCTAACATTACAGAAAGAATACATAGAATCTGCAGTTAACAGGCAGATTATCAAATACAGTTCAGATTTTATCAGAAAGGCGAATCTCATTTTAAACCTTCTTCACTGCCTTCAGTTCAAGGACTTATTTGGCTATGACCTCATTCCATCCTATAAAACAACATCTCAGGATATGAAGATGGCAAAAAGGTTCTATCAGGAATATCTCCAATATCAAAAGAAGAACCAGCCGCTTGAAGCATATAAGCTTATTATGCATTGGGCAGAGGAATTGAAGATTGATAAGTATTTCTCGCTGATAGAAGAGAATGAATACCGAAGCAGGCAAGCACATCCGGAAGAGAATGAAAAAATATTTGATAAAATCCCCCTCCATCCCCTTTTGCCAAAGGGGGACTTTATGGCTGTGCCTTTGCAAGATGGGGATAGTTCCCCTCTATCAAGAGGGGATAGGGGTGTGTTCCCTCCTTTAGAAAAGGACAACACTATAATCCCTCCTTTAAGAAATGGCAACACACAATCCCCCCCTTTAGAAAAGGGGGGTAAGGGGGGATTTGAAGATTTTCATCCCTCGCCCCTGGTGGGAGAGGGGAAGGGTGAGGGGGAATCCCCTGACGAAAAGCCCGGGCTTAATGCTGTTGCAAAACAACCGCTGAATTATGAGGGTGAACCTGCAGGACAGATGGCTGTTGTCATGTATTGCCTCAGTGCCCTGCAGTATTTTGAGGACAAGGATTTATCTGAAATCCAAAAAGTAGGATTTGAGATTGGACTGTTAGGCAGGCAGGGAATTGACCCTTCGAATAATGAGAAGAAATATCATCTCAACAGCATCCCCGGTAAAGAATTTACAGGACTTCAATTACTGGCTTATATGTATGCAGCCTTTCAGGTTATAGACCCGTTTCTGGATACTGGGATGAATTTTAAAAAGGAGTATGAGACGGCGAAAGAGATGAAGAAAGGGAAGGAGTGAGGAGATGTGTTGGGTTATTGAGTTGGCGAACACATGAGGTTTTGGAGCGTATAATAAAAAGTGCTATCGAGACATGATCAGCTTTACATTTTTCTTCAGTTCTCTTCTTCACTTTAAACAAAAAGCTATTGAAGTTAGACGCCTTATTCATCTATATTAATCAAGGGTACAAGAAGCTTTATGTCGTTTACAACCAATCCATTTGAGATTCTCCATCCAGACACACGGTGGGTTCCTTCAAAAGAGGAACTCGGCAGAAAAGCTTATGACCAGCTCCTGCCGCCTTTGGTACATAAAATCAGACAGAAGGTAAAGGAATGGAGAGACAGAAATTATGAAGGCGCAAGCGAAACATCCAAAGCTCTCCTCAATTTCTGGTTCGGTGCAAAGCATATCCAAAATGGAAATGAATTCAGATATTATTTTGCCCAGAGAGAGGCGATTGAATCTGTTATCTACCTTTATGAGGCTACAACCGCAAAAGACAAATATGAGCTGATCAGATTTGACTCATCCGGCAGGGTTTCTACAGGCATGTTTCCGGAAAACTGGACAAGATATGTGATAAAGATGGCAACCGGCTCAGGCAAGACAAAGGTTGCATCTCTGATAATTGTATGGTCATACTTTCATAAGCTCTATGAGCAGGATTCGCCTCTGTCAAAAAACTTTCTTTTAATATCTCCCAACATCATTGTCTTAAACAGGCTGAAGAAAGATTTTGAGGCAAGGAAGATATTCAGGGAAGACCCGCTTATTCCCGATAACGGCTATGCAGACAAGGATTGGCAGTCTGACTTTCAGATGACGCTTCACCTTCAGGATGAATTAAAGGCAATCTCGCCGTCAGGCAACCTGTTTCTTACAAATATTCACAGGGTTTTTTTATCCAAAAATCATTCGCCTTCGTTAAATGACGACAACCTTACGGATTTCTTCCTGGGGCAGAAGCCCTCGCCTGATGCGGACAAGGACAAGGGGATGGATTTGGGAGAGATTCTCAGAAGCAACAGGATAAAAGACCTTGTAGTTATAAATGACGAGGCGCACCACATTCATGACGAGAAGATGGCGTGGTTCACAAACATAGAAGACATAAATAATACGCTGAAACTGAAGCATGACACCGGCATTTCACTCCAGATAGATTTGACCGCTACGCCGAAACACAATAATGGAGCTATCTTTGTGCAGACGGTCTCCGATTATCCGCTTGTTGAGGCAATAAAGCAAAACATTGTTAAAAAGCCTGTCCTTCCCGACGAGGCGTCCAGGGCAAAGCTTAAAGAGAAAGAGTCGGATAAATTTGTTGAGCAGTATGAGGATTACATCCATCTCGGATATGTGGAGTGGGAGAAACAGTATGAAGAACTCATACGCGCAGGCAAGACGCCGGTCCTGTTTGTGATGACTACAGAGACAAAAGAAAGTGACGAGGTTGCTGAATATCTTGAAAGCCGTTATCCTGAATTTAAAAAAGCAGTTCTTGTTATACACACAAACAAAAGCGGCGATATTGCGGAAGGAAAGTCAAAGAAAGACAAAGAAGAGCTTGAAAAACTGAGAAAGGCCGCCGAAAACATTGACAGCGACAAATCCAGATATAAAGCGGTGGTCTCTGTCCTTATGCTTCGTGAGGGATGGGATGTAAGGAATGTCACAACCATTGTGGGACTGAGGCCATATTCCTCCAAAAGCAACATACTTCCTGAGCAGACGCTCGGCAGAGGATTGAGAAAGATGTTTGCGCGAGATATAGAGGAAGAGCTTTCCGTCATTGGCACTTCTGCTTTTCTTGAATTTGTAGAATCCATAAAGAGCGAGGGCGTTGAACTCGGCTACAGGAGCATGGGGGAAAGTGCAAAAGGCAGGTCACCCATCGTTGTTGAAATTGACAAGGAGAACAAGTTTAAGGATATTGAAAAGCTTGATATTCAAGTTCCCCAGCTTACGCCGAGGCTGTACAGGGAATACAAGAAGCTTGAGGAGATAAGTATTGAGAAGCTCGATTTCACTCCGGTTAAGCTTAAGGAGTTTTCCGAGGACGAAAAAAAGGAGATAGTCTTCAGGGATATAGATGGCAACACTTCTCATGTCACCGTATTTGAAGGAACTCTGCCTGATTACAGAAGCGTGATTGCCTTTTGCACAAAGGCGATATTAAAAGACAGCAGGCTTGTAAGCGGTTTTGATGCGCTTTATCCAAAGATCAGGGATTTTGTAAAACACAAACTTTTCGGCAAAGAGGTCAATCTTGAGGATCTGAATGTTTTGAGAAATCTTTCGGAAGTTGATGTGAAGAATACTTTATTTAAGGCATTCAAAAAGGCTATTGATCATCTGACGATCATGGACAAAGGCAGCGCCGAGATAAGAAATTACATCAAGCTTAAAGAGGTCAAGCCTGCTGTCATAAATTATCAGGAATACATGACGCCTAAAAAAAGCGTGTTCAACAAGATTATCGGCGACAACCGGTTTGAGCTTGAGTTTGCAGTTTTTCTTGATGGTTGTGAGGATAAGGAGATTATATCCTTTGCCAAAAACACTTACGGCGTCAATTTCAAAATCGAATATCAGGGCGGGGATGGAAATATACACGATTACTATCCTGACTTCATTGCCAAACAAAAAGAAGATTTGATTTACATCATTGAGACAAAGGGCAGAGAGGACATTGACGATGTGAGAAAGATTAAGCGGCTACAAACGTGGTGCAATGATGTAAACAAGACTCAAAGCGAGATTAAATATGTTCCCTTGTATGTGAAACAGGAGGAGTGGGAAAAGTACAGGGAGAATATCAAAAAGTTTGAAGATGTGGTAAAGCTGTTTGGGGTGGTATAATTTATTATCTAAAAGAAGCGGGAGGAAATAACATGAAGATAAAAGTCATTGTTCATAATGCCGAGGAAGGTGGCTTCTGGGCAGAAGTGCCTTCGATTCCGGGCTGTCATACACAGGGTGACACATGGGAAGAATTATTGCAGAATATTTACGAAGCGATTGAGGCATGCCTATCTGTTGATACAGCCGAAATTGAATTAAAGCCGGAGGACAGGGTGCTGGAAATTGCCGTATGAAGAGTATATCGGGGAAAGATTTATGCAGAATTCTGGAGAAAAAAGGCTGGCTATTGAAAAAGATACATGGCAGTCATCATGTTTATATGAAGTCCGGCAGGACAGAACGAATCAGTGTGCCTGTTCACGGTAATAAGGATTTGAAAGCAGGCATGTTGAAGGCAATTATGAAAATTGCGGAGATTGAAGAAAGTGAATTATAAACAGCATGCCTAACCTCTCCGACAAAGAAAAAGACGAAACAATAAATCTTATCAAGGAAGGCAAAGCCCTGCCGAAGGAGTTTATTTACAAACTTTTCGCTAATGATGAGGACGTGTTTCTTTTTTGGAACGGGAGGAATGAGGAAGTCACGAATGTTGTCCTGCCTTTTCACTCGATTGAGCATGTGGATGAGCCGAGAAAAACAAGCGGTGAAAATCTGCGATTAGACCTGTTTTCCACTGATGACCGCGGCAGACAGTTAAAGGGTTGGACGAACAAGTTGATATGGGGAGACAATAAGCTTGTTCTCTCATCCCTTGTAAACGGGCCGCTGCGCGATGAGATTGAAAAACAGGGCGGTGTCAAGCTCATGTACAATGATCCGCCGTTTGCAGTCGGAGCGGACTTCTCCTTCCAGATAAAACTCAACAGTGATGAGGTAACCAAAAGACCGTCAATCATTGAAGAGATAGCCTACCGCGACACATGGGGAAAAGGCATTTCCTCTTACCTCTCCATGATGTACGAAAGGCTCAAACTCATGCATGATCTGCTGGCGGAGGATGGGAGTATTTATGTGCATTGCGATTATAGGGTGAATGGTGTAGTCCGGTTAATAATGGATGAAATATTTGGAATAGATAATTTTCTGAATGAAATAATTTGGTGTTATAAGGAGCGTGAAAGAAAGCTTAATTTTTATAATCCAAAACATGATGCAATATATTTTTATGCAAAAAATAATAACAAGACTTCACGAACCTTTAATTGGGAAAAGGGAGCGTCTGAATATTCTGCGGTAACAAGAGCTAAATTCAAGTTTGATGATAATGATGACAAAGGACCCTATCAAATTAGAGGAAGAAACATTCAAGGTAGCCCAATACAGGCAGCAGATGGTCTTTCACATGAACATGAACGTCAACATCCTGGATTAACCTATCGTGATTACCTTTATGAGAGAGAAGGAGTTGCTCCTAGAGACTGGTGGGAAATTGGAATAATTAATAAAGCATCAGATGAAAGACTATATTATCCGACTCAGAAACCCGAAGCTCTTATCGAACGTATAATTGCTGTTTCTTCCAACGAAGGCGATCTTGTGGCAGATTTCTTCCCCGGCTCCGGCACGACTCCTGCGGTTGCGGAAAAGCTCGGCAGGAAGTGGATCGCCTGCGATATCGGGAGATTTGCAATTCACACCACAAGGAAAAGGCTTATTCAGGTTCAGCGGGAGCTTAAAGAACAGGGCAAGCCATACAGGGCCTTTGAGGTGTTGAACCTCGGCAAGTACGAAAGAAAATATTTCATGGGCGTGAATCTGGAACTGACTGAGGCTGAGCAGAGAAAACAGCTTGAATCAAAGCAGGAGGCTTACATAAATCTTATCCTTGAAGGCTACAAAGCCAGGAGAGCGGAAGGACTGAAAATGCTCCACGGGGTCAAGGCGCAGAGGTTTGTCCATGTCGGCCCTCTGGATTTCCCCATCACCAGGGCAACCATTGAGGAAATTTATGAGGAGTGCAAAGAAAAGGTCATCACGCAGGTGGACGTGCTTGGCTTTGAGTTTGAGATGGGACTTTTGCCTCACATAGAAGATGAAATGAAAGGCAGGGGCGTAAATCTCAGGCTCAAATATATACCGCGCGAGGTATTCGACAAAAGGGCTGTTGAAAAAGGTCAGGTGAAATTCTACGACGTCGCCTATCTTGAAGCAGAGCCGATAGTTGAAAAGAAAAAAGTGAAGATCAAATTAAAAGACTTCATAACCTCATATACTCAGGATGACCTTGAAGAGATAGAACAGAATCTCAAAAGCGGCGGCAACAGGATTGTTATAGAAAACGGACAGATTATCAGGATCGAAAAAGACAAAAGCGGCATAGTCAAAAGAGAAGTTCTGACAAAAAACTGGACTGACTGGATAGACTACTGGGCTGTTGACTTTGATTACGCAAGCAAGAAAGAGATTATCAGTGTCGGCAAAGGCAACGCTGCAAAAGAGGTCTGGACTGGCAATTACATATTTGAAAACGAATGGCAGTCATTCAGGACAAAAAAGAACTCCGACCTTGAACTCGAATCTTCATGGCATGAATACAACACACCCCTTAAATCCCCTCTTAATAGAGGGGACAAAAAAGGAAGATACAAGATAGCCATAAAGGTTGTTGATATACTTGGACAGGATACAACACAGGTGGTGGAAGTAAAAGTTAGTTAGTAATGTAACGCTTTTTTGCCTTTGTCAGACAACGCAACGGGTATTAGTCCCACAGTCCCAAAAACCTAAGCATGGCGCTTGCCGCTGAGGCTGCCGAACTCCTCGAAATATTTCAATGGCTAACTGAAGAACAATCAAGAGAAATTATTAATAATGAAAAGGAGATGTCTTTAATTAAAGAAGAAATAGCTGATGTAGCAATTTATCTTGTTCGTCTTGCTGATAAACTTGGTGTGGATATTGAAAAGGCCGTCTTAGATAAAATTGCGCTGAACGAAAGGAAGTACCCTGTGAAATTGGCAAAGGATAATGCAACGAAATATAACAAGAGGTAAAATCACATTCTGATGCAATGCGGAAACGAGTAATAGTCGACATAGATAATACTCTCTGGGATTTTGGCTCTATCTTATGGGAGTATCTCAAGGCAATTAATGCCCATACCCCAGAACCTTCAGCTTGGCATGAATGGGATTTCTGGGAGGATTATATAACAGAGAAAGAGTTTTATATTTCTATTCACAGTATCCATTTAAATCAAAACCACCACAAATTTAAGCCTTATCCGGAAGCAAAATCGTTTTTAGACTCATTAATGAAAGATGGGTATTATGTTTTAATAGCGAGCCACAGAGATGAAGATACCCGTGATTCAACAATAAAATGGCTCAACACTCATGAACTCGTGTTCGATGAGGTGCATCTCGGGCATGACAAATCAGTACTTTTTAACGACTGCTACGCTATTATTGACGACAGTCCAATACTGTTGGACAAAGCAAAACATCTTGGTATCGTTAGGACCGGCCTTATGCACCCTTGGAATAAAGAATCAGGCCATCCGCTTTTTGATAATTTAAACAAAGTCTATGAACATTTAAAAAACAGGGGTGTTGAAGGATAATAACTTTAAAAAGTAACACGCCTGATATGGTAATTCCCCTTTTAAAGAATGCCCTTGAGAGAGAAAAACGTATTCTCATGGAAACCCTCAGAATAACAAGAGAGAAAATTAATAAACTGTCAGAAAATCTTGGCGTTGATGTTAATAAACTCATGAGGGGCGAGGTTGATCATACCGAAGCCAATGATATGCAGCTCATTGAACTTGAAGGCGAAATAGAAATTTCAAGACATTTTGAAGCTGAGCTCAAAGAACTCGAATCAGTCGAGATATGCAGATAAAGGATTATCTCAGTGAGATTCTTAATGCGCTTGCAGAAAACCCTTATATAGCATCCCAGAATCTTTCTTTTGAAGAACGCCCGCCAAAAGACCTTCACTTGAAGACGTTCTGAGAGAAGTGTCAGGTTTGATAGAGCAAAGCAAGAAATCTAAAGGTAAATTATGGATATACATGAAGTCCGGAATAGACTTCGAAAATTTGTCGAAGAGAGGAACTGGGATCAATTCCACAGCCCAAAGAATCTAAGCATGGCGCTTGCCGCTGAGGCTGCTACCTTACAACCTCTATGAATATTAATATTGTATGGTAAATTAGCTCTTGATTCTTATTACCTTACAAGATATCATAAACAATATGATGTATGGTAACGAGGGGAATGTTAAATGAAAGTTATTAAGGGCGTCCTGGAAGAGGAACTTGAGAACTCCCTGAGAATGAAGAGAGAGTACGAGAAGGCTATTAAGTCGCTTCCGCAGGGTGCCCTTGTGAAAAAAGAGATACGCGGGCACAGTTATTACTATCTCATGAAAAGGGAGGGACTGAAGGTAAAGTTTGTCTATAAGGGCAAACTGCCAAAGGAAGAAATAAAGAGGTATGAAGAAGTAAAACGGTTCAGGGCCAAGTACAGGAAACTGCTTACGCAGGTGAAAAAACAGATTGCATTTTTAAGAAAGGCATTGCGTGCAAAAGAGATACGCTCTATTTCTTGAAGTTCTGAGGCGGTTTCAGGGCGCAGGACTGCTGAAGGAATTGATCCTCATAGGAAGCTGGTGCCAGCACTTTTATAGAAGTTATTTTGCAGGCCTGAGATATACCCCGACTATAAGGACAAGGGACATGGATTTTCTTGTTCCTGTACCTCTCCGAATAAAGAATAAGGTTGACGTAGAGGAACTTCTTAGAGATGAGGGTTTTGTGGTCACTTTCAGCGGAGGTGCAGGCTATATGAAACTTATGCATCCTGAACTGATAGTGGAGTTCCTTGTTCCTGAAAAAGGAAGGGGTTCTGACAAGCCGTACCCTTTGCCGCAGTTGAGCATGAACGCCCAGCCTCTGAGATTTCTTGATTATCTTCTTCAAAACACTATACGCATAGAGGCAGAGGGACTAAAAATAAATGTTCCACATCCTACCGCATTCGCGCTCCATAAGCTCATTATATCGGCCAGAAGAACAAAAGAGGAGAAGCTGGTCAAGGATAGAAAAGAAGCATTAGGGGTTTTAACAGCCCTTATCAGGAAAGGTGAATCAGGTGAAATAAGAAGTATGTTTGACAGGATGCCTGCCGGATGGAAGAAGCGGATTCTTGCTGTATTGACGGATACTGATAACGGCGAAATAATGAGGATTTTGAAATAAAAAACAGCCCGGTACTTCTGCCTTAAGAACAATAGTTATATAGTCCGGAAGTTTCAATAGCTCCATTATTGATATTTAACTGATCTGTTTATGCAGAAATCTTTCACCGAACCCCTAATCTTTGCAAGAAACAACGCAACTGCGAAGACCTTTTACAGCAACGGCTGCTGGGAGCTTAATAACTGATACATTCTATGATCTCTGTCGCAGATTTCACCAAAGCCTGCAACCGGCTTCAATTTTACAGTCCAAGCAACCTTCCATAGCTCTTTCCGCCAAGGCTGAACGCGCAATCCTTCAGTTACGGGTAGTAGCCGTCATTGCGAGGAGTGAAACGACGAAGCAATCCCTCGATTTATCAATGAACTGAGATTGCCTAGTGTCCTGTCCGTAACACTTCTTTACACTGTCATTGCGAGGGACAAAGTCACGAAGCAATCTCACTGCGAGATTCCTCGCGGAGTTTATCCTGAGCAGTATGGAGAGATTCTTCGCTACGCTCAGAATGACAAATAGCGAAGGGCTCGGAATGACAAAACAGTAAAGATATTTAGCTGACAGGACACTAGTGTCCTGTCCGTAACAGTTCTATACATCTTTTTCTTTCGTCATTCCCGTGCAAACGGGAATCCAGTAGCTATGGTTCTGGATTCCTGCTTCCGCAGGAATGACAGTTTTAGTAAAGTTATTTATAAGACAGCACACTAGTTTTGTTTGCAATGACATAATCAATAAGCGGGTTCACCCTTTACTGAATGGATATCATAACTTCCCGAATACATACCCCTGTAACAAAATGTCTTTACAGCAAAGGAATTGGATTTTATAATCAACCATATCAAATACCGTATGGGGCAGGATAATAAAACAAAAAGCGATTAGAAATTATCAATGAGAAGAGTTCCTAAGAACAAAAAATCTAATTGTATCTCCTTTATTACTCATGAAAAAGAGCGGAAGGAAAGAGTTGGTGAGGCGATTGAACTCTTTAAAGCATATATGTTAGATTTAGAAAAAGGAAAATCAGATGAAAAAACAGAAGTCTCAGAAAAATATAGTCGATCAGTGGAGGACAAACCTCTCTACGGAGGAAAAGAGGAAGAAGTATCTGAAAAGCATTCCCCAGCACGTAAGCGCGTCTATGGCGTTCGAAGGCGAGCGCGTAAGCCTGAAGATGCTGAAAGAGTATCTGAAGGCTCTGAAGAGTACCACCCAACCACACGTTACACACGGTATATAGAATCAAGCCTTGGTATTAAATCCTATTCCGAACTGGCTCCTCATCTTGCCAAAGCAGTCGAACGCGTAATGGCTTCCCTCCTCGAACAATCTCCTGAGGAATTGAAGATAACGCCTGAATTTATCTACAAACTCCACAAGGATGCTTTTGAAGAGCTTTTCCCCTCATGGGCAGGACTTTATCGCGACAGAGACATAACGGTAGGCACATACAATCCTCCACCGTATTATGAAGTGCCGGTCTTGATGCGCCGATACTGCGACGATGTTGAATTCCGTCTATCTTCTCTTGGTTCAAAACCACCTGTTACATATATGCTTCTTGAAACCCTCGCCTTCGCCGAAGGCCGGTTGTTGAGCATACATCCGTTTCGCGACTTCAATGGCCGAGTTACAAGAATGTTGCTTTTTGCGCTTCTGTACCGGCTCGACCTGCCTCCTGTACCGCTTGTGCCTGATGAAAAAGATCCTGTTGAAAAAGAGGAGTATCTTAAAGCGCTTTCAGAAGCGGATCAAATGAACTGGCAGCCGCTTGTCGATATATGGCGAAAAAGGTTTGGCATGGGGGAAGAGAAATGACCATCAACAAAATCTTACAATGGGTTGAACAGGAGCTTAAAAATGGCAGGAACGACACTGTCCATGATTTTCTTGCTTATCTTGCTGAGCAGATGATTGAGTTAAACAAAGCAAAGAATAAAGAGATTAAAGGATTCCTTAAATGGATTGAGCGTGAAATTGGCTGCAATATTGATGACCTGATAGGTAAAACCTTTCTCCGGGACTACCATGAAGCTGATGATATTACATTTATCCTTGCAATCTTAAAAAGAAATCAACAAAAACTTTCTGTAGACCCTTCAAATCGCAAATTTCAGGAATCATTAGAGAAACATTTCGCAGAAAGCTTAGCAGTGCTTGAGCCTTTGAAGGGCAAAATCAAAGCTACAGATAACCTGATAGACCAGATAGTCTATAGACTTTACAATCTTATGCCGGAGGAGATTGGGATTGTAGAAAGGAGCATTTATGTCTAAAGTCTATTTCGCATCAGCAAGGGCAAGGAAATGGAAATATGATGACAGCATGCCCGGAAAACTCGAAAGACTTCTCAAGGAGATAAATCTGTCAAAATATTTTGAACCTAAGGAATGGATAGCTGTAAAAACTCATTTCGGTTCTGAAGGTGCCCATAGGATTGTGAGACCTGTTTTCTTGAGAAAAGTTGTTGATGCATTGAAGACAATTGGAGCAAAACCTTTTGTAACAGACACAGTC
>Ga0209324_10002391_pt1 | contig 12940 bp, 10 predicted proteins | sample Rifsed19ft3_FD_184015 | JGI IMG/M metagenome (GOLD analysis project Ga0209324, IMG submission 184015) | Soil microbial communities from Rifle, Colorado, USA - sediment 19ft 3 (version 2) | ecosystem: Environmental > Terrestrial > Deep subsurface > Rock core/Sediment | place: Rifle, Colorado...
TTATACAACATTGTTTGGTAACGCTGATATTGACCCTGACCCGCAATATTGCGGAAAGGAAAGGCCTGACTGGAAGGATATAAAAAAGTTTTTTGTGAAGAATGTGCGGCAGATTGTGATTGATATGCAGGAGGCTGTTGGGGAATAGCATCCGCCGTTGCCTCCGGCGCCTCTGGTTTTATATGCAATGACAATGTTTTTAAGAAGCTGAAAGAAATGCAGTGTTTTGTTCTTGATGAGTTGCAGACAATTAGCATATAGTCCATAAATTGGAAGGATATCGCAGTTACCCTTCATCGCAAGGAAAAGTAAAATGCACAATGAGGTATATAAATAGGTGACGTATTCATGCCTTGCAAAATTCCATCAGCCATAAGGGATAATCAGGGAAGGGGCGGGGACATACATCCTGAAATATAATGAAAAATATAGACCTCACTTTCATAACGAACGAAAAAAATCAAAGCTTGAAAGACAGGTTTGAAGTCCTAATTAAAGACACCTCTTTTTTTGACTGCCTTGTCGGATATTTTTACACTAGCGGATTTCATGCAATATATAAATCTCTGGAAAAAACAGAAAAGATAAGGATTCTCATTGGTATCAGCACAAACAGACAGACCTATGACCTGCTTGAACAAGCCCGTAAATCCAACCAGCAAGCAATTGATTTTTCACATGCAGAAGCAAAAGAAGAAGTTGAAAATATGGTAGAAAAAGAGCTATCTGACTCGGAAGACAATAAAAATGTTGAAGAAGGTGTAAATAAGTTTATTGAATGGGTTAGAGACAAAAAATTGGAGATAAGGGCGTATCCATCACAGAACATACACGCCAAGCTTTATATTATGACCTTTCATAAAGGCGACAGAGATATTGGGCGTGTGATTACCGGTTCAAGCAATTTTACACAGGCAGGGCTGATTGATAATTTAGAATTTAATGTGGAGTTAAAAAACAGAAGCGATTATGACTTTGCCAGACAAAAATTTAATGAACTCTGGAATAACGCAGCGGATGTAAGCGAGAAGTATGTTCAAACCATTCAGGAAAAGACATGGCTCAGTCAAAACATAACACCATATCAACTTTATCTAAAGTTTCTTTATGAATATTTCAAAGATGAGCTCAGTCAGGCAGATGAAGTGTTTTTGAAATATCTTCCCCCTGAGTTTAAAAAATTAGAATATCAGGAGCAGGCAGTTTTAAACGCCAAGAAAATCCTTTTGGAATACGGCGGGGTTTTTATCTCTGATGTTGTAGGATTAGGCAAGACATACATATCGGCAATGCTGGCAGGACAGATTGACGGCAGAACACTTGTCATTGCCCCTCCTGTGCTTCTTGAAAAATCAAATCCAGGCTCATGGCTCAATGTGTTTTCTGATTTCAGGGTATCGGCAGACTTTGAATCACTCGGCAAATTGGATGACCTTATTAACAGAGGAACTGATAAATACACCAACATTATTATTGACGAGGCGCACCGTTTTAGAACAGAAACAACCGCTACCTATGAAAAATTGGCTGAAATCTGCCGCGGCAAAAGGGTTATTCTGGTAACAGCGACCCCTTATAATAATGCACCAAAAGACATCTTAAGCCTTTTAAAACTATTCCAAAAAGCCAAAAAAAGCACAATCCCAAATCTGCCTGACCTTGAAGGCTTTTTTAATGGACTGGATAAAAACCTGAAGAAACTTGACAGGCAGAAAGATTATGCCAAATACATAAACACTGTAAAAGAAAATGCGCGAGAAATACGAGAAAAAGTCCTCAAATACTTAATGGTTCGCCGCACAAGGACAGAAATAGAAAAGTATTTTGATAAAGACATAAAGAGCCAGAACCTTAAATTTCCTGATGTTGAAAAACCAGTTCCTCTCTTTTATGAGCTTAATGATACAGAAGACGAAATATTCAACAGAACCATAGAGTTGATAGCAAAAAAATTCAAATATAGTCGATATACACCATTGCTTTATTACAAAGGAGAGCTTAAAGATCGTCAAGCAGTAGAATTAAGCCAAAAGAACATGGGCAAGTTTATGAAAATCCTGCTTGTCAAGCGTCTTGAAAGCAGTTTCTTTGCCTTTAAAAATTCAGTGGACAGGTTCCTGCGTTCTTACGAGATGTTTATAAAAGAGTTTGATAACGGAAATGTGTATGTGAGCAAAAAGCACACCAATAAAATATTTGAGCTGCTTGAGAATGATGATGATGAGGCAGTCCAGCGATTAATAGATGAAGGTAAAGCGGAAAAGTTTGCAAGCAATGAATTTAAAGAAGGCTTCAGGGATGAGTTACAGCACGACCATGACATTCTCCTTGAGATTAAAAAACTATGGCATCATATTGACCGCGACCCAAAACTCTTAAAATTCCTGAAGGAGCTGTCAGCGAATTCTGTTTTAAAAGAAAAACATCTGATTATCTTTACAGAATCAAAGGAAACCGCAAACTATCTGTTTAAAAACATAAATGAGCAATATTCAAATAAGGTGCTCTGTTTTACCGGTGATTCCGGCGAGGCAACGCGGGACAAAGTCATTGAAAATTTTGACGCCAGGGCCCGTCATCCTAAAGAAGATTACAGAATACTGGTCTCAACAGAGATATTGGCTGAAGGCGTTAACCTGCACCGCTCCAATACAGTTATAAATTACGATATTCCATGGAATCCTACCCGAATGATGCAGAGGGTAGGCCGCGTCAACCGTGTGGACACACGATTTGACACGATTCATACCTTTAACTTTTTCCCCACAAAACAATCAAATGATGAGATTAAGCTGAAAGAAGCGGCAGAGGCAAAAATCAATGCCTTTTTAACCCTGCTCGGCGGAGACGCAGAACTTTTGACCGAAGGAGAACCGATTGGCTCGCATGAGCTATTTAATCGGTTGATTTCCAGGCAAATCCTTGAAGGTGAGGACAGGGCAGAAGAAAGCGAATTGAAATATCTCCATGTAATAAAAGAGATTCGCGATAGAGACCCTGACCTTTTTGAAAAAATAAAACACCTTCCCAAAAAGGCGCGCACTGCAAAGCATAACACTGAACTTACAAACTCTCTTATTACCTATTTCAGACGGGGGAAATTGCAGAAATTTTTTAAGGCAGAGCCTAAAAAAGGGGCTGAAGAAATAGACTTTATGTCTGCGGCAAAGATTCTGGAAAGCGATTCTGTTGCGGAAAAGAAAAGCCTTCCAGAACTGTTTTACGACCTTTTGGATAAAAACAAAGATGCATTTATTTTAGCGACAACAGAGGAAATGCCGAAGCTGTGGCACAGAAGCGGGCATGACAGCTCGGCAAATATTATTAGAATTTTAAAGGCAACACTAAAGAATACTCAAAAACTGACAGAAGATCAGGAGCTATACCTGAAAAAAGTCCTTACCCAGCTTGAGGAAGGCGGATTGCCTAAACAGACTGCAAAGCAAACACTTGCTGCGCTGAATGCACTTAAAAATGAAATTGTTAATCCGTTTAAGGTCTTATCGGTTCTTCAAACGCATATCCCGGCAAGGCTTCTTGAAGAGCATTATGCTGAACAAAACCCGGCAATATTTGGCAAACGGGAAGTTATCCTTTCATTATATTTAACAGCCAAATAAACATGGATAAACAACAGGCAAAACATCTCATTCAAAAAACCTTTGAAAATCCTTTTGAAAAGGAACGATTTACCAGTTTTGTCAAAAACCTTTTAAACCGCATTGAAGAAGCCCCCTTTACTTATCAGGGGCAATACATCCCTGAATCTTACAGACAATATATCCGCACACTTGAAAGAATAGGCAAATTCAGTGATGCTGAAAACAGAATTGATATTCTTATAATCAATCTCCAGAAAGAGACTTCCCTTGAGCGAGCACGCACTATGCAGCGCAACTTTGTCGCATGGTATCTGAATGGCAGCCGCGGCGGAGAATTGAAAGATGCGGCACTGGTTGCCTTTGTATCGCCTGATGAGGAAGACTGGCGGTTTTCACTGGTTAAGATGGACTACAAGTTTGAACAGACCAAAACCGGCAGAATGAAGGCAAAGGAAGAGTTTACCCCTGCACGGCGGTGGTCATTTCTTGTTGGCAAAAATGAAAACAGCCATACTGCTCAGAGCAGGCTTGTGAACATCCTTGCAGATGATAAATACAGTCCAACCCTTGCTGAACTTGAACAGGCTTTTGATATTGAAACCGTTACAAAAGAATTTTTCATTAAATACCGTGAGCTTTTTATACGCACAAAAGAAGAGCTGGATAAGGTGGTAAAAACCGATGCAAAAATCAAGGCTGATTTTGAGGCAAAAGGTGTCAACACTGTTGACTTTGCCAAGAAACTGCTGGGACAAATAACCTTCCTCTACTTTTTGCAGAAAAAAGGTTGGTTCGGTGTGGGGCGTGATGCAGAATGGGGCACAGGTTCTAAACATTTTTTGCGTGAGCTTTTTAAGAAAAAACACGGTGATTATAAAAATTTCTTTAATGACATTCTGGAGCCTCTATTTTATGAAGCCCTGCGTATAGATCGCAGCCATGATGATGACTATTACAGCCGTTTTAATTGCAAAATCCCCTTCTTAAACGGCGGACTCTTTGACCCTATTGGCAGCTATGACTGGGTGCATACGGATATTCACCTGCCGGACAACCTGTTTTCCAATAAGAATAAAACAAAGGAAGGCGATGAGGGTGATGGCATTCTGGATATTTTTGACCGATACAATTTTACGGTTAAAGAGGATGAGCCTCTGGAAAAAGAAGTTGCCATTGACCCTGAATTGCTTGGCAAGGCGTATGAAAAATTCAATGCCATCCGCCCTGACAACTTTGAAGAATATAAAAAGGCATTAAAGAGCGGGAATAAAGGGGAGGAAAGCAAATTCAACAAGCAATACGGCGTGTATTATACCCCTCGTGAGATTGTCCATTATATGTGCCAGCAGAGTCTTATTAATTACCTTCATACAGTATTAAATGATGCAACTGTTTCTTATGAGGAACTCGGCAAAAAACAAACCGTCATGTTCAAGAATATGGGCAAAAAACCACAGATGGGTTTGACAATAGAACACAAGTCGCACCCTATTATTTCTAAAGAAGAGATTGAAACCTTAATCCACTATGGAGAGATGGTAAGAGAAAATGAAGAAATAGCATTGATTAAGGAACAAAAAATATTAGAGGGCAAACAGAAATCCTCGGATTACAAATTGAAACTCCCTGAAAGCATACGGCAAAATGCAAAACTTATTGACGATAAACTATCAGATATAACAGTCTGCGACCCGGCGGTTGGTTCAGGCGCCTTTCCCGTGGGCATGATGAGCGAGATTGTAAAAGCTCGTAAGGTTCTAAATTCCTATTTGTGTCATTCCCGCGAAAGCGGGAATCCAGAATGTGTAAGCCGAACTCCTTACGATTTCAAACACCAGTGCATTGAAGAATCTCTTTACGGCGTAGATATTGACTCCGGTGCTGTGGAGATAGCAAAACTCCGTTTATGGCTCTCGCTTGTGGTAGATGAAGATGATATAAAAAACATCAAGCCCCTCCCGAATCTGGATTACAAGATTGTCTGCGGGAATTCGCTATTGGGAGTTAAGAGGGATTTGCTTAATGACAACCTTTTTCAAGACCTTGAAAAACTAAAACCGCTCTATTTTAATGAAACCAACCCCACAAAAAAACAGGGATACAAAAATCAAATTGATGATTTAATCAGCAGGATTACCAACGGGCATAAAGAATTTGATTTTGAGATATATTTTTCCGAAGTGTTTCACCAGAAAGGCGGGTTTGATGTGGTGATTGCAAATCCGCCGTATGGTGCTGAACTTACTAAAGGAGAAAAAGACCTCTTCAAAATTCAATATGATGATGTGCATATACGGACCCCCGACACCTTCAATTACTTCATCTCAAAATCGCTTCGGATTTTGAATAAAGATGGTCGGGGATTAGTCTCATTCATTGTTTCAAATAATCTGCTCTTTCAAAATGAATATCAAAAAACCCGTGAAGTGTTTTTGAAAAAGAACAGGGTAATAAAAGTACTGAATCTCGGAGACGGAGTATTTGAAGAAGCCGTTGTACCTACCTGTGTGTTCTTAGTGAAGAACAAGCAGCAGGAGCAATACAATTTTGAGTTTGCCGATTTACGCACTTATAAGCAACGGTTAGATGGTTTGGATTTTAATTCGTTGCTTAAACCATTTTTTAAAAAAGATATTCTTGAAACACCGGGCTATGTTTTTGGGGTAAATCAGGCAACAGTCAAGTTGCTAAAGAAAATAGAAAAGTTATCAGTGAAAATAGATGAAATCGCTGATGAAGTTGCAAGCGGAATTTCTACTGGTGGCGATAAAGTGTTTCGTATCTCTCAAAAGTTTGCAAAAGAAAATAGATTTGAAGATGAAATTCTACACAAAGTTTTGAAAGGTGGCGAAATCCATAAGTATCAGATTGAGGATACCAATCACTTTGTAATTTATACCTTCAAAGATATCAAGATTGAAAAGTATCCAAACATCTACTCTTATTTAAAACCTTTCCAAAAACAATTAAGGAATAAAAGAGAAACAAGACAGGGGAAATTACCATGGTGGTGCTTACATTGGCATAGATATCCTGGTTTATTTGAAGGAAATAAGATTTTAATCAGACAAACATCTGATGAAATAATTGCAACAATAGACACAAAAGAATATTATGCACTGAATAGCCTGTTAGTGATAAAACTTAAATCCAATTCTGTCTATATCTTAAAGTTTGTTCTCTCAATAATCAATTCTAAAATCTGCAATTTTATTTATAAACAAATCACTCAGGAAGAAGGAAGAACTTTTGCAGAAGTGAAGCCTCAAAACATCCGCAAACTATACATCCCAAAAATCCCTGAAAAAGCTCAGCAGTCCTTCGTCTCCCTCGTTGACCAAACCCTCGCCGCCAAAAAGAAAGACCCCAATACTGACACCTCTGCCCTTGAAAAACAGATTGACGAAATGGTTTATAAACTCTACGACCTAACAGATGACGAGATTGAGATTGTGGAGGGAAAAGAGTGAGCGATTCCTTAATAGAGCTCTTTGATTTTCAAGATGCTCCTTATGCCTTGCAAACATATTACTGCTATGTGCGTGCATGGGTTGAAAAAATAACTAAGCTTTATGGTCAACCTACCACATGCCTTTACAAGATAAAAGATGAGATGATGAAATCAAAGACTATTCAAAAAATTCAGGGAGGCGAACATTAGATAAAGATATAGTAGCTGCCTACACACGTGGAAAACTAACTCTCAAAGCAATGGATACATTTCCAATTAAAGAAAACAAAGAGTTGGCTCCTACTGCAAATTTATGGCTTCCCGTTCAAGTGTATTATGCTATTCACGGAGTAGGCCTCGCCACTATTATTTCATTGGGACAGGCGATGCCTAATGATCATCGTGCATTTAGGAGCGTTTTTTCTGACATATCAGAAAAGTATTTGCCAGAACCTTTTAACTCAAAATGCAGAGGTGGTCCAAATGATCAACAATTTGTTTTTGATAACTTAAAAACAATAATGAAGAATGTTAAACAACAGAGCAATCTTTCTAATTCAAAATACGCAAATATAGAATCTTTGCTTGGCAAGTGTTTAAGCACAACCAGAAGGCGTTTTTTAGATGAGCTTTTTGATAAAGAGCGACGCAAAAGTATTCGACGAGGTAAAAAAAGGCGCAATCTATCAAGGAATGCAAAGCAACTTATTACTGAGAAACTTCATCCAACTACAGTAACTGATTTTCTCTACCGTATGCGTATTCGTTCTAATTACGAAGATCCTGATATTCATTTGTATGCCTCAGACAAACAGGCATATGAGGCCGTAAGGCATTATGAAGACCTTCTGTTTCTAACTCAAGCAATTGTTGGCTCTCTGTCCGTCATTATGCTAAGGAAAATCGGAAAACAGGCAATGGATAGCATAGAGAGCCGGTTTACGAAAGCAACGGAAGCAGTGTCTTGTTAGTTTACGGGGATAGTTTACGGGGACGGTTCTAATTATTTGAGAATGGCTTATATTCGTTGTTTACATTAGCATTTGCTTTTAATTAGGACAACAGGCGCTTTTATCTGTCTTGCAAAAGGGAAAAGCCACAGACACATAATGAGTGCATTAATATTCGCAATGTGCTAATCAGTGTTAGAGACGGTTGCATTTTATAAGGATTATATGGTAAATTTTAACCAAGATAATCAAAAAGGAAAAACAAATGAAAAAGCAAAGAACTCAAAAAAACATGGTGGAGCGTTGGAGAACGACCCTAACGCAGGAAGAAAGAAGAAAAAGGTATCTGGAAAGCATTCCAGAACAGGTAAATTCCTCTATGGCCTTCGAAGGAGAAAAGGTAAGCCTGAAAATGTTGAAAGAGTATCTGAAGACACTACTGAAGAGTACTCTTCAACCACACGGTTCTTAGAATCCAGCCTTGGCATTAAATCTTATGCTGAACTTGCTCCATATCTTGCAAAGGTGGAGCGGGTTATGGCAGAAATCATTGATTGCAAACCAACTGAATTAATAGTAACCCCTGAGCTTATCTGCAAACTTCATAAAGATGCCTTTGGAGGGCTTTTCCCATCATGGGCAGGCAGATACAGGGATAGAGATGTCGTTGTCGGCAAATATAATCCCCCTCACTATTTTGAGGTTCCTGTCCTGATAAAACAATACTGCGAGGATTTGGAATATAGATTGTCTCTTGTTGGCCCAAAGCCTCCTCTTAGCGATATTCTTCTTGAAACCCTTGCTTTTGCCGAAGGACGTTTCTTAAACATTCATCCCTTTCTTGATTTTAACGGCAGGGTTGCAAGGATGCTTCTATTTACGCTTCTTTACAGACTTAATTTACCGCCTGTGCAGTTGGTTCCTGATGAAAAGGATAGGCAGGGAAGGACAGAATATCTTGCTGCCCTTTCAAGTGCAGACAATCTTGACTTGCAACCTTTAATCAGCGTATGGAAGAGAAGGCTTGATAAAGAGATAAAATGAATCAAAAAGCAAAATAAAAATTGAATGAAAATCAGGACAGGCACTTTTCTTCTGTCTTGCAATAGAGAAACGCCACAGGCGCATTATCAGGCAGACAGAGTGAAAATACAAATAAGATAAATAGAGGTGCATTTTTCAATTGTAACCTTAAAGTAAGAAGGATAAAATAGGTTAAAACATAATGAATCATAGGGGAGGTGAATTAAATGTCTGCAACGGTTGAAAAGATAGCGCTTGAGTTATTAGGCTTGCCTACTGAGTCCCGTGCATTGCTTGCCGAAAAACTTATTGAAAGCCTTGATGAGAAGCAGGATAAAGATGTTGAATCTCTCTGGATAAGAGAGGCAAGGAGACGCAGCAGGGAAATTAAAAACGGCAAGGTTAAATGCAAGCCCGCAAAAGATGTCTTAAGGGAAGCACGAATGAAACTGAAATGAAGGCGATATTATTCCATCCAGAAGCTGAAGATGAAATGATAGATTCAGCAATATTCTACGAAAATAGGTCAAATGGGCTCGGTCATAAATTTCTTGATGAAATTGCACGTTCATTAGACCTGATTTCTTCCTCACCCAATACATGGCCTCTCTTTTTTGATGGTATAAGGCGATTTTTGTTGCAGCGGTTTCCTTTCTGTTTGCTCTACGAAATTCATGGTGATTACATATACATTATTGCTGTAATGCATCTCCATAGGAGGCCGTTTTACTGGAAAAGCAGGCTCAAATGAAAGTTTTTTTAATAACTGCATATCCTGTTGATAAGGTAAAGGAGGGAGATGTTATATGGACAAGGTAAAAGTTTATTACAACAATGAGGCGGATATAATGGATATTTGGTTCGGCAACCCTGATGATGAGGTAATGTGTGAAGAGGCAGGCGAGGGTATTATTCTGAAAAAAGATAAAAATGGAAAGACCATTGGCATTGAAAAACTCTATGTCAGCAAAACTGTTGGTATAGACAAACCTTTGCCTGTAGAGTTAGTAGTGGCTTAACAGCCCAGCACCCCAGTACCCCTTCATCACCCTCGTTGCCCAAATCCTCGCCGCCAAAAAGAAAGGTAGTACAAGCTCCATTCCCCCGATTTTTATTTGAACGGAATGCTAAACATTAATTAGACGGTTCTATTAACTGCATATGTTTACGACAATGAAGGCTAATTGCAGGGGCGCTTTCCATATTTCTCCTATTTTTTTACCGAACCTCTATCCCTTCCTTCAGAATTTATTTTACAAAGGAATGTGCTTCTGTAAAATATTCGGTTCTGCATACATTCAACTAAAAACAACTCTTACTTTAATCCAATAAATGCACCAAACTTCTTTAAAAACTCTTTGATATCCTGCAGGCGGGTTTGGAGGATATGATAAAGTTCATTATTGTCAACTTCCCAATAGATATGCACCAGACGGTTTCTAAACCGTGCCATTTGAATTAAGGTGTTTGTGAACTCTGCATCAAACGCCCCTCTCTCCGTCATAACCTTGAAAGTATCAGCATAGTCTTCGGGTGTGCGATAACCATTCTTTGCTATAATATGATTGCACAGGTCAATTGCGCCTTCAATTGCAACGATAAGACTATATTTGGCACTTCCAATCTTGTGGGGTTCGGATAAGAATGTATTTTTGGGAAGTTTTTTTATTTCCTCAAGCCTTTCAATGGAGGTTAAAATCTCTGAGGTAATCTTTCTGACTTTATCCTGATTAAGCTCCAAGTCCAAGGGTCTCCTTTAAATACATTTTTCGGTATGGGGCAAAATCGAAATAACCGGCAAGGGTTGCTTCCTGAAAATCGGCTCGCAGGTCATCATCCCTTACGAGTAATAACACACCTTCTTTTATTACATTATACTTAAAAGAGAGGGGCGATGTATTTAATATCCGGACATCCACAGGATAACGAACGATAGAAGCCATCTGTTCTGCTTCCAAGGTAAGTTCATATTGTAGCGGAGAGGGAGGGACATCTTTTAGGTAAACAGCCACATCTATATCTTTAAAGTCTTCTCCTTTTGCAAAAGAACCATGGATATAGGCAAATACAATTTCAGGGCGCTTTTCCAATGCGATTCTTATACTGTTCTCTATAACCCTCTTCTCGGTCTGAGAGATTTTTTCATATCTTTTTTCTATCATATTTATGGATACTATCAGGTTAAAGAAGAAAAGGCAAGGGATTGAACAGCTTACATTGAACAGCTTACATTTTAATGTTAATGTAACGGTTCGTTAAGAAAAGGGGACAGGCTACTTTTTGAGAAAAATAAATCAGCTCTATTAATTGCATAAATAAGGCTACAGCGCAGAATTTTGAGGCGCTTCCAGGCATCGGGCCTAATTTGGCAGTAAGGATTATTGAAACTTGGAAAAGGCTTGTGGGTTTTAAAACAGTTGACGACCTTAAAAAGGTGAAGGGGATGCGGAGCATGAACATCTTCAAATGGCTTAAAGGGTCTTCAGAGAGTAAGAATAAACCATACGAGAGCCCCTTGTCTAAAATCAGTGGTAATTCATCTGACAATAAACTGTTGAAAGAGATTATTGCCTTCTATAGCTTAGCCAAAAAGAAGCCATACGAGCCAAGCATAATGCATGACTGGTGGGAAGGTGAGCTGCGAGGCAGGACGATAGCCTTTCAGCTGTGGGAAGGTAAACTGTTTGTCTATGTGGGAGAGGTTGTGGAGATTACGGAAATATATCTTGAACGGGTATCTCAGAAAAACCAACTGCCTCCTGAAGATTCTCCGCAAAGACTTGACAGGATTGTTGGAGAAGGCTCTGTCCTTGCATCCCAGTTTTATCTTGTGGCATATCCAGAAGGAGCCTTTGATTATCCTCAACTGCGGCTTCCTGCATTAAAGGACGGCATTCCAAAGTTTTCAGCAGCAGTAGACCAAATCATGATATGCGAAAATTTTAAAGGGTTGTCTTTTACCTCTGACAGCACAGCTACACGTGAGGGCATTGATGCTGACCTGAAGATAGCCTTAAATATTGTCAGGGCGCTTGAAGAATGGAGCACCCAGCAGCATAACGATTAACCCTATTTGCCGGCATCTGTGTCCTAACGTTCCTCCATCATTTCGTTTATCTTTTTTTCAAGGGCGTGCAGCCGTTTCTCAAGTTTTGCTACCTCCTCCTTGCTGGCTATGTCAACCTTTCCAAGATAATCTTTGATGCCTTTCTTAATCTTTTCCTCCAATGCTTTTTTTTCTTCGTCTGCCCTGGAGAGGAGGTTTTTAAATAAATCCTTTCCTTCTTTTTCAGTTACTTCCCCTTTTGTTTCCAGCTCCTTTACCAGTTCTTTGAGCTTTTCCTCGGTCATACTCAGGACCCCGATGCCCATAAGGGCTGCCTTTTTAAATATGTCCATTGCTGTCATAACTGCCTCCTGTTTTTTTAATTAACATTATTTCATGCGTTTGTATTAGACTTGGCTGTCATTGTTTCAATTATTTTGAATATTTTTTCCATTGCATCTTTCAGTCCTGCAGGGTTATCACCGCCTGCCTGTGCCATGTCTGTCTTACCGCCGCCTTTACCGCCGATTATCGGCGCAAGTTCCTTTATGATGTTATTGGCATTAAACCTGCCTGTGAGGTCCTGTGTTATTGCTGCGAGCATGAAGGCCTTTCCATTGGTTTTGCTTCCAAGAACTACAATGCCGGAATCCATCTTGCTCCTTAACACATCTGCCATCTGCCTCAAATCGTCAGGCCTGTCAACAATAACTTCAGAGGAAAGGACCTTTATGCCCTTTATTATCCTTGCGTTTTTCAGTATATCAATTGCCTCGCTGCTTTTGAGCCTTGCCTTAAGCCTTTCTATCTCTTTTTCAAAGGCCTTCTGCTGCTGGATAAGTTTGCTTATCTTATCAGGCAGATCCTC
>Ga0209324_10002395_pt1 | contig 12936 bp, 13 predicted proteins | sample Rifsed19ft3_FD_184015 | JGI IMG/M metagenome (GOLD analysis project Ga0209324, IMG submission 184015) | Soil microbial communities from Rifle, Colorado, USA - sediment 19ft 3 (version 2) | ecosystem: Environmental > Terrestrial > Deep subsurface > Rock core/Sediment | place: Rifle, Colorado...
TGGGGAATGGGGTTCACTTTCAAATTCAAATAAGAAGAAATAAAAGAGAATTGTTCAATTTAACCTATTTCTAAACCCTTTCCAAGGTGTACCTATTCTGTTTCGATCTGATATCTTAATGCCATTAAGATTACTTCCGACTTCTGTTATAACCTGAATTATTCCAGTCAGGTCATTTCCTGCGTACGAAGATCTTAGAGTTTGTGCACATTTTAGAGCCCACGCCCACTCCAATCTGAATCTATCTGCTTTAATCCAGTAATTTCTTTTTTCCCAGGCTGCAACTGACCTCTCAACAGACTTCGATATCTCTTCCAATGACAATATGGTAAAAGAAATGATATCCTTGGATTCAATGTCATCTATATCGAATTTTTCTTGTTTGACGAGCTGACGGATTCCTGCGACAATAGCATTTGAGAGGTTTTTTCTTTCATTTCCTGGACCATATTGACTGATTACTCTGGACATTAAGGATCCTTTCAAAGTTCAATAAATAATTTCGTATAATATTTAAGTATTTTATCAATATTTAGTTAACAATGACCATCACTTATTGACTAGGCATATTCTCTAGCTTATAATAATTATTTCATCGGGGAAGTGTCGGAACTGGCAGACGAGCATGACTTAGGATCATGTGCCGCAAGGCGTGCGGGTTCAAGTCCCGCCTTCCCCACAAATATACAATTATTAACAAGGAATTAACATTGAAAATTGAAACTCAAGATCGTGATGATAATCAAATTACAGTTGAAGTGGAACTTGATGATACAAAATTGGAAGGAGCTCGAAGAGTTGCTGCCCGGAAAATATCACAACGTATGAAAATTCCAGGTTTCAGACCTGGAAAAGCTCCTTACGAAGTTGTTGTTAGAAATGTAGGTGAATCGTCCATAACCGAAGATGCAATAGAGTTATTGGTCGATGAAATATATCCAAAGATTTTGGATGAAACAGGAATAAAACCTGCGGCACCAGGAACCTTGGAGGAAGTTATTGCAATTGATCCTCCAAAATTCAAATTCTTAATTCCTTTAATACCTTCAGTAGATCTTGGAGATTACCAATCCATTCGGCTTGATTACAAATGGACTCCTCCGACCGAAGATAAGGTGGACGAGGCAATTGAAGAATTACGTAGAATGTATAGTTCAACAGAAGTTGTGAACCGTCCCGTTCAATTCGGCGACTTTATTATGGTTGATCTTAAAGGGATGGTAGGAGACAATGTAATTTCGGAAAAAAAAGGTCACCCAATTTTTATTAATCCTGATCTAAAGGAAGACGAATGGCCTTTTAATGGATTTGGGGGGAAACTTATAGATATGATAAATGGTCAAGAAAAAAAGATAAAGCATAAGTTTTCCAAGGATTCAACGGTTGAAGATTTCGCAGGAAAAGAAGTTGAATTTATAGTTAAGGTGACAACAGTCAGGGGAATGATTTTACCTGATCTTAACGATGAATTTGCTGCGAGAGTGGGGAAATTTGACAATGTTCAATCCATGAGGGATGCGATTCGAACTAATTTAACTAACCAGTCAAAAGTCGAATATGATGATGAGTACTTCGAAAAACTTATTGATACTATAAAACAACAATCACTCATTAAGTATCCTCCTCAAGTTTTGGATCACGAGAAAGAGCACGTTCTCAATGATTTGGAAAGAAGATTGTCGGATCAAAACCTTGAAATGGATGTTTATCTCAAAATGCGAGAAATTGATAAAGACAAGTTTATGGAAGAAGAAGTAGTTCCTGTTGCCGTGAAAAGACTCGAGAGAGCTTTGATTATGGATCAGATTGCGAAAATGGAGAAAATTGAATTAAGTGAGGAAGATCTTACTTCAGCATTCCAGCAAACTTTATTTGAAGTGCAAAATGATGATCAATTTCAGAAGTTGGTTAAAAAGAATAAACCTTCACAGCAACTAATGGAATCCTTGGCTCAAGAATCAGCAAATCGAGCCATGGTGGCAAAAACACTGGAGCATCTAAAAACTATCGCAATGGGAATACAAAAAGAATCCTCAGAGGAAACACCTGTCAAAAAAACCAAAGCTAGCTCGAAAAAACCTGGCAAGAAAATTGAAAAAACAGAGACTAATGAGCAAGACGTTTTGGAGAATGATCCTTCTAATTCAATCGAATAATATTAATGCTATAAAGTAATAAGAGGTTATTATGAATAAAGTACCAAATATAAATAATGTAATTCCAATGGTTATTGAATCTTCAGGGAGAGGAGAGAGAGCATATGATATTTATTCATTATTGCTTAAGGAAAGAATTATTTTCCTAGGAACTCCGATTGAAGACCAGGTTGCCAATGTGGTAGTCGCACAATTGTTATTTCTAACTCATGAAGATCCAGAACGAGAAATACAAATGTACATAAACTCTCCAGGAGGCGTTATTTATGCCGGTTTAGCGATATATGACACGATGCAAATGATACCAAATCCAATTAGCACCGTAGCTGTAGGTGTGACTGCTTCTTTCGGGACAGTACTCCTTACAGCAGGCACGAAAGGGCGCCGATATGCCCTTCCCAATTCGACTATCCATTTGCACCAACCACTTGGAGGGGCTCAAGGACAAGCAACTGATATCGAGATACAGGCAAAACAGATCTTACGTTTAAAATCCTTGCTGAATAGCATCATGGCCAAACATACAGGGCAACCAATCGAAGTAATCGAACGAGATACAGACCGTGATTTTTACCTTGACGCCAAGCAAGCGGTTGATTATGGTCTTGTCGACCAAATTCTTGAAGCTCCTGAAAAACATTCGTAAAAGGTTATATATTTGATTATGAAAAGATGGCTGGTAATTAATAACCAGCCATTTTTATTAACAAAATGATCTCAAATAAAATCAAAGCTCTTATTTTAGATATGGATGGCGTTATCTGGACGGATGATCACCCTATTGGCGATCTTCCAAATTTGTTTATACATATTTTTAATATGGGTTTAAAAGTTGCATTCGCTACTAATAATTCTTCAAAAACCAGACAAAAATACATTGAACGACTTAAGTTATTTGGAGTTACCCAGAGTGAATTCCACAACGTTTTAACTTCTTCCATCGCAATGGCGATTGAATTGTCGGAAAGATTTCCTGCAAAAGGTAATATCTTTGTAATCGGAGAATATGGTCTAAAAGAAGAAATCAAAAAGAGTGGTTTCAATGTATTTGATAGCAGCCCCTCCAGTGATATCCTTGCCGTTGTTGCGGGGATCGATCGAAATATTAATTATGAGAAGTTAAAGATTGCTACTTTGCTGATTCGGGAGGGCATCCTGTTTTTTGGAACCAATCCCGATAAGACATTCCCCACCCCAGAAGGTTTTGTCCCTGGTGCAGGTTCAATATTAGCGGCAATTACCTCTTCAACAGGTGTTGATCCTTTTATTGTCGGTAAACCATCACCTAAAATTATTAACTTGGCACGAGAATTGCTTGGTGTAAATCCCACGGAAACACTGGTGGTTGGTGACAGAATAGAAACTGACATAGCAAGTGGGCAGGCAGATGGCTGTAAAACAGCTTTGGTACTATCAGGAGTTTCCACATTGGAAGATCTGAAAAAATGGAATCCTCCACCAGATTACCTTGCAGATAGTCTATCTGCACTTCTGGATTAATATGATTAAACAAAAACCATTTTTTTTTGATATGACAAAAGAAGATGTTACTGCCCTTATTGATAATATTGGTTACGAGCCATATCGGGCGAGCCAATTATGGGAAGGGATCTATAAAATTGGGTTTTCTCAACCTGACGAAATCGTTAATCTTCCCAAAGAATTGAGGGAAAAGTTAAACGAAAAACTCGAATTTAATGTTCTTTTTCCCGAGAAATCGGTTTTTTCCGAAGATCTCAATACAGAAAAGATTCTTTTCCGCTTGCGTGATGATCTGGCTGTTGAAACAGTTATCATGAATTATCAAAATCGCAATACTGTATGCATTTCAACTCAGGTTGGTTGTGCCATGGATTGCAAGTTCTGTGCAACAGGAAAAATGGGGTTCAAAAGAAATTTATCCATTGGCGAGATCAACGCGCAAGTTTTATATGTTTCAAGGAAATTATCACTGGAAGGAAAAAAATTATCAAATATTGTTGTTATGGGAATGGGAGAACCTTTCAATAATTATCAAAATACCCTTGATGCTATCTATATTTTAAATAACAAATCTGGCGCCAAGATTGGAACTCGTCGTTTTACGATATCCACCGTAGGTATTGTTCCAAAAATTAAATGTTTTACTCGCGAGAATCACCAAATAAATTTAGCCATATCCCTGCATGCAGCTGAAAACTCTTTGAGATCGAGATTGCTTCCAATTAATGATACATTCTCAATAGAAGACGTTCTTGAAGCCAGTGATGAGTATATTGAAACCACGCATAGAAGGGTCTCATTGGAATGGGCAATGATTCACGGCGTAAATGATGATTTACGCCAAGCCAAGCTGTTAATTGAAAGGATAAAAGGAAAGAACTACCACGTGAACCTTATCCCGTTAAATTCATCAGGATTTTTCAACGGAAAAGGATCTTCAAGGGAGAATGTTCTGGCGTTTAAAATGAAAATGGAAATGGAAGGTATTAGTTGTTCAGTACGATTACGGCGGGGTATCGATATTCAAGCAGGCTGTGGACAATTAATGGATCGAAACAGTAACTATTAGGTGAAATATCGTCGATGGTATAATCATTTCGTTTGAAATTTTTGTTAGCAAGGACGGCAAAATAAATGAAATTGCACGAATATCAGAGCAAAATAATTTTTTCTAAATATGGAATACCAATTCCAAAAGGATCCATAGTCTCAACCGCAACAGATGCCAGGCAAGTTGCAGAAGAACTTGGTGGTTTTGTAGTTGTAAAATCACAGGTTCTTGTTGGTGGACGTGGAAAAGCAGGTGGAATTCGATTGGCAAAATCGCCCAAGGAGGCGGAAGAAATCACAGCTCAGATTCTTGGTATGACAATCAAAGGATTACCCGTCAGGAAAGTATTGATTGATGAAGCAGCGAATATCGAAAACGAGATTTACCTGGGAATCACAAATGATCGTTCAGCGAGGCGCCCTGTCTTAATGGCTTCTTCATCTGGAGGAGTTGATATTGAAGAAGTAGCTCGGATCTCACCAGAAAAAATCGTAAAAGTGTACATTGATCCCTTATTGGGGCTTAAAGATTTCCAGTCACGTGATATTGCAGCTGGTATAGATCTTCCTCGTGAATATTGGAAAGAATTCGCTCGAATTTGCACTGGATTATGGAAGGCATATTTGGCATGTGATGCCACACTAGCGGAGATAAACCCTCTTGTCGTAACGAAAGACAAACAACTATTGGCGGTAGATGGGAAAATGCTAATTGATGATAATGCGCTCTTTCGGCAGCCTGCCATATCAGAAATGCGCGATATTGATGAAGAGGCAGCATCAGAAACAGAAGCCAGGAAGTTCGGTTTATCATTCATAAAGCTTGATGGGCAAATTGGATGTATGGTTAATGGCGCTGGATTAGCTATGACCACGATGGATATTGTTAAGTTATTTGATGGGGAACCTGCTAATTTTCTTGATATTGGTGGTGGTGCTAATTCAGATAAAGTATCTGCTGCATTACGGATCATCTTGTCAGATATTAATGTAAAAGTTGTGTTAATTAATATTTTCGGAGGTATAACAAGGTGCGACGAAGTTGCAAAAGGAATCTTGTCAGCAATTGAAGAAGTTAAACCTAAGATTCCTATGGTAGTTCGACTAGTAGGCACGAATTATGAAGAAGGCAATCGGCTTCTGGCAAATGCAAATTTGATAACTGCCAGCACATTGGTTGAGGCAGCGAAAAAATCAGTTGATGCATCTAAGGGTATTTTGGAGATTCAACAATGAGCATTTTGATAAATAAAGATACCAGACTCCTAGTCCAAGGCATTACTGGAAATGAAGGTCTTTTTCATACACAACAAATGATTGCCTATGGAACCAATGTTGTTGCCGGGGTCACTCCTGGTAAAGGTGGAGAATGGGCAATTAATGACAAAGTACCTGTATTTGATTCTGTCAGAATGGCTGTACATGCAACTGAAGCTAATACTTCGGTGATTTTCGTTCCTGCGAGGTTTGCCCCTGATGCTATATTCGAAGCGGCAGATGCTGGGATTCCATTGATTGTATGTATTACAGAAGGCATACCGGTACAGGATATGATGAAAGTACGTGAATATCTTGATCAGAAACAAGTTCGGTTATTGGGGCCAAACTGTCCTGGGTTACTCTCTCCAGGTGAATCAAAAGTTGGTATTATTCCAGGGGATATCGCAATTCAAGGCAATGTTGGTGTCATTTCTCGCTCTGGAACCTTGACTTATGAAGTTCTCTTTGCGTTGAAACTGGTTGGGTTGGGTACATCTACATGCGTAGGAATCGGAGGAGATCCGATTAATGGAACTAATTTCATCGATTGTTTGGACATGTTTGAAGCAGATCCTCAAACTGAAAAGATCGTGCTGATAGGTGAAATTGGTGGAACTGATGAGGAGAAAGCAGCAAAATTTATTGCATCAAGACTCACTAAGCCAGTTGTTTCGTTTATCGCAGGTCAATCAGCGCCTCCAGGTAAGAGGATGGGACATGCTGGTGCGATCATTGAAGGTGGGTCAGGTTCTGCAGTAGATAAGATTAAAGCCTTGGAAGAGGTTGGTGTTAAAGTAGCAAAACACCCTGAAGAAATACCATTGTTACTCAAATAGATCCTTAATAACTATAAAGAATCCTGAGTATTCGCTCAGGATTCTTTTCAGCTTTTTATTATTGTCCCAATTATTGGTGTGATTCCACGTATTTTACAGCTTCCCCAACTGTCGTGATTTTCTGCGCATCGTCATCAGATATTTCACTTCCAAACTTATCCTCAAAAGCCATTATTAATTCTACAAGGTCTAGAGAATCTGCCTCAAGATCTTCTCTGAACTTGGCATCCAGGGTCACCTTGTCCTCATCGGCACCTAGTAGATCAACAATAATTGCTTTTATCTCTTCAAAAGTGTCAGCCATAGCGTTCCTCCTAATTCATTTTCTATACTATTCTAATCTTTTAAATTGGCATGTCAACCCAATCTTTTGATAAAACAGTATAATTCAATGACAGGAACACAACCGGATGAATAAAGTTACGCATATATCAAAAAGAAAATCTGATCATATCCGAGTTAATTTAAATGAGGATGTGATTTCTGGATTAACCAACGGTTTGGAAGATTATTTTTTCGTCCATGAAGCATTACCAGAAATAAATTATTCAGATATTAATACTACTGTAACTATCTTTGGAAAATCACTGGGTATTCCTCTATTAATTTCATCCATGACTGGTGGAACAGAGCAAGCTAAATTGATTAACAGAAATCTTGCTATTGGTGCCGAAGAAATGAAAATAGCGATGGGGATAGGTTCGCAACGCGCAGCATTGGAAGATGCTGCATTGGTTGATAGCTATAAAGTTCGTAATGTAGCACCTAAAACTATTTTATTTGCTAATTTAGGTGCAATACAACTAAATTATGGTGCATCTGTAGATGACTGTGTGAGATTAGTGGATATGATCGAAGCAGACGGATTGATTTTCCACTTAAATCCACTTCAAGAAGCCATCCAAAAAAATGGAAATACAAATTTCCGAGGAATTGCCAAAAAAATTGAAATTGTTTGTAAAAAAACTAATATTCCAGTTATCGTAAAGGAAGTTGGTTGGGGTATTTCAAAAAGAACAGCAAAAATTCTGGTGGATTGTGGTGTATCTGCAATTGATGTGGCAGGTGCAGGAGGAACTAGTTGGTCCCAAGTTGAAATGCACGTTGCCCAAGACAGAGCGAGAAAGGATTTGGCTTCTGTTTTTTACAATTGGGGTATTACTACGGCGGATTCGATTTTAAATGTCAAAGAGATTTCACCATCCATGGTAATCATTGCAAGTGGCGGTCTTAAAAATGGAATGGATTTCGCAAAATGCTTTGGGTTGGGGGCAAAAATGGCTGGAGCTGCCAGTCTTTTCTTAAAAGCTGCAACTTTAGGCGTAGACCCTGTTATCGAGATAATAAAACTAATTCAGGATCAAATAAAAGCGATTATGTTTTCTACTGCTTCCCTCAAAATCAACGATCTGGAAGGAAAATTATTTTCCAATATTGAATAAATATGAGCAATAAAATAATTATCGACGAAATGCTTTTCGCGACAATTAATGAGATCCAGAATATAGTTAATTCTCTGGACCTTTCTGAGTCCTTGGAATACTTACAAATGGTTGATTACCATTTAGGACTTTCAGACAACAAGACTTTTTCCAGAAATAAGGGGAAAATGATAAGACCTTTGATCCTTCTTTTATGCTCCAATCATCCAAATTCAGGTCGCTCTTGGAAAAATGCAATTCCAGCAGCAGCAGCCGTTGAATTATTGCACAATTTTTCTCTTATCCATGATGATATCCAGGATAATTCTCCACTTCGAAGAAATCGTGAAACAATTTGGAAAATATGGGGAATTCCGCGGAAAACTTGGAAGAATTTTATCCTCCAGATATCGTTATCAAAGTAATGAGAATATTCAATAAAACTTGCCTGGACCTCACTATAGGGCAGCATATGGATATATCTTTCGAAGATAATGATTCTGTTACTTTGGATCAATATTGGAAGATGATCGAATATAAAACAGCAAGATTAATATCCACATCTGCACTAATAGGTGGAATTTTGGCTGGATTTGAGACCAAAGAACTTTCTGAATTCATCTCTTTCGGAAAATTTCTTGGATTAGCTTTTCAAATCGAGGATGATATTCTTGGGATTTGGGGAAAGGAAGGACTAACCGGTAAATCCAACACAAAAGATCTTGAAGAAGCAAAAAAAACACTTCCAGTTTTATATGGTCTGCATCACAGCCAGAATTTTGCAGAAAGGTGGAAAAAGGGAAATATATCTACTGAAGAATCAATTAGGCTGGCTGATCAACTGAAAATTGATGGAGTTATGGATTTTGCACAGGATCAAGCTGCTTCAATGACTAATAAAGCTTTGAAATCGCTTCGGAAATTACCTATACGTGACCCATATAAAAAAGAATTAATCAACCTTACAGCAAATCTTCTAAAACGAGAAACTTGACAGGCATATTCCCGATGACTATAATCATGCGAGATTCAGCGGGTGTAGTTCAGTGGTAGAACGTTTGCTTCCCAAGCAAAATATCGTGGGTTCGAGTCCCATCACCCGCTCTTTACAAGTAGTTTAATTCATGCCACCTTTTATTTAGGTGGCACTTCCTTTTTTTTATAAATGAAATTATGCATAATACTGATTATGATTTAACAATTATAGGGGGCGGGTTATCTGGATGTGAGGCTGCATTACAGGCAGCAAAAGTAGGAATAAATGTGAAACTGGTTGAAATGCGTCCATTTGTTTCGACTGGCGCACATACAACAGGAAAGTTGGGAGAACTTGTTTGCTCAAATTCACTAGGCTCCAATTTACCTGATCGAGCATCTGGTTTGTTAAAAATGGAACTGCGAAAATTAGGTTCTTTTTTAATAAAAATAGCTGATGAATGCTCAGTTCCTGCTGGTAGAGCTTTAGCTGTTGACAGAAACCTCTTTGCCTCAAAAGTTACAGATCTGATTGAGTCAAACAAGAATATTGATCTCGTTAGAACAGAAAATATATCTTTTCCTGAAGGAATTTCTATTATCGCAACGGGACCACTTACATCAAAAAGGTTTGCAAAATCCATTTCAAAAAAACTAGGTCAGAAAAATTTATTTTTTTTTGACGCAATCTCACCTATTTTAGATAAAGAAACGATAGATTTCAATGTTGCATTTATGGGTTCACGATACGAGGCATGCGATCAGAATCAAGGCGATTACATTAATTTACCATTTTCTGAACAACAATATCATGATTTTATAGAACTTTTGAAATCAGGGAAGCAACATCCTAAAAAAGCTTTTGAACTGGATATTGTTTATGGTATTGAATCAAGTTCTCCATTATTCTTTGAGGGTTGTTTACCTGTAGAGGTTTTAGCTCATAGAGGTATTGATGCTATGGCATTCGGTCCTATGCGACCCGTTGGATTGAATGACCCTCATTCTAATAAAAGACCCTATGCAGTGATCCAATTAAGACGTGAAGATCTCGCAGGTGACCTTTATAATATGGTAGGATTCCAAACTAACCTTACCTATGGAGAACAACTCAGAATCTTTCGCTCAATTCCAGGATTAAATCGAGTTGAGTTTATTCGATTTGGTTCAATGCACAGAAATTCTTATGTAAATTCTCCACTATGTTTGTATGCAACACTTGAATTGCGAAACTCGCCAGGTATCTTTGTTGCTGGCCAATTGACTGGAATTGAAGGGTACGCAGGTAACATCGGATCAGGTTTACTCGCTGGTCTGAATGCTCCCCGATTAATCCAAGGTAAGGGTCTTATTGAATTACCATGTACCACAATACTTGGTTCTTTATGCAAATATATTTCATCAACTAAATCGGATTCCTTTCAACCAATGAAAGCAAATTTTGGTCTATTGCCTCCAATCCCAGGGAAAAGGAAAATATCTAAAAGGGAAAGAAATAAAAAAATCGCTGATAGATCGAATATTGACCTTGGAGATTATTTAGATCAAGTGAACCACTTATGAAAAGATTAATTCTCCTAATTTTAACCCTCCTGGTTTTTTTAATATCAAGAATTATTGCCAGCAACACCTATTCAAGTATGATAGAAACACAAAATTTCAATGGATTAAAAGCACTTGCTAATGCTGCTCATCAAGTCAATTTCGGTCCAAGAATATATAATAGCTATGCGCATTATCAAGTAATCAACTGGATTTCCTCAGAATTACTCTTAAATAATTGGTTTGTACAGATAGAAGTTGATGATTACAAGGACAGAATTATTAAGAATATTATTGCTAAAAGTTCCCCTTACCCTCCAGATATTATTATTGGCGCTCATTATGATAGTAGAATAAAATCCGACAGAGAACTTGATCTGCTAAAACAATCGTTTCCTACCCCAGGTGCAAATGATGGAGCATCCGGTACTGCGGTCCTGTTGGAGTTATCGCGAATAATTAATCGTTCCGGGATTTCAATTTGGTTGGTATTTTTTGATGCTGAAGATGATGGCAATATAAAAAATTATGACTGGGAAATGGGCTCCAGGAAATTTGTATCTAATCTGGAAATTTTTCCGAGTGCAGTTATCATAGTTGACATGGTTGGAGACCGAAATTTGGATATTTATCGAGAAGTGAATTCGAATAAAACATTAAACGAATCCTTATGGCAGGAAGCAGCATCTCTTGGATATTCGGATTATTTCATCAATTCAGGTAAATACTCCATGCTGGATGATCATACTCCTTTCCTTGAAATGGGGATCCCAGCCGCATTAATTATTGATTTCGATTACGAGTATTGGCATACAAATTCTGATACATTGGATAAATTATCTGCACAAAGTCTGGAAATTGTTGGAACCACCATTCTCTCTTGGTTGGAAAGTAAGTATGAATAAGATGGTGAACTAGTCAAACTAACTTAGAATATATTTAGGATAATAATGTCAAAAATTATGGTTGAGAATACGACAGGAAAGAAAGAAAAAGCCTTCCTGGTTAGCGTAACCCTTAGAAATTCAGATCAACTATTTTCTGTCGAAGATTCGCTTTTGGAATTGGAGAGATTAGCTCAAACAGCAGGTTTAGAGATAGTCGGTCAATTATCGCAACAAATCAATAAACCAAATCCAATGACATTCATGGGATCAGGGAAAGTAGATGAATTAAAAGCTTTGGTCGAAGAGACCATGTCTGATATCATCATTTTTGATGATGAGTTAAACCCGAGACATCAAAGGGAATTGAACAGAATTATGGGTCAGAATGTCAGAATAATCGATAGGACATCATTGATTCTCGATATTTTTGCCCAGCACGCAAAAACTAAAGAAGGTATGCTTCAGGTTGAGCTTGCTCAATATCAGTACTATCTTCCCCGTTTAACTGGTGCATGGACACATCTTACCCGACAATCGGGAGGCGGTGGAGGAAGATCTGGTGGAGTCGGAGGTGTAGGATTAAGGGGTCCAGGTGAAACCCAACTGGAACTGGATAGGAGGAGTATTGGTAAGAAAATCAGATATCTTAATTTTGAAATAGACAAAATAAAGAAACATAGAAATTTACATAGGATTAATAGAAAGAAAAATAATTTACCAAATATTATATTAATTGGCTACACGAATTCTGGTAAATCAACAATACTTAACAAACTTACCAATTCCAATGTCTATGCAGCTGATCAGCTATTTGCTACTTTGGATCCAACAACCCGAAAACTTGAATTACCAGGTGGTTATATTTCCCTTCTAACGGATACAGTAGGTTTTATTGAAAAATTGCCAACTTCACTAGTGGCTGCATTTAGAGCTACTCTCGAAGAAATTGCTGATGCAGATCTTCTACTTAATATCGTTGATATTTCCCATCCAAATGCACATGATCATGAACGATCCGTTCAAAAAACTTTGGAGAAATTGGATTCGTCAAATATCCCTAGTATAACTGTATTAAATAAAATAGATAAATTAACTGATAATTCAATTATGAATATTACTGATGGATTTTCTGAGCCTTGTATTGGAATTTCAGCAGTTTCAGGAAAAGGAATTCCGGAATTGTTATCTTTAATTCGTAATATTTTGTTTGAAACCATGGTGCCAATTAAAGTATCTCTTCCGTATGACCAGGGATATTTAATCTCATTGTTTCATGAGTCTGGCCAAATCGAGCAAATACTCAATGAAAGAAAATTTACAACTATTA
>Ga0209324_10002396_pt1 | contig 12933 bp, 19 predicted proteins | sample Rifsed19ft3_FD_184015 | JGI IMG/M metagenome (GOLD analysis project Ga0209324, IMG submission 184015) | Soil microbial communities from Rifle, Colorado, USA - sediment 19ft 3 (version 2) | ecosystem: Environmental > Terrestrial > Deep subsurface > Rock core/Sediment | place: Rifle, Colorado...
GAGCACAACGGCATCGATCAGTTGGAGTTCTCCCTTTACCTCGACGACCCGGTGGCGGGGTTCGTGGTGCCGATCAAGTCGGTGGTCAAGGTGTGGCGTCGCGTGCGCGGTCTCCCTGATCCCGTTCGCAGCGAGCCGTTCTTCTGCGGGGTGGTCGGTCCGCGTAGGCGCGGGGCCAGGGAAGGCACCGTCACCTACACCGCGTTCTCTCCCCTCTGGCGCCTGCAGCATCGCTACCACATCGACAAGCACGTCTTCGGCTGGTGGAACGCGAACTCGCTGCCGGTCGATCTCGGGTTCTCGGACGTCGGTGGGCCACCGATCGCCTGGGACGGCGCGTGGTACACCAACCCCGACGACCGTTACTCGTACTCCACCGGATGGAACCCGAGCTGGGTGATGTGGGCGATGATCCACTTCACGAACGAGCTGGTGCCGGGCACGGGTGCCGACCGCACCGGGATCATCAGGGGTGCGATGGAGGAGTACCTCGAAGAGCCGCTGATCCAGCGCCCCTGGATCATCAAGCGCTACGGGCGCGGGCAGAACACGTGGACGCTGGTGGACGAGATCGTCAACCAGATGCAGGTCGTCGACCTCGCGCCGCGCTACACGCACGTGGATGGGCTGCAGCGGATGATGTACTTCGACACCGTCTGGCCGCGCGGGGTGCAGAACGACGACGTCGTGCTCGGGTACGGCACCGCGCCGTGGAACTGCGCCGACGTGACCGATCAGGAGATCGTCGAACCCGGCACCTTCGCGACGCACGTGACGGCGCAGGGTCAGGGGGAACGCGACACCGATCGGCAGATCGCCAAGGCGGACGGTTCGTCCTACTACAACGAGATCACCGGGGATCTGATCGAGGTGCCTGACTACCTCGACGAGTACGGGCTGTACATGCGCTGGGACCGCTACGAGAACGAGACGAGCGGTCGTAACCTGCGCAGCTTCGCCGCCGAGACGCTGCTGCACAACGCGCTGCCCGTGCACGTGGTGGAACCCACGGTCGAGCACCCCTTCAACGACGAGAACGACGCGGTGCCGGTGCGCCCGGTGTACGGGTCCGACTACGGCATGGGAGACGGGATCCGGGTGCGCTGCGACCGCGACACGATGCGCTTCGGTATGGAGTACGACGAGTGGAAGCGCGTGCTCGGCGCCAAGCTGACCATGTCCGACGGTAACCTGGAGACGACCACGCTCACCCTGGTGGACGACGCGAAGAAGCTCGTCACGCCCGACGTGCCCGAGTTCTACGGTGGTGGTACCACCCCCGGTGGGGTGGGGCTGTGAGGCAACGCGGCGCGCTCAGGCCCAACCGCACGTTGACGGCACGCATCGCCGCGCTGTCGCACCCGGATGACGTGCCGTTCACCGAGTGGATCGACGTGCCCAACCCGGAGGACGTGGCGGATCCGAGTCTGCACGAGGTGCTGATGAAGCGACCCACGATCGCCGATGCACCGCAGGTTGAGTACTGGGTTGCGTACGGCGATTACTACGAGGGCGTGAGCTTCAAACGGGATCGGCAGGGAATCGTGCACATCAGGGGATCCGCGTTCGCCACTGACATCAGCGAGGCTACCTTGATCGGCCCATCCTGGCCCCTGTTCGTGTTACCGCCCGATTACCGCCCGAACGTGGACATAGACAGCTTCAGCTGCTCGGTGCTCTCGTCGGGCGAGGTGAGACCACCCCTCTCCGGCAACTTCCACTTCCCCCACTGGGGACAGTACCAGCTGAACTTGTGGATCGCGTTCAACCGTACGCACGACGCGGATGCGCCCGATGAGATCGGATGATCGTCTCAACATCGTGCGTCGAATCCGACGCATCGACCGTCCAACGGTTGCGGCGGATGCGGGAACGAGAAACGTTTACGGCAGCGCGTACGGTTTCAACAGCTACCTGGAAGACGGTTACGTTGCGTGGGGTGGAGTCGGTCAGTTCCACCGGAGCGCTCGTTCGGATTTTTCTTGGGGAGAGGGAACGGTGAGCGAAGGTTATCCAGGAGCTTCCTTGGCCAAGCTACCACCGGGGTTCCGTCCCGCACAGGTGACGACCTTCGTTTCCAAGAACGATGCACAGCACGTGTTCTACCCGGATGGGCTGTACTCCACCGACACCATCGACGGTAACACTTTGGGGGGTGGTACCAACGTGGGGGGCGACGTGCTCTTCGCCGCTGGTGGGGGTGAGATGGAGGTTGCGCATTTCTGGGCCGCGGATCACGGACCTTCACGTCCTGATGGCAAGCTCACGTACGTTATCGATCCCTTTTCGGAGGCGGAGTCGTTCCGTCCACCTTGGCAGTGGTGGCGTTTCAACTTCGCGGGGGATTGGTTGACAGAATCGTACGATCCATACCCCGACAACACGGTGGCGAAGGAAACGCAGGTGGATCCTGATAACGACTGGACGATGCTCGCTGATTGGGAGGGCGCGCAGAGTGGCAGCGAGCACGCGGCGGAGGTTGTCTGCAGCGCGGGCTACGGCACGTTCCAAGGAGGGACGGTCGCAACGTACGTGGTGGAGTTGCACTACGACGACGTGTTGCAGAGCACGTTGAACTTCTCTCCGGGCAGGGCACCATCCTTCGAGTACCGGGCGTACACTTTCCCTGATCCCATCATCGCGCACGACGCACTCACACCGCAGCTTGGAGTCAGGGTGCGGTTGAAGAAGTACGGCGCATCGTCGTTGAACTCATCCGCATTCGTTCTACTGGTAAACGTTAGGACGTTCAGGTGGTCGTGATCAGAACGGCGGCGGATCGTCTGCGACGCATCTCTCGTCCATCGTCCATCCCTTTCACCGGCTGGATCGACGTGGCATCGGAGGGAACGAGCAACGTTGAGGTTACCTTCCTCAACGGTTGGGAGAACTTCACGCGCACGCGACCCGTGCGGTTCCGTCTGTCGAGCGGTGGTCGGGTGGACGTGGTCGGGCGTGCTCTAGGTGGTTGGGCGGGACACCCGATCTTCCGTCTGCCGCCTGGGTACCGTCCAGGGAGCATCGTGCACCGTCGTACGCCGTTGATCAACGGTGGAGAATCTATCTACGCTCGCGTCGCTGTGTACCCAAGCGGCATCGTACGGGTGGAGGATCCGGGCGGGGATTCCGGCATTGCGGGTCTGCAAGGAGCCGGGTACTTCGGTCGGAACACGGGTAGCTACTGGGATGGGGTGGAGCACTTCGTGGAGTTATCATTCTCGTTCCTGGCAGCGGGACACTCATCCGGAGAGCTGGTGTCTCCCGGTAACGATGTCCTGATGTACGGGCCGGATGGGAACGTCAACGCGAACAACCCGGTGGTGTGGTCCGGTTTTCCGAACACGCTCAACCCCGTGCAGGGCATCTGGTGGTTCAGTCCCGACTCGGTGGGCGCGTACCCCACCCGAGGCGTGAACGGTGACGAGTACACCTACGGGTTCATCAACTCGGTGCACGCCTGGAGCCACTTGGCGGTGGTGGGTTCGCTACCGGGGCACCCGAGCGCGGCGGGAAGGAATGCACCTGCTCGGATCATCGACGTGCGGGATTCGGCGGGTGCCGCGTACGGAGAGGTGACGCGCAACCTCTGGATCGGCAAGGTGGCGGGGGATGGGTACGAGGGCGCCGAACAGGCACTCTACGGGGGGGATTACGTTGGTTATGACGAGGTGGAAGTCCTCGATTCCAGTCCGGACAAGTTGACCGTGCGCTGCGATCGCAGCATCGTCGATGTTGCGTACGGATTCGTGCAGGCCTTCATGTTCCACGGATTCGCCGACGATCCGGTGCTCGATGTGGTGAGCGTGCAGGATCTCAGTCCGCCCACCCCCATAGCGAAGTCGCAGGTGGTCGTTGTGACGGAGGAGAACTGCTTGATCCTGTCCGTTCACCACATCTACGCGGCAACCGCGATCTTTCCGGTGCTCAACAGCAACGGGAAAGTCTGGCGCGTGGGTACTTACCTCATGCCGATCACCGGGTACGTGGGTGGGACGGGGAATGCCAACAGATCGTTACTCGTCTGGGAGTACCACCGACCGGGGACGTACACGGTGTCGTTCAACAGCACCCTCTCTGGACCCTACGAGTGGCACCTGGTCGTGCTGAAGGCGAAGAACGACGCCTACCTCGTCGCCAACGATCTATCCTTCCAACCGTGAGGAAGCACCGCATCGACCTCGACGACGACCTGCTCGCCGCGCTGCGCGAGCTGCTGGAGGCGTGCGGGTGCAACGACGAGGCGTACGGGTTCGACGCCGAGTACGGCAACCCGCTGCTCGCGGTCTACGACGACGACCTGGGCCGCCTGTACGCGCTCCTGCCCGAACCCGAGGGGAAGGCCAAGCGCGACAAGCGCTACCTGATGAGACGCGCGTACCTGAAGGGGGCCACCATGCGCGTCGGAGGGCGTACCAAGATGCTGCGCAGGGGAATCGTGCCGCCCGATGTCTAAGGTGCTGTACCTCAAGGACGCGAAGGCGTCGGGCAGCAACCACGGCAGCCTCCAGGACGGCGGAACCGCTCCCGCGTCCACGATGATAGCCTCCGGCTGGATCGTGGGCACGGTTGCCGCCACCAAGTACGCGCGCCTGGCGTACACCGCCGAGCGCGCCTCCTCGGCGCACCTCACCACGGTCGAGCCGAGCGGATCACCGAACAACGCCGTGCAGACCGGTGCCGGCGACTGCTTCCGCAGCGAGGATCCGATCAGCGGTAGGTTCCAGGCTGGCGACTGGACGTTCGACCTGGAGGTGATCGGGGAGACCCAGGCGACATCCACGCACGACGGCAAGATCCGCGTGCGGGTGTGGCGATCCACCAGCGCCACGGGCGCCAACGCGACGGAGCTGACCGGCGCCACGCAGGTCACCGGTGCCTACGCCAACCTGACCAACACGGTGCTGCAGGCGCTGCAGGTCGTGTGGGCGGCCCCGCTGTTCGAGCTGAACGGGGAGTATCTCTTCGTGCAGCTGGCGCACCAGCTCGATGGGGCCGGTGACAACGCGGCATCCGACGTGCACCTTCGCGTCGGGAGCGGCAACGTCGTGACCACGGCGAGCTTCTCCTTCGTCGGGGTCGTCACCGCGACGGTCGCCGTTCGAGGTCCGGACGTGGTGGAGGAGGGTACGGTGGTGGTGCGCGCGTTCCCCGGTGGGTCGCGTCTGCGCGAGCTGGCCGAGGCGAGACGCTTGTCGCGCATCGTCGGAGCATCGCGACACCAGCTCGCTCGTCTCGTTGCGGCTGCTCTCGCGGAGGGGAACACGCTGCTGCAGGTGGCGCGTTCCGGATCGTTCCTCACCGACTCTGCGCGCGTGGTGGTGAGCGGATCGGTGGTGGTGCAACGCGTATGGTGGGAGGAGACGGGCGAGATCGTTGCGGTCGTGCGCACGACGGGCGGAGAGGCGCTCGGTGACGAGGGAACGGTGGTTGCGGCGACGGCGCCCTCCGGCAGCGAGGCGCTCGGTGACGAGGGCTCCAACGTGGCGGTGGTGGTGCTCGCCGGAGACTACGCGCTCGACCCTCCGTAGCGCGGTTGCGGACGGTGAGCGGGGGTGTTACCGTGGCGAGATGCCCGGCAAGCGCGGGCGCCCGAAGGGGTACAGGGTGGGCGCGGAAACGAAGGCGAAGATCAGCGACGCGCGCCGGGCACAGGAACTCTCGCGCGTCAAAGCGTTGCCGGGAGTGCCGCTCGACGTGTCGTTGGAGATCCGTCAGGTCGTGACGGCGCGGGACGGTGCTAGGTGCGTAACGTGCTTGGAGGACGGTCCCAAGCTCTCCGTCACCCGGTTGGACGATGATCCGTGCGCGTTGGAACGACCGATGGCGTACGCCCTGCTCTGCTCGTTCTGCCGGGATAACGCTACCCTGTTGAAGATGCACTCCTACGCGACGCTGAGAGGAGGTGGTGGCCGGACGGACCCTGATTGAGGCACGCTACCGCGCTGCCGCGCGGCGTGCGACCCCTACCAGGAGGTGACATGCGAACACTCGCGATCATCGTTGCGGTGGTGATCCTGTCGTTACCGCAAACGGCATTCGCCACGAAGGTTCCCACCGTTCCACCACCCGCTTCCTACGATTGGGAGCGTCTCGATTCCGACTTCCACAAATCCCTGCGAGCTGCGACCACCCTGTGGGGCGTCAGATACGACTGGTTGCACGCCTGCGCCCACTCCGAGGGTGGGCACGGTCCGAGGATCCTCGCACCCGGAGGCGCCACCGACGCCCAGATGGACGTTGGCACCTGGTACGGTAGCGTCGGTTTCTTCCAGTTCCTGGACGGCACGTGGCGCTGGATGTCCAACGAGGCGTGGAAAGCGACGCGTCGCGAGAAGAACCTGCGCATCCCCTGGCGTTACCACGACGTGAGGTCGGTAGTGGGGCAGACATTCACCGCCGCTTGGGCCTTCGCCCACGGACTGTCGTACCACTGGTACGGAAGGAGTTGTTGAGATGACCGTGACCGTCAGCCGGGGACGCACGTCCCTGGTCGTGCGTGCGCCGTTCGAGCTGCGCGAGCGCGTCAAGCGCGTGCCCGGCTACGAGTGGGACAGGGACAGCAGCACGTGGCGCTTCCCGCTCGACGCGGGAGCGTACGGCGCGCTGCGCGACGAGTTCCCCGACCTGACGGGCGACGCTGCCACCGAGGGCTGGTTCCGAGAAACGAGCGAGCACATCCGCACCCTGGAGAGGATTCTCGCGCTGGGCGATGTCACCGACCTGCTCTACGAGCTGCGCGACGATCTGCACGCCTACCAGCGGGTGGCGGTGCGCTACATGGTAGCGGCGGGATGCGCGCTGTTGGGCGATCGCATGGGGCTGGGCAAGACGGTGATGGCGATCGCCACGATCAGGGAGCTGGAGCTACGCGGCGAGGTGGACGGGGGCCTGTACCTGATCGTGTGTCCCAACTCCAAGCTCCACGACTGGCGCGACGAGATCGTGCGTTGGCATCCTGCCGATGCCGAGGTCACGATCGCGGACGGGGAACCACGATCCAAGGAACCGGGCTTCTACCTGGTGAACTGGGAGAAGACGTGGAGACGACAGTGGCTCACCGCCTGGGAGTGGGACGTGCTGGTGTGCGACGAGAGCCACCGGATGAAGGGACGGGACACCAGGCAGAGCAAGGCGGCGCGCAAGGTGCGGGCGCGACACCGCTTCCTGCTCACCGGCACGCCGATCAAGAACTTCGTCGTCGATCTCTGGCCGCAGCTCGTCCTGCTCCAACCCGAACGGTGGTCTTCCTTCTGGAAGTTCTTCGACCGCTACGTGGACTTCCGCGAGGGGTTCTTCGGCAAGGAGATCCTCGGCATCCGCAACGCCGACGAGCTGAACGCTCGCCTGCGCAGCGTGATGATCGCCCGTTCTATCGACGACGTGGAGCTGCAGCTGCCCGACGTGCGCCAGCAGACGATCAGGGTGCGCCTGGAGGGCAGGCAACGCGACGCGTACGAGGAGATGCGCGACCAGTTCGTCGCCTGGATCAACGACCAGGAGACGGTGACGGCGGCGAACTGGCTGACGCAGGCGCTACGCCTGAAGCAGATCGCCGGGGCCATGACGGTGTTCGACCCCACCGACCGCCAGAGCGCCAAGCTGGACGCGTTGGAGGAGCTGCTCGCCGACGCGCCCGACGAGAAGTTCGTCGTGATGAGCCAGTTCCGCACGATGGTCGACGCCTGCACGGCGAGGCTGCGCGACCTCAAGATCCCGTTCGCCGAGATGACGGGCAGGGCGTGCCGCGCTTGGGTGCCGCCCGCTGGGTACCGCGATGCGAGCGACCGCGGCGAGCTGATGCGCTGGTTCCAGACGAGCAACGCACCGCGCGTCTTCGTCGCCACGACGCAGACCGGTGGAGAGGGGATCACGCTGACGGCGGCGCGCTACTTCGTCTTCCTCGACCTGCTCTGGACGCCGGGCGACAACGAGCAGGCGTGGTCCAGGATCCACCGCATCGGCCAGCACCGCGCCTGCGTCGTCTACAGCGTGCTCGCCGAGGACACGATCGACTTCTCGGCGATCCTACCGACGCTGCGACGCAAGGAGGACGTGGTCGAGGCGATCATGCGACCTCGTTCCTGAACGTTACGCGCACATTAGGTGTACAATGGCGGAAGCGATGAGCGACGAGCTGCGAGATGTGGAACGGGCCCTGCCGAGCAGCTTCTACGCGGGTCGCCCGCTGCCGGATCGCGTTCGCCTGCTGGTGGAGCTGTGGCGGCGGGCGATCGAGCGGGCGGCGGAGCTGGAACTAGAGGTTGAGCTTCTGACCGTCGTGCGCGAGGTGGGTTGCGCCTGCGGCGACGACGACGCCTGCTCCTTCCTCGTGCGTGCTCTCGCGGCGGAGGCGTACGACCCCGACCTGCCGGAGCTGTGCGGCGGGTGAGTTATCTCCTCGCGCCGCGCACCATTCTCCACGCGCGCGCGCGAGGCAGCGGTGCTGGGAGCGTTGGCGAGCGGAGGAGGTGGTCGTGACGTCGGTTGGTGATCGCGCGGCGAAGGTGGAGGAGCTGCTGCGCCGCAGGGATCGGTTGCTGCTGTCGAACGTGGAGTGGGCACAGCTAACGCGGAGGGACGGGAGGAAGGGGCTGAGCTACCAGACGGTGAGGCGCATGGAGAACGGGATCAGCATCCCGCGCACGCGCACGCTGCGCCTGCTGGAGATCGCGCTGGACGAGGGAGCCCCGGATGACGGCTGAGGCGTTGGCGGAGCGCGTGCACGAGGAGGTCAGCGCGTACGTGGAGCTGCGCCGGGCGCACGAGGAGGCGGAGCGGCGCGCCAGGGAAACGAAGGAGGTCTACGAGGAGCAGCGCCTGCGGCTGTGGGACTTCATGGAATCAGCGGGACTGCGCACGCTCACGCACGAGCTGGGGCGCGTGGAGCGCCGCACGCGGTTGGTGGCGGCGGTGCGCGACGTCGAGGCCCTGCTGGAGTGGGTCGAGGAACGCGGCCTGACGGAGGCGCTCACGACGAGGAAGGTGCGGCAGCGCGAGCTGAACGAGGTGACCAAGGAGATGCTCGCCGACGGCGACGAGTCGCCGCCGGGCGTGGATCCCCTCTCGATCAGGGTGGTGCACTTCACGCGAGCGGAGGGAGGGTGAACGTGGACGGAAGGTTGGATCCCAAGCTTCGGCCCGCGCAGGTGGCGCTGCTGCGCGCGCTGGACGCGGGACCGAGGAGCACGCGCGAGCTGAGCGAGGCGCTCGGATGGACGGTCAGCAGGGCGCACCACGTCGCGCGCAGGCTGGAGGATCGCGAGCTGGTGCGCCGCACCTACGAGGCGGATCGGATCGAGTGGCAGCTGACGGCACGAGGAAGGGAGAGGGTGACGTGAGGACGAAGGTGACGAGGACCGTGTCCGACCTGTCGGGCGAGGAGGTGACGGACGGCGAGGCGAGGGTGCGCGTCATCTTCCTCGGCCCACCGCGCCGGATCTTCGAGCTGGACGTGACCACCGAGGAGGCGAACGAGCTGGCGGCCAAGGGCCGCGAGGTGCGGCGGCGCGGATCCAAGAAGGCGAACGAGTGAGTTCCCTGGATCTCTCGACCGTGCAGGCTGCGGACCTGCGCAGAGAGCTGGCGAGACGGGACGGTAAGGAGGCGCGTGAACGGGAAGAAGCGCTCAACGAGCGCTACGGTCCGTGTCCCGAGTGCGGGGCAACCCTTCGCCGGGTGGGCACGCACGTCGTTGAGGAGATCCTGTCCGCGCCGGGTTGGCGAGGATGGCCCGTTCCACCCCCGCCCGAGCACGTTCGCCGCGACGGTGCGACGTGGGAGACCACGATCACGTGCGAGAACGGACACGAACGCCACGAGCAAGAGACACGTTTCACTCGCGAGACCACGAACTAACGCGCGAAGGAGGACGACGATGGGCAAGGAGGTTGAGCCGGTGGTGGCGGGCGGCGAGGTCGTGATCCCGGACGACGTGATGGCCGAGATGGAGGCCGCGTCGAGGGAGCAGAAGGCGGCGATCGACGTCACCACGGACGTGCGCCTGCCGCAGCTGCGGTTGGTGCAGGCGACGACGCAGGACGTGGAGGCGGCGGCGGGGCAGCTCTTCGACTCGCTCACGGGAGCGGCGCTCGACGAGGTGGACGCGATCGTGCTGGACATGTACAAGAGCAGGGCGCTCTTCGGCGGAGACAACGTGGGCGACCCACCCACCTGCACCTCGCCCGACGCGATCAACGGGTTCGGCGACCCCGGTGGCGACTGCCTGCGCTGCCCGCACGCCGACTGGCGCAGCGGCGGCAGGTGCCAGCTGCGTTACAACTACTTCGCCGTGCTGCTCGGCGACGGGTTCGACCCCGAGCACGAGCTGCCACGCGGCGTGATGATGCACGGCACGTCGGCGAAGGTCGCGACCAGGCTGAACACGATGCTGTTCGGGTCCAAGTTCTTCTGGTCCAACGTCGTGCACCTGTCCTCCGTGCAGGAGACGAACAAGAGGGGCACCTACAAGGTGTGGGAGGCGCGCAGGTCGCGACCCGCGACCTCCGGCGAGATGATGGTCGCCTTCGCCTGGCACAAGCAGATCGCCGCCGCCAAGAGCGTCGCGGTGGCCGGGGACGTGACGCGCGACGCTGGCGCGACACCGGCCGGCGACGACGACATCCCGTTCTAGCCTCGATGCGGACGATCGTGTCGGTGCAGCTGGAAGGAGCCGTGACGGTGAGGATAGTTCGGATCGCAAGGGACTGGCGCGGTCGTTACGTGCTGGTGGAGACGAGGGTGGGATGCGATCCCCCAACCCAGCAACGGCTCTACGCTCAATCCGTGATGAAGTTCGACGTCAACGGCGAATGGCACGTCGGAGGGAGTGGGGATGCGACGTCGAGCTGAAGGGCTCCGGCCGCATCCTCTGCAACGAGCACGAGAGGGCGTGAGAAGGATCGGACGGCGGGTGGACGACCTGGTCGTAACGGGCCATGCGGTGTCCCCCCTCGCGGGGGGATCCGTGATCCCGTGCCCGCCGTCCGACTGACCCAACGAGGAGGCTGCGTGAACAACCGCGCGTACCTGAGAACGATCACCGCCCAGGTCCGTTCCTGGCCCGCTTACATGCGCGTCCACACGAGGTTAGCGGCGCCTCCCAACGAGGACGACGACCTCTACCAAAGGGTCAGGGCACGGGTGCTCTGGTGGATCAACGACATGTGCTTCAAGGCGCCGGAGCAGCTCGGCGAGCGCTACTACGAGGCGATGGCTGACGACGTGGCCAGGCTGGCAACCGGTAGAGAAGAGGAGGAAGCGTGAGCGACGGAGCGCACCTGGGAGTGACCGCCGGAAGGGCGCTGGAGACGATCCTCGGTGGAAAGGAATCGCCGGGTGACGACGAGCTGAACCCGTCCGGCGAGGTGGAGCGCCGCGTGCGCGCGGCACCGCGTCCCCTGGAGGGGCAACCGATCCACGAACGGGATCTGGGGGACGACGCTTACTCGCTCGCAACGGACGCGATCGCGCACGCGATCCTGCTCGTGCTGGACGACGACCCCACCCTGCTGGATCGCGAGCTGCGCTACGACGAGGCGTTCTTCGAGGCGCACCCCCACGCGGGGTGGGAAACGAAGGCGGCGCTGCTCGGCAAGCCTCGAGATCCCACCGACGCGCTCTGGGACGCCGTCACCGGACGCTGGCCGGAGTTCGACGACTGGGTCGGTGGCGCCACCGGATTCCAGGTGGGGTTCGCCTGCAACGCGGCGCGCTTCGCGCGCGACCGTGGTCCGGTGAGCAATCCGGCGATCGTGGAGATGGCGCTTACGACGCGCTTCGAACGGCGGGCGTCACGCTCCTAGACCACGTGCGCCCTCGGAGAAGCGGCGGAGAACCGGACGGGTTGGAACCGAGCGAGGTCGTCCGTCGCCTCGTCGAGTCGCACCAGGCGCTCGAAGAGCACCTGGCAGTCAGGACCTCCGGAAGGCAGACTCGTTGCTACCACTGCGACGAGCCGAACACCGGCACGACCTTCGTGAGAGAGAACGCGTACGGGCCGGCCTGCGCCCAACACGGAGGGCCTCCGGCGCCGATGCCGCGCACGCTCGCGCAGGTCGTGACCGGTGGGGCTCTGCTGTACGCCCTGCTGGCGGCGGAACGTTCGCACCTGGTCGACCTCGTCTTCGGCTACGCTGCGGACGGTTTCCCGTTCGGGATCACCAAGGAGGGCCTGGTCGCGTGGGGGCACGAGAGCAGGATCCTCGCGAACATCGGTGGCGACCACTCGACCGCGCAAGCGTTGCTGGACAGGCTGCGCCCGCACGTCGAAGCTCACCTCGATCCAACAGGCCAATGACCGGCGCCTACGACGCGCTGTGCAAGCGTGGGCTGAACCTCGCCCGTCGGTTGCCGGAGAAGGATGCGAACGTGGTGCGCAACCTCGCGGAGGCGGTGCGCGTGCTGGAGCTGCGGGCGCTGCTCGCCGAGAACACGTACGTGGAAGCGTCGGTGCGAGCGCGGCACGCCAACCTAGGTTGGGGTCGGGGTCCCTGTGGCTAACGTCTGCGAGTGCTGCGGGTCGAACGTCTACTTTGCCAGGGAGTTCCCGCGCCTGCGCGGCGAGAACGAGGCGCTCCGCCACGAGCTGGAACGCATCCACGCGCGAATGGGCGTGGTGGAGGCCAGGCAGAGGATCGCCGAGATCGAGGCGAAGGAGAAACAACGCGCCGAACAATCCAAGGCTGAGCGGCAGCGCCGGGTGATCGTGCGGCTGGAGAAGAAGCTGCGCGCGCTCGGGGAAGGGAAACCGTACGGTGATGGAAGCGAATCACGGTGAACCGGATCTCCTGCAGCTCCGCTACCGCGGCGAGCCGTGGAAGCTGCTCGTCTGCTGCATCCTGCTCAACCGCACCCGGCGCTCGCAGGGCGTCGACCGGGTCGCGGAGGAGCTGTTCCGACGCTGGCCGACACCGCGAACGCTGGCCGACGCCCCCC
>Ga0209324_10002401_pt1 | contig 12922 bp, 9 predicted proteins | sample Rifsed19ft3_FD_184015 | JGI IMG/M metagenome (GOLD analysis project Ga0209324, IMG submission 184015) | Soil microbial communities from Rifle, Colorado, USA - sediment 19ft 3 (version 2) | ecosystem: Environmental > Terrestrial > Deep subsurface > Rock core/Sediment | place: Rifle, Colorado...
CGCCGGGTGCTGCGCCCCAACAGCACCCAAGCCAGCGGTGAGCGGCCCCGGTTCCGCGGCATCATCCTCTACGAGACGATCAACCGGTTTCGCTGGCGGCTGCGCCCTTCCGCTCGGTTGAGTCAACCGGCCATGCGGTCAACAGCTAGCGGACCCTCCCCTAGTCGCAGCCCACCTCCGCCGCGATCTGGTTGTCGTCGGCGATCTGCTGGACCGCGCACAGCGCGCTGTTCAGCCGCTCCCCCGCGCTCACGACATCGGCTTGCGCGAGCAGGTCCGACAGCCTCGCCCCTTCCACCGCGTTGTCCGCCGCCTCGTCGAGCGCGTCCCCGAACTCATCGACGGCTTCGCGCACTTCATCGTGCGCCGCCTCAACCAGGAGCGGCGGCGTCTCGTTACGATACTTCTCTTTAGCGTCATCGAGGACCCTCACATATGCCCGTCCACCCTCCTCCGCGCTCGGGTCGCCCGCGCTGACTCCCTCCAGCCTCCGGTCGGCGTCCGCGTTAATCTCTGCCATCCGCTGCATGTACTCTTCGAGCGTGAGCGCGCGACCGTCGCCATCACCGCCGCCGCCACACGCCACCGCCAGCGCGCCGAGGAGCGAGAACGCAAGGAGCAGCCGCATCAGCATCATCGGTCCGCATACCCCATCGGAGCTAAACACTCGGCCAGAACATAGCGTCCCCTGCGCCGCGCGGTCAACACTGGTCACGGAGCGATTGCCGGCACTCGAATCACTTCCTGCGCAAACGATAGAGCGGCCCCTTCCCAGCTCTCGCGGAAAAGGGGCCGCCTGTCACTAATTGCCAATAGCCAATAGCCAACAGCTAATAGCTACCAGCCAACAGCTAACATCTACTCCGTCACCGTCACCTGCCCCAGCATGTCCGGGTGGATGCTGCAGAAATACGGATACTCGCCCGCCTCCTCGAAGGTGAACGGGAAGTCGTCGCCTTCATCGGCCAGGTTGCCACTATCGAAGGCGCCGTCGTCGGCGGTAACAGTGTGCGGCGTGCCGTCTGCGCCCTGCGTCCAGGTAACCGTATCGCCCACGCTCACCTGGATATGCGACGGGTCGAACGCAAAGTTCTCGATCAGTACGTCGGTCTGCTCCACAGGTGGCAACGTTGCCGGATCGACGCCCTCGTCACCGCTATCGCACCCTACGTCCGCCTCGATCTGCTTCTCGTCGGCGACGTCTTGGATCGCGCAGAACGCGTCCGTCACGCGTTGATTCGCCTCAGAGACTGCGTCCTCGCCGAATACCGCCTCGAACTCTTCGGCAGGGGCGTCGGCGGTAATCTCTACGGCGCCAAGCGCCTCGCCGAAGTCGTCTATGGCGGCCAGCAGCTCTTCGTGCTCGTCCTCAAGGTCCTTCGACGGCTGAACGCCGCCGTATTGCTCGCGTGCAGAATCGACTGCCGCCGTGAACCCGTCTTTGAGGTCGCTGGCCGTCGCGTCCTCCGCGGCGAACACCTCTTCGAACTGCGTATCCAGGTCCTTATCGATCTCGTCCATCTTCTGGAAGTACTCTTGGTCCGAGAGCGCATCATCGCCGCCACAGGCCGCCAGCGCCGCGACAAGCGCGAGCAAGAGCGGCAACGTCAGGAGCAGTCGCCTGATTGTCATGAATCCTCCTTGCCGGTCCGGGGTTCCCGATGAAGATACCCGCTGCCAACGCGGGCGTCAACGCGCGTCGACAGCGTGTGGTGTCGATTTCTTTGGAGCGCGACAGCCGCTAGCGCTTGGTGTTTTGCGGCGCCTTGCGCGCCCGCTTTAGGCCCGGCTTCTCGGGCACCTACGGCGGGAACGGGCAGTGCCCGCCGTTGGTGAAGAAGGCGGGGAGGCCGTCGAACATAGGCGGGCGGGCGGGAGAATTCACTGGTCCAGTTATCAGGGAATTCAGGTCGCCGATGTTAATGGCGGTCGTGGGACCGTCCGCCCCAAAGCTCTGGAGGTTCCAGCGCGCCATGAAGGGATCGATGGCGCCGTCGCCGTCATCGTCCAGAGGATGGTTGAACTTGTTGAAGGTGCCGTCCGGCCGCAGCGGGGCTAGGAAGCTGTTGATGTCGGCGATGTTGAGAGTGTTGTCGTTACCGGAGAGCTCCGCCGGCCAGCCGTCGTTCCCGCACGGGTCCAGCGCCCCGGTGCCAATGCGAGCCTCGGCTGCGGTGTCCCAACCATCGCCGTCGGGGTCCAGAGGATTCGGCGTCGGGCTGGGGCTGGCTGTCGGCGTAGCGGTCGGCGTCACTGCCGGTGTGGCTGTAGGCGTCGCGGTGGGCGAAGCCGTAGCTGTAGCAGTCGGCGTCGCCGTGGCCGTGGCTGTAGGCGTCGCGGTTGGTGTAGCGGTGGGCGTGGCTGTAGGCGTGGCGGTGGGCGTAGCGGTAGGCGTGGTGGTCGCCGTAGCGGTAGGCGTAGCGGTGGCTGTGGCGGTGGGAGTAGCGGTTGGCGTGGCGGTCGGCGTGGCAGTGGGCGAAACGGTCGGCGTGGCGGTTATCACCTCCATCTGTCCCATCATGCCGTCCTGCTCATGCTCCAGTACGTGGCAGTGGTAGACATAGAGACCGGTGTAGTCGGTCTCCCTGATCTTTACCTCTACCGTCTCGTTGCCATCAAGGAACCAGGTCTCCTTCATCGTCTCGTACGCCGGACAGGGCGGTGGAGACGGCGGGGGCGTCGTCCCGCTGTATCTGGTCATGCACTGCTGGTCGGCGTTGTGAAGGTGTACGGTATGCACCTGCCCGGTGAGATTGCGGATGATCCATTTCTCTGTCGTCCCGAGCACCGGCTGAACGTCTACACGCATCGGGTCGAAGACCTGGCCGTTGATCGTCCAGCGGCCGCCGATCTTATCGAAGTCGAATGTCCGCGTCACGGTCGGTGCGCCGATATCAGGCACGGGCCGGAGCGTCGCGGGGATGATGCTGTTGTCCGTAACGTCAGTCGTGACGCGGAACTCCATCGTGTCTATGTCCGGGTTGTTCTCCGTGTCCCTCAGGTAGAACGTCTCTCCCAGGTGACCTGCGAAGTCGATGACCACGTCCAGGCGTTCACCCGGGCCGATGCGCATCTGGGACCTGCTGACGGGTGTCGGCAGCAGGCCGCTGTCGGTGCCGATCTGGGTAAACGGCTGCCCGCTTGTGAGCGCCAGGTCGTAGACGCGCGTGCCTGAGGCGTTAAGAATGCGGAAGCGGTACCTGGCGTCTTCGACGGCGAGGTACGGGCGGTGGCGGCCGTTGACGAGAACGTGGCTCCCGAGGACCCCGTTGGGATTGAACGTGTAAGGGGTCTGATTGCCCGCGTCGAACGTGCGGTCTGTGAGAGCTAGCGGCAGGTCGCGTGCTCCGGAGGGCAGCGTTTGGGGGTCGGCCGGGTCGTCAAGGATGTAGAAGCCCGCCAGGCCCATCCAGACGTTGCGCGCGGTCACGCCGTCGCGGTGGTCGTGGTAGAACTGCGTCGCGCCGCGTTCGTTCGCCCCCTCCTCCGTATGAGGGTACGTGTACTGGTACGATCCACCGCTCGAGATCAGGTACTCGTCCGGGCGTCCATCGTTTTCCGGTGAGGAATGGTTGCCGTGGTTGTGAACGGTCATATCGCCGGCGGCCGGATCAAGGTTGTTAGTGAACGTCACGTTCGTCGTCTGTCCTGTCGGGCGGCGGATGGTCGGGCCCGGGAAGGTGCCATCGTAGGTCCACATGTTCGTGCAGGGCCCGGTCGGCAGGACCTGGATGCACGCCTCATCGATGCTGATGTTGAGGTTGGCGCTGGTTAGGACGGGCGGCGCGTAGAGCGGCGTGGTGAAGAGAGGAGCAGGAGTGGGCGTCGGCGAAGGCGTTGGCGACGGAGAGGCAATGGCAGTCGCAGTAGGAGTGCCCGCAGGCGTAGCGGTAGCGGTGGGCGTGGACGACGGCGGCGTGTAGGTGATGACAAGAGCCGGGGGGTTCTGCCCGTTCTCACTTGAGTTAAACCGCTTCGATGTCTCGTTCGCCAGTTCGTTGCCCCTGATGACCCAGCCGAAGTTGGTGGACGGGTTGTCCAGCCACGACTGCGCATCGGCGACCATCTGGGGTGTTGAACCCCAGGTGTACGTGCCGGTGGAGCTAACTGACAGGCTGGCGCTCACCGTGCCCGAGAAGTCGCTGCCGGCATTCGTCCACGTCGTCGCGGGGTAGAAGCGGTGCGTCCAGGTGGCATCGCCCGTTGCCGCCGGCGCACCCTTGCCTTCGTTCTGCTCGGCATTGGAGCTTCCCTCGCCCCAGTCCGCCAGCAGTCGTTGCAGCTGCGTGGTCTGCGGGTTGTTGTTCGCCACCCGCGAGGCTCGGAGCGTGAGGCTCACGGCGGTGATGGTCGAACCCGCCGGCACGTTCCCTGCGATATCGAAAGCGATGAGCGTGCGGCGGTTGAGGCCGTCTCTGGTCCTGCCGGTGAAGATGTAGCTTCCCGCGCCGTTGCTCAGCGACCCGGACTCTGAGTACAGAGTGTTGTCCTTGCTCGCGCCGATCGTGGCAGTTGCCGCTTCGGCAGTTTCGGGATTTGGTACGCGGGCTGATATCACAGCCGCAATAACCAGCCCGAAAGCCAAGAACAGCGTTGCCAGCGAGAACGTGGTCGCCGGTCTTGGTCTAGCTAAAATGCTCATCAGGTGAACCCTTCGACCTGAAGCACCCGAACTGCATTATTTCTCTGCACCACATTAGTAGAGCTATGAGCTGACTATCAGGGCGTAATGGCCCGAACAGGGGGGGCCGAAGGTCATATCAGCGTTAGGGCTGGCTACGATGCACGGGGCGCCTTGTAGGGCCTTTCGGCAAGGAGTGGGACCTCGCAGGCCTACGGCGGAAGTGGTAGTGCTTCCGGTAGCAGGCTACGTACGCGGAGCTTGCGATAGGTGAGTTGACAGCTTATCTTATTCCATGCTAGGAAGCGGCTCGTAGCCGCAAACGAAAGGAGCGATGTGATTGGTACTTTGATTCTTCGAGCCGCGGTGCTGGTGGCTTTTCTCTCCGCCCTGTTCGTGCCGATGTATTTCGGCGCTCAGTCGGTTTCCGCCCATGTACACGCCGTGACACCACTCAACTGCATACCCGCCGACGCCGAACACGCTGGCGGAAGGATCATCCTTGAGACGCCGGCGACTGTGGAGAACGGCGGGCCGATCCAGCGGGGTCCGATTCCGCTCAGTACAGGGAACGCCGCGTTTGATCCGGAGACCGGCGGCGGGAACCACGGCTACCCTAACTGTCCGTAGGGCGACCGATGGCGTTTCTACGCGACGGCCCAGCGCTGCGTTTATCTCGCTTCGCCGCGATCGTGCCTTTAGCGCTTGGTGTGCTGACGGCGCCTTGCGCGCCCGCTTCCGTCGAGGCCCCGCCCTACGGTGGGAAGGGACAGAGTCCGCCGTTCGTGAAGAACGCCGGCTGCCCCCCGAACATCGGCGGCCGCGACGTCGGCGCGTCCACTGCCGGGTTCAGCGCATTCAAATCGCCGATGTTTATCATCCCATCGACCAGGAGGTTCCAACGCTCCTCGTTTGCGCGCCCGGGGTCCGGAACGGGGTGGCCGAAGTAGTTGAAGACACCGTGCCCGTCGTTTGTGCCCAGCGGGAACAGGAAGCTGTTGAGGTCCCCGATGTTGAGCCGGTTGTCCGCCTGCAGATCCGCCGGCCAGCCGTTGTTCCCGCACGGGTCAAGTGCGCTCGTGCCGATCGACGCCTCGGCCACGTCCGTGAACCCGTCGTTGTCGTCGTCCGCGTCATCGGCGGATGGCACGCATTTCGAGAACTCCGACGTGTCGAGAGTGCTCATGCGCGTCGCCGTGGCCGTGACAAAGCGGCCAAGCGGCACCTCAACCTGGAACGTCACCCCGAAGATGGAGCTGCCGCCGATGAGCGCCGAGCCGATGAAGACCTCACCTTCCCCGTGCGCGGCCGCGTCGCAGGTGTTGTTATGGAAGAAGGAGACCGTGAAACCCTCGTTCGCTATGCTGTCGAAGCTCCCTGAGATCGACGTTTCGCCGAACCCAGTGTTAACGCTAACGGCCGTCAGCACAGGGTAATTCTGAAGATAGTTCGGCCCAGGGTCACCATCGCCCGCGTCGTTCAGCGTAACGCCATCGCCGGCCAGATCGATGCCCAGCCCCCCGTTACCCGATATGGAGTTGGTTGCTATGAGGTTGCCTGTGCCCCCGAAAACGTTAACGCCGTCTCCCCCGTTAGCGGTTATGACATTGCGCCCTCCAGGGGACGTTTCGCCTATTTCGTTGTTCGTCCCCTGCGTGGCTATCCCATCGGCGCTGTTGTTACGCACCGTGTTGCCAAAAATCCCATTGTTGGGCGAATTGATGATCATGCCAAAACCGTTGTGCGCGATCACGTTGCCGGCGCCTGCCAGCGCTCCTCCGATCGTGTGCCCACCCGCGCCGATAATCTCCAGCCCCGAGCCATTGTTCCCAATGGCCGTGCTGCCGTCCGCACCGACGCCAACAAAATTCCCCTCGACGACGTTCTCGGTCTCGCTGCCGCTTATATACACACCCGTCCCTTGATTCCCGCTAATCACATTCCGGGCGCCGGGCACTCTCCCCCCGATCTTGTTCCGTCCCGTCTGCAGCTCTACGCCGTGTCCACCGCTGGCTAGCGCCGCCGTCCCGGCGGCGTTCGTTCCGATGAAGTTCCCCTGCACGACGTTGTCCATCGTGCCGCTACCGTACACGATGACTCCGCCCTGGACGTTCCCGGAGATTACGTTGCGAGCACCGCTGCTCAGTCCACCGATCGTGGTTAACTCACCGGATGACAGAACCCCCCAGTGGTTCGGCACTTCCGCCGTACCCGCCGGATTCGTCCCGATATAGTTGCCCAGCACCCGGTTTCCCCCGGAAGCCGTGAACTTCAGGCTCCACGAATTGAGCGTGCCGATGTCGCCTGCCTCATCATCCGTAATCTGCAAGTTCCAGGTCCCTAATGGCGAGAGCCCGTCCAGCACTGACAGCGGCGCCTCCGGTCGAAACCGGCCGTTGAACGGCGCCTGACCGGTAGTGATGGCCGTCGAGGCTTCGTCATCGAAGACTGTCACCCGGTAGTCGTCACCGGCGCCCCCGTTGTCCGTCGTCAGCTCTATCGTGGGCCCAGCCGGAGGGATCAGGAAAATGTCAAGGTCCGAGTCCCATGTGTGGCTCAGATCGACCTCCACGTCCACGTCCACAATCGGGTTCGAAAATCCAACGGGCACATCGAGAGTGATCGTGCTCAGGTCACTTATCGGCGCGATTCCGCTGAACGTTCGCACGATGCGCGGCGTGCCGCTGATGTTGATCCCCGCTTCGCCGTTCCCCGAAACGATATTGCGCTCGGCGGCGGTTTCACCGCCAACAGTGTTACTCGGCACCCCCGCAATCTCGACGCCGTCGCCGCCGTTTCCGAGGTTTGTTCCGGCTGAACTAAGCCCGATGTAGTTGCCAACGATCTTGTTGCCGCGCGAGTTCGAACTGCGCACCAGCACACCATCGCTGCTATTCCCGGATATCACGTTGCGCGCCCCTGCGCTGTTTCCCCCGACGGTGTTGTTGATCCCGCCGGCTATGTCGACGCCGATAGTGTTGGGAACTGCCCCAGTTCCAGCCGCGTTTGTCCCAATCAGATTCCCCGCGATAGTGTTCAACGCAGGCTCACCCGGATTCCCAGTGTCAACTATCCGAACCCCAAAAGAATTGCCCGAGATCAGGTTGCTGAACTCCGGACCGGCGCCGCCGATGGACACTCCCGACGCATCATCTATCTGGATGCCCCTGCTGTTCGGAATCCCCACTGTGCCCGCCAGGTTGGTGCCGATCTTGTTCCCCCACACTCGCGTGTCAAGCGTCCCTGCACCAGCGACCGTAATGCCCGAGAATTGGTTGCCGGAAATCAGATTGCCTTCGCCCGCACTCTGCCCGCCGATCGCGATGTGCGTGCCGTTCTGGATGATTACTCCCGTGCCGTTAGGAATCGCTGCGGTCCCCGTCGCATCCGTGCCGATCAGATTGCCGAAAATTCCGATGTTGGATGGAAGGGCCGACCCAGGGATCGCCCATATCCCGATCGATTGGTTGCCTGAAATTAGATTGCCGCTGCCCGCCGCCGAGCCACCGATTATATGCTGAACAGCGCTGGCCATTTTGATGCCGACAAAGTTGGGAAGAGCCGCCGTTCCGGCAACGTTTGTACCGATATAGTTCCCCTTAATCGTGGCGTCATGCGAGCTCACGATCTCTATCCCGTTCGCCGTACTGTTTGAGATGATATTTCGCTCCGCCGCCGTCGGCCCTCCGATGAAGGTGAAGTCTGCCCCCGCGTTAAGTGAGATTCCCGTCCTGTTGCCCGTTCGAGGAGAACCATCGCGGCTGGTGCCGAGGAAATTGCCCACGATCCTATTTCCAAGAGCGGATCCGTCGCCGCTTCCATCAACCAATATCCCATAGTCGCTCACCGATATCTCCATCCCCTGCGCCGGAACCGTCTCGCCGCCGACCGTGTTGTTGTTACCCGTGATATATACCCCCGCGGCGCCCGTACCCGAGCAGTTGCGAACGTCCAGCCCCTCAATACGGTTGAGATTCCCGCTCATAGCAACGCATAGAAGCCCGTTCCCGTTGATCAGCACACCGGCCCCTATGCCGCTAATCGTATCCCCGTTTGAGCTGAGGTCGGGGAGGACGGTGCTCATCGTAATCGTGCTGAACGGACCCCCGGCTACGAAGCCGGCGCCGGCGCTGAAGCGTACGACGTCTGAGTTCGAGGCCCCGAATGCCGCAGCGTTCAAGACCAGCGCCGCTTCCTGCGCGGACAGCGCGCGGTTGAGGCCTGCGGCGGTGGTGCCGCCCCGAGCCAGCAGGATCCCTTCGCGCAATGTGAGGCCGATATCGCTGGTAATGTTGTCCTGATTCGAGTTCAGGAAAATCTCCGCCCCCGTCGACATGCTCAGGACGAGGCTGCCTGTCGCCGATGCTACGCCACCCACCTGGATGCGGTAGGTTGTGCCGGCGGTGTACGACAGCGCAACCGCCGAGGCATCGCCTGCGAACGGGAAGTCCCTGTTGCATTTCACCACCGTCAAGGCGTTCACAGCCCCCCCTGTATAGATCGCGAGGGTGGTATCGAAACTGCTTCCGTACGTGTCGAACACCGCAGTCCCGTTCAACCCCGGCGCTGTCCAGGTATACCAGGCCGTCGCTCCGAAGGTTGGGATCGCCACAGAATTGCAGGCGGCGATAGCACCGAACAAAGTCGGCTCGCCAGCCTCCGTCGTCGCGCCTGTCGTGTCAGCCGTCGCGACGATGCCCGAGTACTGAGGCGTCGTAATCGAGGTGGCCAACGCGAAACTGTCGCTCCCCGCGAACGCCGGTCGCGTCACTTCGGGCCCGTGGAGCATCAACAACGCGAGCAATACCAAGCCGCTTGTCAGTGCTGCTATTCGGCGCGCCATGTGCCACCTTCCATCCTCGAGATTCCCGGGGGCCGCCGAGCGCGCTACTCGCAACGTCCGGCGATCCCCGGTTGACCATAAGTATCGAGGGCGGCGCATACGCTCGCATCGGCCGAATCATCCATTCCTACGCCACGTTTTCCGCCGCAAACCGTCGCCATTCCTGGTCAAATGGCGTAAATAGCGTAGAAGCTATACGTATCAGGCGAGGTCGTGGCGAAAGGCGTAGGCCGTCGCTTCCGCTTTGCTGTGGGCCCCGATCTTCGAGTAGATGTTCGTCACGTGCCGCGCCACGGTCCGCTCGCTCAGCACAAGAGCCTCCGCGATCTCTCTGTTGCTGCTTCCCGCAGCTATCAGGCGCAGCACCTGCACCTCGCGCGGCGTCAGGCCGTCGAGACTGGTATCGGGCTCCCTCAGAAACTCCTCGATCGCCGAGAGCACCGCATCGACATCACCGACGAACGGTGCCCACGATCCGCCTTCCAGCATCACGAGTCGTGATCCTGGTATGCCGGCGGCAAGCCCCCGGGCCACGTCTGCGCCCAGGACCCGGCTTCCCCGGCGGTGCAGCACCAGCGTCGGCGCGGTGACCCGCGGTAACCGGTCCGACGCGTCAAACGAGCGTATCGCCCGGAACGCGGCCGCGGTCCCCAGCGCGCTGTTCGCCTCTCTCACGTAAGCGGTTGCTTCGCGCACGGCCGCCTCGTCCAGCTCATTTCCGGCACGTTGACCGGCAAGCTCTGTGTAGAGCTCCCAGTCCCTCTCCACCAGCGACCTGCCTGCCTCCACCCGGGCTGAGCTCGAAAGGTCCGGCGCGCGGGCGTACGTGTACCACAGGATCAAGTGTGTAACCCGCTCTGGATGTTGCGCCGCATACGTGATCGCTGCTGGGCCCAGGTGCGCGACTCCCATCAAGGCAAACCGGTCGATGCCCGTCTTGTCCACGACGGCCTCGAGGTCTCGGAGATGGCCTTCGATCGACAGGTCGTCGACGATCCGCTCAGATAAGCCGGTCGCTCGGGAATCGTAGCGGACAAGCGACCGCCCGCGTGCCAGGCCCCGGTAGTACGCGCGGCAGGCCGCCATCTGCCACTCCAGGCGCAGGTGGCTCACCGGGAACCCCGGCATGTGCACCAGCGCCGGGCCGTCCCCCAGCGTCCAGAAGGCGATGTTCAGTCCATCGCTGGTGCGTGCATAGCGGATCGGGGGCTCAGTTGTGCCCGCTGCCGACCGTTCTCCAGCCATCTGACCTACGTTGCCGTTTCTTGAGTCATCCAGGCGGAGCCGTTGCGGGCAGACGTACCCAGCAGCGATAAGGCAACCGGCGACACAACGTACGTGTCATCGGCGCATCGCCTGACACACAGGTGCCCCTAATTACAGCATGAAACTAAAAGGCCGTCAATGATGTGTGCTTGTTCAGGGCATGCCACTATGCCGACGCTCCTTCGGCGCTACGATCGCAGGCGATGGCAGTGCTTTGATTCGCTAGCGCTTTGTGTACTGTGGCGCCTTGCGCGCCCGCTTGAGACCGGGCTTCTTGCGCTCCTTGATGCGCGAGTCGCGCGTGAGGAGGCCGGCCTTGCGCAGCGCCGGGCGGTGCTTCTCGTCGAACGAGAGGAGGGCGCGCGCGATCCCGTGCGCAACCGCGTCGGCCCAGGCGCTGACGCCGCCGCCTGTCACCTTGGCGAATACGTCGAAGGTGCCGGCCAGCTCCACGACCTCCAGAGGCAGGCGGAGCTTGTTCTGGTGCGTCGGGCGGGTGAAGAGCTCCAGGTATCCCTTGTCGTTGATCTGGTACGTGCCGGAGCCGCTGTAGATGCGTACGCGCGCGATCGCGGTCTTACGGCGCCCAGTCCCGTAGTAGTACTGCCCGCCCGGTAGGGCCGTCGCCGTCTGCTCCTGCGTCATTCGTCCGTTCCTCCTGCGTCCGCGGTTTCGGCGGCCTTCGGCTTTCGGCGGCCGCCCTTGGCGGCGATCGTTTGCGTAGTCGCCGCCTCGACGGTGGCTCTGGGCGCGGCTCTCTTACGCGGCGCACGTGCGGGTGCGGCCGCCTTCGTCTGCGGCTGCGCCGAGTCGGCTCGCGCTCGCGAGACCAGCGTCAACGCTGCCTTCTTCCTTCCCTCTTCCTTCTTCCTCGATTCGTTCACCTGCGCCTCGTGCGGGTGGTCCGGGCCCGCATATACCTTCAAGTGCCTCAGCAGGTGGCGCGAGAGCCGGTTCCGCGGCAACATCCCACGCACGGACAGCTCGATCACGCGGCGCGGCTGGCGCTGGAGCATATCGCCAAGCACCGTCTCCTTGAGGCCACCCATGTGGCCGGTGTGGCGGTAGTATATCTTGTCGTCGAGCTTCTTCCCGGTCACGCGTACCTTCTCTGCATTCACGACGATCACGAAATCGCCCATGTCCAGGTGCCGCGAAAACGTGGGCTTGTGCTTGCCCATGAGCAGCCCCGCCACGCGCGTGGACAGGCGGCCCAGCGTCTGGCCCGTGGCGTCCAGCACATGCCAGGCCTTGTCTATATCCTTCGCGCTCAGGCTATATGTCTTCATCCGTGTCGTCATCGAACATCCCATTCTCGTAGCGAACCTTCATCAGGCACAAGCCCCGCGCTGGTGCGAGGAAGCTCGCGCGGCCCGGCTCGGGCTGCTTGACGAGCATCTCGAATTCCGCCTGAGTCCGTTTGCCGGAGCCCACCTCAACGAGCGCCCCGACGATGCGCCGCACCATCTGGTAGACGAACGCGTTGCCCTCGATGTCGAACAGCGCCAACTCCCCCTTCGCCCGCAGCGCCGCCCGCGTCACAACACGCTCTGTCGGTCTTCGCCTCGCCTCCGAGGGCTGCGTAAAGGCCGCGAAGTCGTGTCTGCCCACGAGGGAGCGCGCCGCGTCCGCCATCGCCTCCATGTCCAGTTTCGCCGGCACGTGCCACACGAAGTGCCGTAACAGCGTCGGCCGCTGCCGGCCGAGGTGTAGCGTGTAGCGGTACCAGCGGCTGAGAGCGTTCCGCCTCGGGTCGAACCCCGGCGGCGCCTCTACGGCGGCCCGCACGCCGATATCCGCCGGCAGCAGCGCGTTCATCCCGCGCGAGAACGTCGCGACGGAATGCCGGCTGCCCGTGACGAACGACGCCACCTGGCCTCTGGCGTGCACACCGGCATCGGTGCGCCCGGCCATCCCAACTCTTATAGGTTCGCCTGTTAAGCTGCTCAGGGCCCGCTCCAGCGCGCCCTGTATCGTTTTCACGCTCGTTTGTAGCTGAGACCCCCCGTAGCCGGTTCCCTGGTACTCCACAAGGAGCGCCACACGGCGCTCGCCTGCCGTACCCGCAGGCTGCGGCGGCCCTTTCCTGCATCCCAGGCTCCCGCGATCCCCCGAAAACGCCGGAGGCGGAACCTAGGCCTCCCCAATCAGCTCGAGTTGTGCCATGCGCGCCCCGTCGCCCTGACGCGTCA
>Ga0209324_10002406_pt1 | contig 12909 bp, 13 predicted proteins | sample Rifsed19ft3_FD_184015 | JGI IMG/M metagenome (GOLD analysis project Ga0209324, IMG submission 184015) | Soil microbial communities from Rifle, Colorado, USA - sediment 19ft 3 (version 2) | ecosystem: Environmental > Terrestrial > Deep subsurface > Rock core/Sediment | place: Rifle, Colorado...
CCCGCCATGCCGGAAGCAGCTAAACAAAACCTACTTCAAATGGCAGGAGAAGGCAGGCCAGGATTAGAAGCCACTGCTATGGGTTTGGTTTACCGCAGTCCTGAAGGGAAACCGATTGCTGTAGCTACTGTGATTCCTGAACCTACGGGAGCATTAAGGGTTGGTTCCATAGTAACCGACGATAAAAGCCTGTTGAAGGGCAGAGCAGTAAAAGCAATCATGGATGAACTACAAAAGAATCCTGCCGGAGTGATTATGCCTCCTAGAAGCGAAATGTCGCCGCAGGCGGCAAAGTTGGTAGATAAACTAGAAGCAAAGGTTGGCGGAGCAGAACCCTCTGTTCCACCGAAACCGACGGCTGTCGGGGTTGGGGGAGAACTGCCTCCCAAACCACCAAAACCGCCAATTGGTACTCAGGCCATGCCTGGCGGGTTCACTGCCCCACAAGAATCAGCTATAACCAAACTTGTGAATCTAGTCAAGACAGCGAAGCCGCTTCGTAAAGAGACTGCTCAATTATATAAAGAGGAACACGCCAGAAGAATTGCCGACTACGAAGATTCTTTAATGAAATTTACCAATGAAGGTTTCCAACCAGAGTCAGCGCACCAAATGGCTCTGCGTGACCTTGCGGGCAAGTACCCCCAAGCCAGTAAAGCTGAACTGGAATCACTTCGGGCAGGTATGACTGAGGTTGAAGTGCAGGAATTGTTTGGCATAGTTCGTGACGCCACGTACAAAAGTGGGTATGATAGAGTCAACACCTTTACTGCCTTACAGACCTTATTATTAAACAATATTTCTACTGATGCTGAGATTAAATTGTTAGAGGAAACATTTGGCGGCCTATTAGCGAAGGAACTGTTAAAGAAACGGCCATTCCTAACTAAACTGCGAGAGTTTGTTATAGACCTTGCTAACGCTCCTAGGGCATTGCTGGCATCCGGTGACATTTCTGGTCTGCTTCGGCAGGGCGGCGTCTTGTCCGCCGCTCATCCAATTGAAGCTATGAGAACTGTGCGCCCGATGGTTCAGGCGATGTTCAGCAGCCAAAATGAACTTCTCATGGACAGGATAATTCGCTCACGCCCATTCTTCAATTTGGCAGAGAGGCATGGACTATACGTTGCCCCACTAACAACCACGGTTTCTGTTCGGTTGGCTGAACGAGAAGAAGTCATGATGAGCCGTTTGATGAGTAAAATACCATTTGTTAGGGCGTCTAATAGAGCCTATGTCACTGGATTAAATGACCTGCGAACTCGTATTTGGGAAAAGACGCTAACTACTTGGGAGAAAGCGGGAATCAAAGCAAATGAGCAAGACTACAAAGACCTCGCTCAGTTTATCAATTGGGCAACGGGCAGGGGAACCCTACCCAAAACTATTGCCCAACAGGGGTCATTGCTTAACGCCATGTTTTTCTCCCCGCGCCTTATTTTCTCTCGTTTGGAACTGCCCCTTTCTATCCTTCCTAGTGTAACCAAATCTGCCCTTGTCCGCAAGGAAGCTATGAGGACTTTGTTAACTTCCTTGGGGGCAGGAGTTAGTATTCTTGCTGCCGTCCAATTGTCTGGCGGGGGAAAGATAGAACTTGACCCCCGTTCAGCAGGCTTTGGTAAGATAAAAGTTGGAAACACTCGATTGGATATTTGGACAGGCTACGCTCAGTATTTGAGATTTGCCGCGCAGCTTGCAACGTCCCAGCGAAAGACTGAGGGGGGGTTTGTTCAATCGATGACCAGAAAAGATATAGTTGACCGTTTTGTGCAAACAAAGTTATCTCCGGCAGTCGGTTTAATTAATGACCTTCTCAAAGGTGAGACTTATCTTGGCGAGGAACTGCCCCCAAAGTCGGCCAAGAGCGTTCTTGGTCAGGCTTACCAAAGGATGATGCCTTTATCGGTTCAAGACCTTATTGACGGTTTTGTCCAAGATGGGCCGCTTGGGGCATTTTCATCTTCAGTTGGCGTTTTGGGTATTGGTGTTGTTACTTACTCAGATGATGTGAAAAAAGCTCGTGATAAAGCCGCCAAGGATGAATATGGAATGACATGGGAAGAACTCGGTTTACGACAAGGCCGTGCTGCCCAACTTCGTCTTGAGCAAACTAATAAACTACTTTTGGACGCTGAGAAGGAGCAAGAGAAGCGGTTCACAACTGGGTCTATCTCCAATATGAAACAATGGCAGAATGAAAGTCAGTCTATTGAGGACACATATCGAGAAGCAAGCAATCTTGCCGCGAAGGAATTTAGGGCAACCCAAGATGGTGTATTATTTAAAGATAAAGTTGACCAAGCTGCGGCAACTCGTCGGCAGATGTACGCTGCCCGAGCGAAGCGTAAAGAATACCAAGACATCGTAGATTACTATAGCAAACCGCTTAAACCAGAGCAAACTACCAAGATGAATCCTGGGGATGTTGCTCGGCGTGAATATTATAAAACCATGTATGGCCTTGATATGTACGACCAATATGGAAATTATCTGTTTGATGAGGCTGAAAGGCGAGAGCAGGAGTTTATTAAAAGGTTTGGTCAGGCGGCTTTGAATTACATTGAGGAATACCAGGGTTCTCGCTGGTTAGACAAACCGACTGAACTAATATATCTGGAACAGGCTAGGGAAACTTTAAAACCCTACTGGCAAATTACTGATTATGTTTGGTCAATGTATCCGTCCGAGTTGAAGTCCCTTTCTGACCAAATAACATTAATGGAACGGACTGACCCAGAACGGGCACGACAAGCCTTAAAGAGGTTCCCTGCTATACTTAGAGCAAGAGAACTGATTGCTCAGTATAAGAAAATGGCAAGGGAGGGAAGCCCCGCCATAATGCGGGCATACAAAACATTTTATGGGTAACTTAGATGAAAAACCCCCTTCGCTACAAACTAGCAAAAGAGCTAGTGCCTTTATCGGGAGTCGTGGAACTTGTCCTTGGAACTTACGTGGGGTTCCAATTTGGCGCAGAGGAATATTTCCGAGCGTGTCTTTTAACAGGGATTCTTGCAATAATTGCCTACTCCAGCACTAGGCTGTGGGTGTGGCTTATGGAAAAAATGACAGGGGGAGAATAATATGGCGGGCCACATGAAATGTGATACTGAAATGAGTATTGAGCAAGCAGAAAGAGAACATAAGTATCAAATAGAAGAGGATGTTCGCGCTCTGGAAAAAGCTGAGGAAGTTAAAAAAGATAAGGCCCGTTATGATGAAGCGATAGCAATGATGAAAGAAAAAAGAGAAAGTTTAGATAAGGCAATTGGAGGTAAATAATGCCCTATGCAGTAAAAATGATGGGTAAAAAACACATTGTTTACAATAAAGAGACTGGAAAGGCTCATGGAACCCACGACAGTCATGAAAAAGCCATGAAGCAAATGCGTTTGCTTTATATGATTGAGGGTGGCAAACAGCCAACCCAAAACAAAAAGAAGTCTAAGTAGGAGGAACCAAAATGCCGGACGGAGAAACTACCGTTCAAAACCAGCAAGCTGCTTCGACGGAGCAGGCTTCAACCACAGGACAGGAGAGCCAAGCGGCTCAGACTGCCCAAGCTCTCACTGAGGACAAGGTGAGACAGATGATTGCCGATGCGACTGCCAAGGCAGTTCAAGAGGCAAAAGATTTAGGCAGACGAGAATTGCAGAGTCAACAGGACAAGAACCGAGCCGAGGTTTCTCGAGCAGAGCGTAGAGCTAAATTAGCTGAATCGACGCTGAAAGCAACTCAAGACAGCCTTACCCAATTAGACCCAGATGCCGCAAAAGATGTGGAGCTTGCAAGGCTTCGGGCAAGGGAGCAGGGATTGTCTGGATTGGAACAAGAGGAAGCTGCGGCGAAAGCCCAGCAGGAGTTCCACCAGCAGTTTGTGGAAGGTTTGAATCAGTTTATCACTGGTCTTGGGGTTGACCCCAAAGACCCACGTATAGACTGGGCAGCCGACGCTCAGAACTATTTGGAGGCACAACGCAGAGTCCTCACATCAGTGTCTACAGTACAAAAAGAAAAAGTCCAGACCATTCAAAGTGGTTTGGAAAAGAGATTGGCAGACTTGGAAAAGAAAACCAAAGTAGAAACCAACGTCGAGGCAAACTCAGTCTCAACAACTACTTCCGGTGGAGTAGTCTCAATTGCCGATAAGGACTTCTTAGCCAAGTTCGGTAATGGCGACCTGCCCATGAGCAAGGAAAACGTGGACAGATATAACAAAATCAAAAATACTTACTAAGGAGAAATTAAACTATGCCTACTGGATTTACTACAACTTCATCTTTAGGTGATAGCCTTGACGACGTAAGAAGCTCTGCCCGCATCGTGCGTGAGTACGAAGGGGTTGTGCCTCAGCTTGTCTCGAAAGAGACTCTTGGGGAGGGCATTGGTCTGTCTTGGCAGGAAATCACTTACACGTCCCTGACCGCTCAGGCCATCACAGAGTCAACTGAGCTTGACAACCCGCAGGTTCCTACTGATTCGCTGCTCACCATAACTCCGTCAGTGGTCGGCATCGAGACTTTCATCACTGACAGGGTTCGTGCCCGACTGAACAAGAAAGGCTTTGCCAAAATTGGACAGCTTGCCCAAAATGCCATTCAACGTAAGAAAGACGAAGATGGCTTAACCCTGTTCGCCAGTGGTGCTACTACCTCCGAGCCTGGTGCTGGTAACACCCTGACTAGCGGCTACATTGCTGCGGCTAAGACCAACATTTCCAGCAACGTAACTGAACCTGGTATGCCCCCATACCGTTGCGTGCTGCATGGTTTCCAGATTAAAGACCTGTTCGATGAACTGGTAGCTGGTGTTGGGACTTACGTGCTAACTGACGGCCCGACGGCTCGAGTGTTCTCTAACAAATTCGACCTGCCCGTTGCTGGCTGCGAAATCTATGAGGATGGTAACATTGTCATAGACAGTTCAGCCGACGCAATCGGGGCGGTCTTTGCCCAAGAAGCCATCGTGCTTGTCCAAGGCAGAGCACCAAGAGTGGTCGATGTTCGGAATGAGAAGCGGGGCGGCGGCGGTTACCATGTGTACCACTACGATGAATACGCTTATGGCGAGAGGTCTAGTGGAAATTGGCTTTACAGAATGAAGTCAGACGCAACTTCACCAACTTCGTAACCTGACACAACGGCACCAACTCGTTGCAGCCCTTACCAAAGGGTAAGCGAATAAGACCTCCCGAAATCAGATTCTAGGCGAAGAAGACGCTGGGGGGTAACAAATGGGGACGAAGACCCCAAAATAAATCAGATAGGAGAAAAACAAAATGGCTAATGCTGGTTCTAAAGGTATGCTGGAGCACATCGACGACCCATCTGTTTCCGCAATCGCTGCTGCCCCTGCTGCCAACGTTACATGGGTGGCTGATTCCACCAATGGAGCAACTGACTTTCAAAAGGGAGTTGCCGCAGGAAAAGGTTTGCATTACCTTTCCGCATCTGATACTACAGACAACGATATGCAGGAGTTTTGTAGTAACAACTTGATATTTGCGGGTCAGGAAGGACACTGCTACGCTGAGGCTCTCATACAACTTGACTCGGTAGACGACGTGGCTTTCAACTTCGGGTTCAACGACACTGTAGAGGAAGTTACTTCTGGCGGTGGGACTCTGCCTGTAGAGCTTTCTGGCACTACTTGGGCTTCTACAGCGTCAACTTTCGTCGGCTTCGTCTATGATATAGACGCCACCAACGACGAGCTACACTGTTTCTGGGTAGACGACGACGTTGACACTACAACTGCAATTGCAGACCTTCGTATGAAGGGCATGGCTCCGACGGCGAGTAAGTGGCTGTACTTACGCATCGACCTGCAAGACAGAGGCTCAGGCAATGGACTCCATGCTACGTTCTTGGCTGTTGACCACAACGGCAAGAGCGTTTGCAAAGAGTTCAATACTTCAGTAGATAGAGATTGCCCTCTCTGCTACCATTTCAGCTTCGAGAACAGGGCTAACACGGCTGCGACCAACTGCTACCTTCGAGGATGCAACTGGGGTCAAACCATACCGGATATGTAAATCCAAAAGTCTTTGGGGCAGGGACTTTAACTCTGCCCCACCAAATCAACTGCGGAGATTATCCGCTTTGGAGGAAAAATGGGAGAAAATTCTACTGCTTTAAAACGTGGTTGGCATTACGATAAGCCAAACAGTCGCATGGAAGTTTGGGTGGATGGTGTAGAACTTATGCGACTAAAAAACAATGTAAGTTCTGCAAGTGGAAGTGCCAAGGAAGTTGAGTTAGTCCTTCATGCAGAATCGGCAACGGCAGGCTCTCGACAGGCTTTCTACATTGAAATGATACGAACTGTCGTTATGACTGCAAGTGATGGTAACCCTGATTGCGGTTTAAAAATTGCAATAAGAAATCAAACAGCCAGCGATGCCTACTGTCGCCAACGAGGTCTTGACATTAACGTCAAGGCAGATAATGCTGGAAATGGAAGCCACACGGTAAACGGCGCGTACATTACAGCCGAAGCGGAATCTGGGACAACGATTGCGGGCGATGTTATCGGGGCTGAAGTTCATGCCAAGAACGGCGGCACTTGTTCTGGCAGCGTCATGTGTCTGCGGGTATACGATGAATCCCAATCTGGCACAGGAACAAACTATGCCATATCAATTGATTGTACTAACGACTCGGCGTTTACCCGTGAATACTGTGTCCATATCAATTCTGGAGCGTCAAGCGGATGGACAAACGGCATTACCTTTGATGGTAATATAACTAACACGTTTGACTTCGCAGACAACGATGGGACAAACGGTGCCACTCTTGGTACATACTCGTCTGCCGACGCAAACCCGTCTGGTCATATCAAAGTCGATGTCGGCGGAGCTACTCGGTACATCTACCTTTACACCAATCCCGTGACATTCTCATAGCAAATAGGCTTTGGGGCAGAGCCTTCAATCTGCCCCACTCTAAAAGAGTATAAAGGAGAATATGCAACTTACAGTTTTAGAACGGATACTACTTTTGAACGCCCTGCCCAAAGAAGGTGACTATACGACAATTAAAATTGTTCGGAAGTTACGAGAGAGCTTGTCGTTCAATGAAGAAGAACATGCACAACTCAACCTTAAATTTGAGGACGGACGAGTTACTTGGGAAAAGGAATTAGACAAGGACGTTCACATTGGGGCAAAAGCTAAAAGCATCGCCGAAAAAGCAATGAAAGAACTGGATTCCAGAGGAAAACTTAACGAAGAATCTCTTAGTCTTTACGAGAAATTCTGCGGGGCGGCAGATGAGGAATAACAATGGTAGAACCAACAAGATGTGAAATTTGTGGTAAACCAATTAACCCTGCCCATCTAGGCGTGGAATATTACAAGTATAAGAGAACTGACGACTACAAGATAATGTACCGCCACGAGGACTGCCCAAAACATGAATAAGCTAATTCCGGCGACACAAACAATATGTGGTAACGAAAAAGCAGTTGGCCTCGTTGAAACTAACCAACGAGCACCAGATGGTGTAATGCACCGATACCAGCTAATCTACGTGCCCCGAGACGGACTAATTTCGGAGTTTCGCTTTGATATGGGGCAAGCATCAAAGTACAAGGGGGTGAAATTACTGAACATACCTAGCCTGCTGGAACATACAGTGGATGAACTTAAAGATATTGCCGACGAGATTCGGTACGAGGTTGAAATAGACCTCAAAGATTGGCTGCAACTAGATAAAATGAATCTAGTGTAAACATGGAAGTTAGAAAAGGAGATAAATGTCTAACGAGGCTACACTAAATAATGAGGCTTTAATAGCTGAAATGCTGCGGGACGCCAAGAAAGCGGAAGTCCCAAGCGAACTGGATAGGAACCCAGTTATCCACAAAGGTGACGCCGACCAGCCTGCCCCGATGATGGTCAAGGAAATGACCAATGCGGGCTATGTGTGGATTTACGACACAAGAACAGGCGAGAGGATTCCATGCATTTCTTACATGGTTCGCCAGAAGCTACAAACTCGCCGACCGGATGGGTCATTTCGATTCAACGTAACCGACCCAGGATTCCGGCCAAAAGCAGGGACAATAAAGTGTATGCTTCACAAAGAAGCAGAGAACAGAGAACACTTTAATGAGCTTGGCTTCAGAATATGCCCAAAAGCAAACCTGACAAACAATTACCAGCTTAGTCAGCACATGAAGAAAAAGCATCCGCAAGAATGGGCAGCCATAGATGAAGAAAAGAAAACCAAAGAAAAAGAAGAAGATAGGGCATTGCAAAGACTGCTGCTAACAAACCAACTTGGCAAAGCAGAGAAAACAATGGAGACCCTACCAGACGCACCCAAGTCCAAGTCTGAGCTTTTTTGTAATAAATGTGGAGCAAATTTCACTAACAAGAAAGTGTTGGAAAAACACGAGGAAACTTGTGCTGGAAAATAAAGGATAAGGACGAACAACATGGGCAGAAGCCTTTACTATCGAAGTCCACGAATATAACCAGTAAAAGGAGAAACAAAAAATGACTGTGAAAAGACAGGCTCTCAAGAATGTCACACAGGCCAGTTGGCTGTTCGGACACCCCGTAATCCGTTCAGACAAAAACTCAGTGGCGTACTGGGCAAGACCCACACAATCGCCACTAAATCAAAAGGGAGGCGGCTGGATGGCCTGCCTTTATGGGGGAGTTCAAACAGGGGATGATTGGGCGGCACTTTACGTTCCAGTTAATGAAATGCCGATTTCCCTGTTTGAAAAAGCACAATGGTCATACTACATGACGGGGACGGAGACAATGGGTGTGAACATTGTCCTCTGGGTTCACGACCCCGACGACTTTGACAACCGAGCCGAGATAACTCAACTTGGTGGTCACTCTGGTTTAGAGAAAGCCGCAGGATGGAACGCCCATGAGTTCAATCCGGCGACTACGCAGATGTTCTTCTACGGAGAGAATACTACAGGGACTAACTTAACTGCTGGAACTCAGTACACTTGGAACCAATTCCAAGCAGATAACCTTTTCAGTCGGTGGACAATCTATAGAATCTCTATTGAGCACGGCTGGGAGGCATCAGGGACTTTCGACCCTGTATGGGTTTCCGAAGTTAAACTCAATGAGGTTCCTATTCCCTTAAAGCCAACCGAAGAAGATTTGGATGCCCCCGTATTCCAGTATACTACAGGTTCTTCGGCGATTGCTGCGACGCTTGCCCCAAAAACCCCGTTTGAATTGCTGAGAATTGAGCTTCATCTTAGCTCTGCCGCAACGCAAGATACCTTTACAGTGACACTTGATGCAGGAAGGGCAGCAACAGTTTATGACACACTGGTTACAAGTCAAGCTATGAATGGATACGCCACCCTTATTGCTGTCTATGGTGGAGAAGGATTCAGGTTTATGGAGGACGACGAAATAGACTGTGCTTTTACTAATACGGATGCACGAACATACGGCGTAACTTATGTATGGAGGCCAAGATAATGCCACTTTACTTAGATGGTGTAGAACAAAATCCAGATACCTCTGGAGTAGATGCTCTGGAGGCAGCTATAGGAACAATAACCTCATCGGCGGCGACTGGAGCAGTTACTTCTACCGATGTTGTCATGGCCTACATTAAACAACTTGTAACTAATCAACTTCGTGGCTTATACGTTATGGATTTCTGGAGTGATGTTCAAGAAGAAATCCAGCTTGATGGCGATTCAGCCGGAACGGAAACCATGCCCAGCGTGACCGTTGCGGACTTACCTACTGGGGCGGTAGTTGTGCGAGCGATTGCCCTACTTAAATTCAGAATAGTAGAAAATACAGCTGCGGCCACAGCCAATAAACTTGATGGAGCTACTGTTGCCAATACAAGCCAAGTTATTCAAATTCGTGACGACACACCAGGAACCTACACTGACTGCATAAACTTTGTTGATGACCAATTTGGTATTGCGGCGGCTACACGAGAGGGCGGCGATGTGATTATTGGGTCAATTGATATAGCCGGCTCAGGAAAAGTTGATGCTAATGACACGTACAACTTTCAGTGGCTACTTGGTCTTGCTGATGAAGACTACTTGCAATTCAATGACGTTCAAACGGGCATCAGAATTTGGTATTCGTTGGAGTAGGAAGGATATATGTCAAACAATTCAATTAGACTTTGGAGTCCCGATACTTGCAGTTGTGTAATTCACCAGGCTTATGACGACACTATTGCTCCAGCCGACACGGTTTTCACTTTTGTTACAGAGGAACAGGCCGAGGAACTTGTAAGTGCTCGGCGGCGAGCGGGAGATAAACATATAAACCGAAACAAACAGCCCCCCGCTAAGCTGTGTCCTGCCCACGCCTCTTTAGGCCACACGGTAAACAGGTTTAACGTAGTTCTGGCCGAAAATCGCCTGAAGAACGGCGTCCTTGCGGCGGCCCAAGAAGTCAATCCTGATGTAAAACCGTCTGATTACAGGTGGTCTTTTGATGCAGACCGAAATCTAGAGGCCGACTTCGCTGGCATGTCTCTTAGTGATAAGAGCAAAGTTAGAGACAAATTGCCCTCGACAGATAAAGTAAAAGTTAAAATGCTGGGGGTCTAATGTGGCCAACAATTACTTAATCGTTTGTGCCACAAGTATAGGCCAAGCAATTGCCAAGAATACCACTCGGTATATGCATCCGCTTGGTCTATTGACGCCGGACGCGGCTGCTACAGCCTTAACATGGTGGATAGTTCGAGATACACTTACGGCTTCCAACTTGTGGGTCAGGATTTCTGCCAATACAGTCACGGGCAACTCGGTCTTCACTTTTAAAATAGGGGCAACGTCTGCCACGCAAACAATAACTGTGGGCAGCACTTTGACCGGAGCGTTTCAGGATACCACGCATACTGACTCCTTAGTATCTGGTAACGGAGTTAGTCACAAACTGGCTGTGCCAAATCTGGGTACAAGCATAACTGTTACTATAATCGCTTTTCAAATTCAGGCCGACTCCGCTCAAGCTGGCGTTGTAGGTTCGGCTGGGCCTACTGTAGAGGCCGCCGGATTTGTTGACTACTATCCAATGCTTGGGTACGCTCCTAATCCTGGTGTATCCATAGAAGCTCGGACAGCCCTTAAAGTGGAGGTAGCTGGGACTCTTTCCAACATGGCCTTATTCGTTTACGAGAACACGCGGGCGGCTACTGGCAGTCTCAAATCAAGGGTAAACGGAAGCAACGGGGCGCAAACAGTTACTATAACTGGCTCTACTACAGGACTATTTGAGGATACTACTAATACTGATGCTGTCAGTATCGGGCAGACAATAGGAGCGATGTTGACTGCCCCAACTGGTGCTGGAAACTTCTACATTGGTGATATACATACTATGAAGTTTGCCTCAGCAGGACAAATCATAGGGGCTTGCGACCCTAGGGCTTCTGCTGAAGAACAAGCAGCAGGAACGACTGGCTATTGTGGTTTTGGTGACTATGTTTTTATTTACTCAACCACGCCCGAACTTAATGTAAAAACTAAAGCGTTGTTTGACTTTACGCTAAAGAATCTCTGTGTTTACATACTCACCTGCACACTAAACGTGGCCGGAACCATCGGGCTTAGGCTCAATGGAGTAACTCAAGCATTAGTCGTCAGTGCCAATGCTACCGGAATTTTAGAGGATACAACGCACACGGTAGATGTAGTTAGCACAGACTTAATCAACACCATTCTTGATGCTTCTGCGGCGGCTAGCGGAGTCATGGATGCCAGCTTTGTAACCTATGAGCTTGACCAGCCATCAGAAGAAAGCATAATGCCCCTAAGTGGCAATTCTTTACGGGCTGTTTCTTCTGGAATAATATAGGAGTAACTATGTCAACAAACTTACTTAGTGCAGAGATAGCTCTCTCTAAAGAAATTGGAGACTACTGGAGTTCGACTACAACCTCAAACGGGGCAGCAGATGGGACAACTATTGTAGACACAGCCCTTAAAGCCAAAGAAAATGACTGGGTAACTGACGAGGCATTTGACTTTATTGACGAAGGGACTTATGACCAAGAGGAACGAAAAATATCCAGTCTTGATAAATCTACTGGAACTTTGACTGTTCTCGCTCATGGTGGTCAAATTGTCTCGGGCATTGATTATAGAGTTCATCGCCTATTCTCCGCCAGTGACAAACGCCTCGCCTTAATTGCTGCTGCCAAGAATATTTGGCCTGCCCTTTACCAAGAAATTTGGGACGAAACCCTTGTCATTGGAAACTGGTTAAATGATGGTTCCTTTGAGCGTTGGACTACAACAGCCAACCCAACTGTGTGGGTGGACACAACAGTAACGGCAACCCAAATATCTACTTCGCCTTATTACCGTCATGGGGCATATAGCTGTAAACTCGATACTGCCGCCGGAACTGTTGCTCAATCAATAACTTCTTTTGATGACCTCAAAAATCTTCGGGGCAAGAATGTTACTTTCACAATTCAGGCTTGGTGTGACACGGCAAGCTGTTTGAGAATTTCTATAAATGACGGGGCGACACAAACTTATTCGTCATACCATGCTGGGGATGATGCCTGGACTCAAGACAATCCTAGAAATGATAGCATGTATGTCACTCAATATATTGACTCCAATGCGACAAACGTGACATTCACAATTCACCACGAAATTGCCGCCGCTACAAGCTATGTGGATGATGCCCGAGCAATTTCCGACTATCGAAGCAGGTTATATATTGGTAATCTTGGCCTTGCCCAAAACCAACCAACACAAGTTCAAATGGAACGTTGCTACTATAGTCAGCGAGAACCTTGGGTAGCTATTCATGGTTATGTGGTGGACAAAGATGGTTATCTGTATATTCCAACGAATTACCCTAGCGACTACCGCATCAGGATTAAAGGAAAGGGTTATTTAGATTTCCTGTTGTCCGGTTCAAGTTCAACA
>Ga0209324_10002407_pt1 | contig 12905 bp, 13 predicted proteins | sample Rifsed19ft3_FD_184015 | JGI IMG/M metagenome (GOLD analysis project Ga0209324, IMG submission 184015) | Soil microbial communities from Rifle, Colorado, USA - sediment 19ft 3 (version 2) | ecosystem: Environmental > Terrestrial > Deep subsurface > Rock core/Sediment | place: Rifle, Colorado...
CTCCGGACGCGATCAGGCGTTCGAGCCTCCGTGCTGATCGTCGGCCCCAGGCTCACGCACGTCGTCTCGCCTCGTTTCGGCGCGAGGTAGGAGGACCCGCTTGTCGCGAAGGGCGGAAGGCCCGTAACGGGTAGGCCGAGCCCCCTTCACGATCGCCCCTCGGAGCGCGATCCGCGTATCACCGCGCTCGATCAAGCGAAGTCGGGATGTCTCAGGACCGCTCACGCTCCTCTCATCGCCCGGGTCACAGGGTGGCGATGAACGATCGAACGGTCGGTCGAAGGAAGGGGTGAGCGCCATGCCGCGCACCATCAAGAGGACCCGGTTGGCCTGGGTGGTCCTGGTCGTAGCGCTCGGGGTGACGTCGCTCCCTGGCCTGGGCGTCGCGCATGGCCGGCCTGTCGCCGCGAGCGTCGCGTCGACCGGATGCCAGGAGACGGCGTCGATGCCCATCCCGCAGCCCACGCAGGAGCAGCTGGAGGCCGCGGGTCTGGGCGGGATCCCGCTGGCGCCGGACTCGGCCCGGCGCGACCTGGTCGCCGCGCCCTTCTCCAACCCCACGGCCGTGACCAACCCGCTGTTCCCGATCGCCGAGCTCGACTCGGCCATCCTGAACGGCCGTGTCGACGGCCTGCCGTTCTACACGGAGACCACGCTGCTCCCGTTCACCCGGATCATCGAGTGGACGCCCGGCCAGTGCGTGCGCGTGCTCGTGTCCCAGTACATGGCGTTCCTCGACGGGGATCTCACGGAGACCGCGATCGACCTCTACGCGCAGGCCGACGACGGTTCGGTGTGGTACCTGGGCGAGGACGTCTTCGACTACGACCCCGCTGGCCGGATCGTTACCACCGAGGGCACCTGGCACGCCGGCACCGAGGGGCCCGTCGCGATGATCATGCCTTCGGACCCGCAGATCGGCGACGCGAACCGCCCCGAGAACATCCCCGGGTTCGTGTTCGAGGAGGTGGCCGTCACTGCCGTGGACCAGACCTTCGAGGGGCCCTCGGGGCCGGTCTCGGGTGGGATCGTCGGGACCGAGACCCACCAGGACGGCGCGCTGAGCGACAAGTTGTTCGCGCCGGGGTACGGCGAGTTCCGGTCGACCGATGGCCCGGACGTCGAGGCGATGGCGTTGGCCTCGCCGACCGATTCGCTTCCTGGCGGCGTGCCAGCCGAGCTGACCGTGATCTCCGAGGGTGCCGATAGGATCTTCTCGTCGAAGCTGGCGACGTCCGCGCAGTGGCACAAGGCCGAGATGGAAGCGCTCGACATCGTCGACGCATGGGACACCTTCGGCGCAGGAGACGTGCCGCCGAGGCTCGTGAAGCCAACCGACAGGGCGCTCCAACAGCTACTCGACCACATCGCATCCCGCGATCGCTCGAGGGTCCGGGCATCGTCGATCGAGGTCTCATACGCGAGCATCAACCTGCAGCTCCGCTATCGCCCGGTGACCGAGGTCGACACGGTCCGGTTCGAGCTTTGGACCCGACGCGCGCTCGTGCACGCGATCGACGGTTCGCTCGGCGACGTGAGGAGCGACCTCGTCACCATCGAGTGGATCCGCGATCGGTTCGTGCACACCGTCGACCCCGTCACGCGCACCCGGATCGACTCGTTGGTCGGTGACCTGGGAACGACCGTGGTCGATGAGGACCTGGAAGCCGCCGCGGATGCGGCTCGTGCACTGCTGGATGTCGTGGGAGGTCTCATCTGAGCGGCGCAGGTGTTCCAGCTCGGGAGCGTGTGGCCTCCTCGGTCAGCCAAAGCGACCGAACAGCTCGCTCTGCGGGTCGAAGAAGCCGTCCGCGGGCCGGGCGTGCGCGTGCCAGTGGTCGGGGATCCTCCGGCGCTCGCCGTCGATCCAGTACCCCTGGGGATAGCGCTCGGCGGCGAAGCGCTCGAGGCGTTCGAGCAGGCGGGCCTCGTGCTCGGGTTCGGGCAGGCCGTGAGGGCGCCAGACGATCATCGGCGTCCGACAGACGATGCAGTCGGTCACCCAGCACTCGTCGTCCTCGAAATGCCACTTCGTTATCCGCTCGGCGCGGCATAGGAGGCAGTCGTCCATCAATCCTCCACTCCGGCAAGCTCGACCTGGTCGCCGACCTCGATCCCGCGCTCGTCGAACAGGCCCTGCTCGACCTCGACCGCGCCCAAGTGGGGCTCGCCGGCGTCGTACGAGCGGCAGGGTTCAGCCTCACACGGCTCCATGTCCAAGATGGCGACGATCCGTCCGCGCTCGTCCCAGAACGCGATGGAGAGGGGGATGAGGGTGTTCTTCATCCAGAAGGTCGCGGTGGTGGGCTCGGTCCACGAGAAGGCCATCCCGTCGTAAGGCGCGAGGTCCTCGCGCCACATGAGCCCGGTGGCGCGCTCCTCGGGCGTGTCCGCGACCTCGACCCCGAGATGCACCTTCCCGCCGTCGGTGGTCACGACCAGGGAGGCCGGCTCGGTGCCCGGGTCGCCCCCGGCGCTCGAGCAGGCAGTGGCCACGAGCAGCGCGAGTGCGAGCAGTCGGCGCATCGGGCCATGGTCGCACGCCATCGGGTCGGTATCATGGCGGCCGCGCCGGAGTAGCTCAGGGGCAGAGCAACGCCATGGTAAGGCGTAGGTCCGGGGTTCAAATCCCCGCTCCGGCTCCATCGGACCGCCGGTCCCGAGTGAGAAACCGCTGCTCAGGACGCCTGGGCCGTTGGCCCGGTAGACTTCCGTGCCCGCACCGGGGCGGGGTAGCTCAGAGGCAGAGCAAGCGGCTCATAATCGCTGTGTCGCGGGTTCGATTCCCGCCCCCGCTACGAGACGGCAGATCCGTGAGCACGGCCGGAGAAGGAGCACGACGAGATGGGCAAGAAGAAGTTCGAGCGGACCAAGCCGCACGTGAACATCGGGACGATCGGTCACATCGACCACGGCAAGACCACACTCACCGCCGCGATCACCAAGCGGCAGGCCGACAAGGGCCTCGCCGACTTCACCCCGTTCGACGAGATCGACAAGGCTCCCGAGGAGCGTGAGCGCGGCATCACGATCGCCATCGCGCACGTCGAGTACCAGACCGACAACCGCCACTACGCCCACGTGGACTGCCCCGGCCACGCCGACTATGTCAAGAACATGATCACCGGAGCCGCCCAGATGGACGGCGCGATCCTGGTCGTGAGCGCCGCCGACGGCCCGATGCCCCAGACCCGTGAGCACGTCCTTCTTGCGCGCCAGGTCGGGGTGCCTTTCATCGTGGTCGCGCTCAACAAGTGCGACATGGTCGACGACCCCGAGTTGCTGGACCTGGTCGAGCTCGAGGTCCGGGAGCTCCTGTCCTCCTACGAGTTCCCAGGCGATGACGTGCCCGTGGTCCAGGTCTCCGCGCTCAAGGCCCTCGAAGGCGACGAGGCGTGGCAGGCCAAGATCGACGAGCTGCTAGACGCGTGCGACAGCTACGTCCCCGAGCCGGTCCGCGACACCGAGAAGCCTTTCCTGATGGCTATCGAGGACGTGTTCTCGATCACCGGGCGGGGCACGGTGGTCACCGGGCGCGTCGAGCGGGGCAAGCTCTCGAAGATGTCCGAGGTCGAGATCGTGGGGATCAGCGAGACCCGCAAAACCGTCGCCACCGACCTGGAGATGTTCCGCAAGCTCCTGGACGAGATCCGGGCCGGCGACAACGTCGGCGTGCTGCTCCGCGGGATCGACAAGGACGAGGTCGAGCGCGGCCAGGTGCTGGCGGCGCCGGGCTCCGTTACGCCGCACACCGACTTCACCGCCCAGGTCTACATCCTGAGCAAGGACGAGGGCGGACGGCACACGCCGTTCTTCGACGGCTATCGCCCCCAGTTCTACTTCCGCACCACAGATGTCACCGGGCAGGCCCACCTGCCCGAAGGCGTCGAGATGGTGATGCCCGGAGACAACGTCGAGATGACCGTGAACCTGATCGCCCCGATCGCCATGGAGGAGGGCCTGCGCTTCGCTATCCGCGAGGGTGGCCGCACCGTGGGCGCCGGGCGCGTGGCCAAGATCATCAAGTAGACGGGCCCAAGCAGCGCAGCGGTAGCCCGAAAAGGAAGGCTCATGGCTAAGAAGGAAGGCAACCGGCCGAAGATCACGCTCGCCTGCACAGAGTGCAAGGATCGCAACTACGTGACGGTCAAGAACCGCATCAACGACCGTGACCGGATCGAGCTCAAGAAGTACTGCCGCCGGGAACGGCGCCACACGCTCCACCGCGAGACCCGGTAGCTCCCTGGATGCCCGAGACGCTCGAGGTCCCCATCGCGGGCGTGGTCCTGGCCGGGGCGCCCGGGTTCAGGTACAAGGGCTGACGCCGCGGGTCAGCCAGCCTCGGGCAGGTCGACCGTGGTGACCTTCCCGTGCCGGATCGCGAGGACGAGCGCCTCCATCTTCGAGTGCACCCGGAGCTTCGTGAGGACGTTCTGGGTGTGGGTGCGCAGCGTGTTCGGGCTCATGGCGAGGGAAGTTGCGATCTCGTCGGGAGAGCGGCCCACCGCCATCAAGGAAAGGATCTCCAGCTCGCGAGGGGTCAGTCGGTCCAGCCGTGCCCGGGCGTCGTCATCCAGATCGCGCCGGTGTCGAAGCCTCCGCTGGGCTAGCTCGACCTCGACCTCGTTGTGGATCGCCTCGCCCCGGTGGGCGCGCCGGACGGTGGAGGCCACGTCCAGGACCGCCTCGGTCTTGCGCAGCATGCCGGAGGCTCCCGCCTGCACGGCGCGAGCGAGCAGGTAGTCGTCGTCGTGACCGGACAAGATCACGACCGCGGCCTCCGGATCGGCCTCCTTGATCCGGCGGGTCGCCTCGATCCCGCTCATATCCGGCATCGACGCGTCCATCAGCACCACGTCTGGGTGCTGCTCGCCGGCCGCGGCGACGGCTTCGGACCCACCGGTGGCGACGTGGATCACGCGCAGGTCCTTCTCGCGCTCGAGGGCGACCTCGAGCGCCTCGCCGAACGTGCGCTCGTCGTCGACGATGAGGACCGTGATGGGTTGGCGGGCAGACCCGTTGGCCTTCCCGTTCCCGGTCCCGGATCCGTTCCCGCTACCGGCCATGGGCCTGCCGATCGTAGGGGCGCGGAAGGGCCGAGTCACGCACCCAACGGGGTTTGCTTACATCTCCCACGGTGGGTACGTTCGCAGCGTGTCCGGGTCCTGTGAATCGCCCGTGCGGGAGACGGCCGCCCGCCCTACGTGCCTGTCGGCCGAACGGCCGGGCCGCCTATCTCGCCTTAACGCGGCGGTGGGATGGGCCTGAACGGAACCCTACAGGGCAAGACGTACCCGCCGGTCGTCTTCGAGATCAAGGAGGAGCGGGCGAGGGCGTTCGCGTCAGCCGTGGCGCATACGGGCGAGGGCGTCCCGCCGACGTTAGCCACGGCTCCGGAGATCGCCGCGGGTCTGGCCAACGTGATTGGCGATCCCGAGCTCGGCCTGCAGTTGTCGAGCGTCCTGCACGGCGAACAGGAGTACGTGTGGACGCGGGCCCTGCGGGTCGGGGAGACGGTGAGCGCGGAGGCGACGATCGAGAGCATCCGCGGGCGCGCCTCGATGCTCTTCCTCACGCTCCGCACACTGCTGCGTGACGAGGCGGGGGAGACGGTCGTGGTGGGGCGGAGCACCTTGATCGTTCGGGAGGACGGGTGAGCCGTCGGCTCGAGGATGTCGCCGCGGGGGACCATGCGTTCGAGGTCTCGCGTGTGGTCACCCGCGAGGACGTGAAGGCCTACGCGGACGCATCGGGCGACCAGAACCCCCTGCATCAGGACGACGAGGTGGCGCGCGCCTCGGGGTTCCCCGGGATCGTCGCCCACGGCATGTACACGATGGGGACGCTCGCCTCGGCGATCGTCGGATGGGCGGGCGACGTCGAGGCGTTGGTGCGGATGAAGGTGCAGTTCCGGGCGCCCGTGTTCATGGGCGAGACGATCGTTTGCGGCGGGACCGTTCGGTCGGTGGATCCCGAGCAGCGGGTGGCGACCCTTGACGTGTGGGTGCGGGTCGAACGCGGGGGCGCGACCGAGTGGCCGATCAGAAGGAGCGAGGCCGAGGTCCGCCTGGTCTAGCTACTCGAGGTCGATGCGGGGTTCGGGCGCCCGGGCTCCGGGCTTGCCGAGGCTCGCGATCGCGTGCATCGCATCGCCCATCCGGTCGATCACGACCTGGATCTCATCGTTCTGCTGGCGGCCGATCGTCTCGGCCATCCGGTCGATCCGAGCCGCGAGCATCTCGTTGGAGCGCTCGATCGACTCGGTGAGCGAGGCGAAACGCTCCTCGATCATGCCGATCACCTCGGTCGGCATGTTGGCCTGGAGCTCCTTCACTGCCCGCAGCGCCTGCTTCGACGCCTCCTGGTCGGCCACGATCTGCTCCGCGAGCATCTCGTTGTCCGAGCGCACCAGCTTCGCGAGCGAGGCGATCCGCGTGTCCATCGTCTGCGCGAGCTCGCGGCCGTGCGCCATCTGGCGCTCCTCGAGGGCACGCCGCGTCTCGGCCATATGCGTCGCGGTGCGCTCGGTCGCGGTTCGCGACTCCGAGCCCGCTCGCTCGATCGCGTCGGTGGCGTCCTGAAGGCGCGCGGCGACGTCGTCGAACCGCGCGCCGATCGCGAGGTTCGCAGCCGCGGCGGCGCGATCGCCGGCGACCTTGCCCATCCGCTCGAACTGTCCCTCCATCGAGTCCGACAGGCGCACCACGTTGCGGTCGATCGCCGTCACGGCCTCGTCCATACGCGCGCCGATCAACCGGGACTGTTCCTCCGACCGGGTCTCCAGGCGCGCCACCGTCTCGTCCAGCTTGACCCGGATCGCCTGTGAGACCTCCTCGCGGATCCGCCCGGAGACCTCGGTGGCCATCCCCGACGCGGTTCGTGTGAGCGCGTCGGTGACCTGGCCGAGGCGCTCGTCCAGGACCCGCGCGATCGTTGCGTCGTGGGCCTCCGTGCTGCGCACGAGCTCGCGCCGCAGCGTCTCCGAGTCCGAGCGCACGAGCTGCGCCACGCCTCGGGCGCGCGTGTCGACGATGCGTCCGAGGGCCTCCGTGGTCTCGCGCGCATCCACGCCGACCCGGTCCGACAGGAACGTGATCTCCTCATGCAGCGACGTCGTACCCGAACCCATGCGGTCATAAAGGAGCTGCAGCTGCTCTGCGAGCCGTGCCATGCGCTGGTCGATCGTCGCCTCGACGCGCTTGCTGATCTCCTCGTCCCGCGTGGTGATCGAGTGAACCTGCGTGTCGGTCGAGCCGGCGAGCTGGCCCATCGCCTCGACGCCGTGTTGGACGTAGGACTCCATCGCATGGGAGATCCGCGCGGTCTCCTGCGCGATCATCTCGCCGTGCTCGGCGATCCGGGCGTGCACCGCCTCCACGATCGCGCGATCGCGCCCGGCGAGCGCCTCGAACGCGGACGCGACCTGTTTGGTGACCTCGGAGAGCTCGGCGCGGATCTGAGCGACGCCCATCGGGGTGCCTTGGGTGTCGGCGAGCGTGTCGGTCGCCTGCTGGATCGTCTCGCGGGCGGCGCGCACGCTCTCGGAGAGCATCGTGATGCCGTCCTCGAGCCGTCCCGTTCGCACGGCGAGGGCCTGGAAGCGTTCGTCGGAGTGGGCGATCAGGCTGCGGATCGCCTGGTCGCGGGAGAGCTCCTGCAAGATCGTCCCGGCGACGTCCTGCTTGTCGCCGCCGGCCGAGCGCCAGACCTCGGCGGCGATCTCGTGCATCAGGGTGTTCGCGGTGTGCTGGATCGCCCGCAGCCCGTCCTCGAGCTGCTCCTGGATCATCTCCTGGTAGGCGGTCATGACCGCCTCGGCGCGCTCGGCGGCCGAGGGCGTGAGCCCCGCGGTCACCGCGGGTGGGGGCAGGGGCTCTGACCGGCCACCGAAGAGGCTGCGACGCCTCGCCCGGTCGCCGGGCGGGAGTGAAGGATCCCGCTGCTGCATATGAGCGCTCGCATTCCGGGGCCGGCGCGACGCGTCCGCAGAAGCATAGGAGAGCTCAGGCGCAACATCACGCACCTTCAGGCACGGGTTCTGAGGCCCCGCTCCTTTGCCGCACCTGGGGGGTCGCCCTATACTGAGCGTCCGAGTCCCCGCCTTCCGGCTGGACCGACCACGGAGGGGCGTAGCTCAACCTGGTAGAGCACCGGTCTCCAAAACCGGCGGTTGGGGGTTCGAGTCCCTCCGCCCCTGCAAGGAGCACGATGAACAGGCAGATGAAGCGAGCGCAGCGTCGCCAGGGCACGCAGGTCGACCGTGCCCAGGTCGCGGCCCAGCGCCGCGCGCAGCTCCAGCAGAAGAAGGAGCGCACGGGCGCCCGCCAGTTCCTGAAAGAGGTCCGCCAGGAGCTGAAGAAGGTGATCTGGCCCACGCGCCGGGAGCTGGCCACCTACACCGTCGTCGTCCTGGTCACCGTCGTCGTGATGACCTCCTACGTCTTCGGGCTGGACGTCGTGTTCTCCAAGTTCGTCCTGAACGTGTTCACGAGCTGAGGCGTTCCCCCATGAACGAGACCCCCATCCAAGACTCGGACGAAGCCGCCCCTGAGGCGGCCGACGTCGACGTGACCGAGGCGGCGCCGACGCCGGAAGAGCGCTTCGAGGAGGCTGTCGTGGATGCGGTGATCGAGGAGGCCGTCGCCGACGCGGTTATCGAGGATGCCCTCGAGGACACGCTGAGCCAGGCCGTCGCCGACGCGGTGGCCATCGAGGCTGTCTCCGACGCCGTTATCCAGGAGGCGTTCGAGGAGAAGGTCGTCGAGGCCGTCGAGTCGGGTCTGGACGGCGACGAGCTCGCCGACGCGGTGGCGCAGGCCGCGGCCGACGCCGACGTCCAGGAGGCGATCGCCGACGGCGCCATCGCCCAGGCGCTGGAGGAGACGGTCGAGGAAGCCATCGAGGAGGCCGCCGAGCCGGTGGTCGTCGAAGCCGTGGAAGCGCCTGTCGAGGAGGTCGTGGTCGTCGAGGACGCTCCCGCCCCCGCGGCCCCGGCCCACGAGGTCGAGATCGTGGCGGGTCACGATCCGTTCCGCGGGCCCGGCGACTGGTACGTGGTGCACACCTACGCCGGCTACGAGAACAAGGTGAAGACCAACCTCGAGTCGCGGATCCACACGATGCAGATGGAGGACAAGATCTTCGACGTCCACATCCCCATGGAGGACGTCATGGAGATCAAGGGCGGCAAGAAGCAGGTCGTCCAGCGCAAGATCTTCCCCGGCTACCTGCTCGTGAAGATGATCTACGACAACGACTCCTGGTACGTGGTTCGCAACACGCCCGGCGTGACGGGGTTCGTGGCCGCCGGCACCGGCAGCAAGCCGACCCCGCTGTCCAAGCGCGAGGTCGAGAAGATCCTCATCGTGAAGAAGGAAGAGGTGAAGCCGCAGTTCCGCCTCGGGTTCGAGGAGGGGGACGTGGTGCGGATAATCGCGGGACCGTTCGCCGATTTCAACGGCACGATCAGCGAGATCAACCTCGACCAGAGCAAGCTGAAGGTGCTCGTGAACATCTTCGACCGGGAGACGCCGGTCGAGCTCTCCTTCGACCAGGTGGCCAAGGTCTAGACAGATCCGACGAAGCGGGAGGCCGCGAGGCCGCTTGAACCGCAGGAGGTGAACCGCAGATGGCGAAGAAGAAGGTGCTCGCCGTCGTGAAGCTCCAGATCCGCGCCGGACAGGCGACCCCCGCACCCCCCGTGGGCACCGCGCTGGGTCAGCACGGCGTGAACATCATGGAGTTCTGCCGGCAGTACAACGAGCAGACGCAGCAGTTCTCCGGCCAGGTGATCCCGGCCGAGCTCACGATCTACGAGGACCGCTCGTTCTCGTTCATCACCAAGCAGCCGCCGGCCGCCGAGCTGATCAAGCAGGCCGCGGGCCTTGAGAAGGGCTCAGGCGAGCCCAACCGCACCAAGGTGGCCAAGCTCACGCAGGACCAGGTCCGGCGCATCGCGGAGCAGAAGATGGTCGACCTGAACGCCAACGACGTCGAGGCCGCGATGAAGATCGTCGCGGGCACGGCACGGAGCATGGGCGTGGAGGTGGGTGCATGAGCGGCCGCGGCAAGAGGTACGGGGCCGCCGTGGCGCTCGTCGAGCCCGAGCGCGAGTACACGCCCGCCGAGGCGTTCCGAGCCCTGAAAGCGTCGCCCGACGCGAAGTTCGACGAGACCGTCGAGATCGCGTTCCGTCTCGGCGTCGACCCGCGCAAGGCGGACCAGCTGGTCCGCGGCACGGTCTCGTTGCCCAACGGCACCGGCAAGTCGGTGCGGGTGGCCGTCTTCGCGCAGGGCCCGAAGGCCACAGAGGCGCGAGATGCAGGCGCCGACGTCGTGGGCGGCGAGGAGCTCGTCGAGGAGGTCATGAAGGGCAGCATCGACTTCGAGGCCGCCGTGGCGACGCCGGACATGATGGCCGCGGTCGGCAAGGCCGGACGGGTCCTCGGTCCGCGCGGGCTCATGCCGAACCCCAAGACCGGCACGGTCACGAACGATATCGCCAAGGCCGTGCAGGACATCAAGGGCGGCAAGATCGAGTACAAGACCGACCGCGTCGGCAACGTTCACGCGATCTTGGGCAAGAAGTCGTTCAGCGAGCAGCAGCTGCTGGAGAACTACCTGACGGTCGTCGAGGAGATCCTGCGCGCCAAGCCGTCGGCGGCCAAGGGCAAGTACGTGATCAGCCTCACGGTCTCCACGACGATGGGCCCCGGCATCTCGATCGACACCAACCGCATGAAGGCCGTCCAGGAGACCGCGCCGGCCGAGGCTTGACCCGACCCGGTCCCGGTGGCTCTCCGGCTTCGCCGGGTCACCGTGCGAACATTGCCGGATGCAGGACACGGTGCCCGAGCAGCAGGACGCCGCCGAGCCCCTCGCGCCCAACCGGCGGCCGCGGCGACACCTACCGTGGCCGATCCTCGTGGTCTCGGCGGTGGTCCTGTTCAACCTGATCGTGCTACGGGCCGAGGCGCGCCCCGTCCAGAACCTGAACGACGCCTCGGTCCACCGCTCGATGATCGCCTGGGCCGAGGATCGGTGGCGCGAGGGGCACCTGCCGTTCGACGGGTGGTATCCGGATCTCTCACTCGGATCCTCACGGTTCCACCACTACCAGTCGTTCCCGCACGTCCTGACGGGGCTCGTCGCGGTCCCGCTTGGGAGCGAGCGCGCCCTGGCGTGGACGCTCTACCTGGGGCTCGCGTTCTGGCCGTTCGCGGTCTACGCGGGTGGGCGCCTCCTCGGCTGGGGGCCGTGGGTCTGCGCGATCGCGGCGGCGTGCTCGCCGCTCATCCTCAGCGAGCCTGGACTGGGCTACGAATGGGGCTCGTACGCGTGGCGGGGCTACGGGACCTGGACCCAGCTGTGGGGGATGTGGCTCCTGCCGTTCGCGTGGGGTCTCTCGTGGCGCGCGATCTCGCGGGGTCGTTCGTACTGGCTCGCCTCGCTCGTCCTTGCGCTCACCATCGCCGTCCACCTCCTAACGGGGTACCTCGCGCTGCTGTCGCTCGGCATCTTCGTGCTCGTCTCGTTCCGAAGCTTCTGGAAGCGCCTGGCTCGTGCGGCGCTGATCGGGTTCGGGGCCCTGCTCGTCGCCGCCTGGGTCGTGGTGCCACTGGTCGCGGACCGTCTGTGGACGGTCCAGGACGAGTTCTCGCGCGGGAAGATCTACTACGACTCCTTCGGCGCCAAGCAGATCCTCTCCTGGTTCGCGAGCGGCGAGATCTTCGACCGTTCGCGGATCGTCCCACTCGTCACGATCCTCGTCGTCGCCGGTCTCGTCGTCGCGCTCTGGCGCTTCCGCCGGGAGGAACGCGCCAGGGTCCTGCTGGGCGTCTTCATGATCTCCCTCCTCCTGTTCTTCGGGCGCTCGACGCTCGGGCCGGTGCTGAAGCTCCTGCCGGGCTCGGGCGACCTGTTCCTTCGGCGGTTCGTGTTCGGCGTGCACCTCGCGGGGCTGTACCTGGCCGGGATCGGCGCCGTGCGTCTCGGGCAGTTCGGGCTCGCGCTGCTCCGGCGGGTTCGGCTCCACGGGCGCGCCGCCATCGCGGTCGCGTCCGTCGCGGGGGTCGTCTTCCTAGCACCGGCGTTCGTCGACCGGGCCTCGTGGGCGGCGACGGGCGCACGGTGGATCGACGAGCAGGCAGTGTTCGACGCGACCGAGGGCGCCGACGTGAGCGCGCTGATCCAGATCGCCCTTGAGAACGGACCCGGCCGCTTCTACGGTGGCATGCGCTCCAACTGGGGGGCGCGATACCGGATCGGCCAGGTGCCGATGTATGCGGTACTGCTGGCCCACTCGGTCGAGGGTGTGGGCTTCACGCGCCCGACCTGGTCGCTGTCCTCCCCGATCGAGTACCGATTCTCCGAGACCAACCCGGCGCACTACGACCTGTTCGACATCCGCTACTTGATCCTGTCCCAGGACCGGCGGCCACCCGTCGATGCCGAGGAGCTCGCGCGTCGCGGACGCCACGTGCTCTACGAGGTTCGCAGCGGCGGCTACGTCGAGATCGTCGACGTGCTGCCGGCGGTCGAGGCCGGGCGGACGGACCTCGGCGCGCAGGTCGCGCCGTGGCTGGGTTCGGACCTCCCGTCGCGCGGTGCCAACCCGGGCATCGCCTTCGAGGGCCATGCGGCGCCCGACGCCACCACGACCGAGGACGCCGTGCCCGAAGATCCACCGGGTCTCGTCGCGGCCGAGGCCGTCGACCTGCGCGAGGGCGTGGCCACGACGACCGTCGCGCTGGGCCGCCCGGCGATGGTGATGCTGAAGACCTCGTTCGACCCCAGGTGGCAGGTGACCGTCGACGGGGTCGCGGCCCAACCGCAGATGATCGCCCCGAGCTTCGTCGGCCGCCTGGTTCCGGCCGGCCGCCACGTAGTGCGGTTCGAGTACGGCT
>Ga0209324_10002411_pt1 | contig 12893 bp, 9 predicted proteins | sample Rifsed19ft3_FD_184015 | JGI IMG/M metagenome (GOLD analysis project Ga0209324, IMG submission 184015) | Soil microbial communities from Rifle, Colorado, USA - sediment 19ft 3 (version 2) | ecosystem: Environmental > Terrestrial > Deep subsurface > Rock core/Sediment | place: Rifle, Colorado...
AACTATATTTATATAAAATCCGGACTTTCGGGTGGAGAGCAAGTGGTTTCAGGAAGTTATAAGGCTATCTCACGAGATTTAAGCGATGGTTCAACAGTAAGAGTTGAAGAAAAGAAAAAATCCTTTAAAGATAAAAAATGAGAATTTGGATTTAGAATGAACATAATAAATATTGAACATATCTCGAAAGTTTACCAGGTTGGAACCGAAGAGGTTCACGCTTTAAGCGACATATCAATCAGTATTGATAAAAATGAATATGTTGCAATCATGGGTCCTTCTGGTTCCGGAAAATCTACTTTGATGAACGTACTTGGCTGTCTTGATACTCCGACTGCGGGTAAGTATGAGTTTAACAGGAATAACGTTAGTGAAATGAATGATAATCAATTGGCTAAAATTAGGAACAAAGAGATTGGTTTCGTCTTTCAAACTTTTAATTTGCTGCCAAGATCAGACGCACTTCACAATGTTGAGTTACCATTAATTTATGCAGGTGTTCCAACTTCCGAAAGAAGAAATCGTGCAAAGCAGGCATTAACTGATGTGGGTTTGGAAAACAGAATGCATCATAAACCGAACGAGCTTTCAGGCGGTCAGCGTCAAAGAGTAGCTATTGCACGTGCACTCGTTACTAGTCCATCAATAATACTTGCAGATGAACCAACAGGAAATTTGGATTCCAAAACCGGTGAGGAGATTATGCTCTTGTTCAATGAAATCTATGATAAAGGTAATACAATAATTTTAGTAACGCATGAGGAGTATATTGCAGAACATGCGGCAAGAATTGTTCGATTAAAAGATGGACTTGTCGAAAGTGACCAAAGAGTTGAGAAAAGATATATCCCGAAATTAAATTCGGCAGCAGTAAAATAGTAATTGGTTATGTCAGAAGATATAAAATGTTATGCTGTGCTGATCATTCGTATAGATGTCAACTTAGTAAATATGTTTTGCAAATAAAATTGATTCGATTGTATTGGGCTTAAAACAAGATAAAAGGTTTATATATCATCCTTCCGGGATTAAGAATTTCTATTCCCGATAGGGAATAAATATTTGTAGCACAAAATAATACCGTGGATTTAGAATCTCTTTAGGGATGATATAATTGAAATTTCAGAATACATATTAATCTAAAAAAATATTAATTATGTTCAATATCAATGAAATAGAATTTGTTTATAGAAACTCATTAACTAAATAATGTGTGAATAAATTATGTACACAATACTTTTTGAAATTCGCGAAAGCTTGTTAATTGCATTACATGCAATTCGAGCGAACAAGATGAGATCTATCCTCACAATGCTTGGCATTTTCATCGGAGTGACTGTTGTTGTATTAATGTCAACAGCAATAAAAGGAATAGATAATTCATTCCAAACCGGAATGAGTGCTCTCGGGTCAGATGTTTTGTACATTGATAAATGGTCATGGTTTGAAGGCGGTGAATGGTGGAAAATGAGAAACAGAAGAAGAATTGATATGGATGATTACAATAATTTCAAAGAGCAAGCAAAACTTCCCTTGGCTACTGCGCCTGTAATTAACTCAAGACAAACAGTAAAATTTGGTGACAATAGGATAGATAATGTTTTTCTAAACGGATCAACTACGGATTATCTTCAAACCACAAATTTCACATTTTCATTGGGAAGATTCTATTCTGAGACTGAGAGTAATGCTGCCAGATATGTGGCTGTTGTCGGCAGTGATGTTGCAAATACCTTATTCCCGCGAGGCGATGCGTTAGATAAAGAAATAAAAATTGGCGGAGTTAATTTCAAAGTGATTGGTGTTCTTGATGAACAGGGAAGTTGGATTCTTGGAAGCTTTAATCCTGATAAGCAAGTGTTTATACCAATAGGAACAATATTTAAAAATTTTCTTAATGAATCGCATGGTACTGTAACAATAAATGTTCGAGCATCTAATCCATTGATGGTGGAAGAAACTAAAATTGAAGCGGAAGGAGTAATGAGAAAGATTAGAGGATTAACATATAATGAAGAAAATGATTTTTCTATTAATCAGCAGGAAGGATTAGCCAATCAGATTGATTCGCTTGTTGGTGTTATTCGATTTGTAGGATTTTTTATAACAGGTCTTTCACTTTTCGTGGGAGCAGTTGGAATTATGAATATTATGTTCGTATCTGTAAAAGAAAGAACGAAGGAAATAGGAATTAGAAAAGCAATCGGGGCAAAACGAAGAACAATCTTAGGACAATTTCTTTTCGAATCTTCTGTCATTTGTTTAGTCGGCGGCTTATTTGGATTATTAGCCGCAGTATTGCTAAGTAAGTTAGTCAATCAATTTTTACCAACATCAATTCAGTGGGATGCGGTAGTGATCGCAATACTTGTTTCATTAATAACCGGTTTGGTCGCGGGGTTAGCTCCTGCTTATACCGCTGCCAAGTTGGATCCTGTAGAAGCTTTGAGGTATGAATAATTATGAAAATTAGACAAACCTTAGCCATTGCGCTTCAATCTCTAAGAACCAATAAGTTAAGAACAATGCTTACAATCTTAGGGGTTGTGGTTGGAATATTTTCCATAATCGTTGTCATGACTGTGATCACTATGCTTCAGAATAGCATCGAGAATGGAGTTTCTCAGCTTGCTAAAAACACATTTCAAATTCAAAAATTTCCAGTAATCATGGGTGGTGGACCTGGTTCTCGAGATAAATACAGAAATAGAAAAGATTTAACTCTTGAAGAATTTGATGAGCTTTCAAAAAGGTTAACGCAAGCTAAATATATGGGTGCTGAAATGTGGAATTTTGGAAGCGTTGTTAAATATGGAAACAAAGAAACTAATCCGAATATTCAGGTTGCGGGTATTACGTTAGGTGCAATGCGGACAAATGACTGGAAGGTTGCTTACGGAAGAGAATTTCGTGAAAATGATATTCAATACTCAAATGATATTTGTCTGTTGGGAAGCGAGATTGTTACAAAATTATTCGCTTCGATAAATCCAGTTGGACAAGTTATTCGTGTTGATGGAAAACCTAAGCTTGTTGTTGGAGTTCTGGAACAGCAGCCGCAGCTTTTTGGACAAAGCCAGGATAATTACATGGTACTTCCCATCACTACCTGGCAAAGTATGTTCGGGAAAAGAAAGCGAAGTGTTAACATTACGGTTATGTCCTACAGCAAAGAAGATTATAATCCTACAATTGAAGCCGCAATTGGGCACATGAGAGCAATTAGAAAAGTCAAACCGGGTGAAGAAAATGATTTCGACATTTTCAGCAATGAATCTATCATCGGGCAAATTAATGACATTACAAGTGGAGTTAAAATTGGGGCTTTAGTTGTTTCCATCATTGCGTTAATCGCTGCAGGAGTTGGTATAATGAATATTATGCTCGTTTCAGTAACTGAAAGAACAAAAGAAATTGGAATTCGTAAAGCATTAGGTGCGCGAAAGAAAAATATTTTGCTTCAGTTTTTAATTGAAGCAGTGGTTTTATGCATTATCGGTGGAGTAATTGGAATCTTCATTGGTGTCAGTATCGGAAATTTAGCAGGCGGTTTTATTAATGCACAATCAGCAGTTCCTTATGATTGGGTCATAATTGGTATTTCACTCTGCATTTTTGTTGGGGTGCTCTTTGGAACATATCCCGCTTACAAAGCTGCAAACCTCGATCCGATTGAAGCATTGAGGTACGAGTAGGGAACGACCTCCTGGTCGTTCCGAAAGAAATACGTAATAGGCGGAACTGCCAGGACCTGACCGCCTCTGGCGGTGGCAATTCCCTACAAAAATGTATTCTTTATCACATCTCTAAATTTTTCTTTGCCCAAGTAATAATTCTTCTTGACAATTATAAGTACAATAATGAAATTATAACAGGTTCTTTAAGAACTTTTCCACTTTGAGAGGAAGGTTGCCTAATATGGTCCTTCTGCTAATTTCGTTAACTACGGAACTACAATTTTCCCCGCAAGGCGTGACAGCAAATTTATTCTTTAACAATTGGAGAATAGAATGTTTGTGATCGCCAATTTAATTCCCACTTAAATTTTCCAGCGCATAATTATACCTTTAGGCGAGACAAGCTTATCTATTAATATTTTTTAAAGTGTTATAAGGCATTTAGAGTGTTCATTCATTCTGACAACACTCGCGACTGAACACTTTGTTAATTAATCATCATTAACTTATTGGAGATGAATATGAAGATTATTCGGGTAATTATTAAAAACTTTTCTTTAATCGTTTTCGTTTTGTCATTCAGCTTAGTGGGCTGCAGACAAGAACTTAAAAAGCAAATTACTGAGGAAGAGGCAAAAGTTCTCATGGACAGCTATATGCAAGCCACAAGCGAAGCCAATTTGGTTTTATTGAGTGAAATATGTGCTCCGGAATTTATTTTACATACCCCCATTTCAGCAGAACCAATAATTGGTATAGAAGGTTACAAGACTTTTGTTACAAATACATCAAATATATTTCCCGATTTTAGAATTAGAATTAGTGAAGTACTTGTTAAAGATGACAGCATATGGTCTCACTTTACTTTTACGGGGACAAATAAAGGTCCTATGGGAGAATTACCAGCCACTGGTAAGCAGATCAAAATATCTGGGCTGGCAATAACTCGTGTGAAAAACGGAAAAGTAGTGGAAGATCAGACTTTTTGGAACGTGCTTCAATTATATCAACAGCTTGGTTTTACACTAACTGCTCCCAAAGTAAATGCTGAATAATATTTCGAACTGATGAATTTATTGAAAAAAAAAGGATTTTGTGCAGATAAGTTATTTCTGCAAGGAAAGACTGGGTTATTTCCATATCTAAGCTAAAACATTTAGAGTGTTCAATCATTCTGAAAATACTCACGACTGAACACCCTGTTAAATAATCATCATTAATTTATTAGGAGGTTCTTATGAAACTACAAATTCATTCGTTATGCGGTTTATTTTGTGCTGTGCTAGTAACTATTTTCCTGTCTTCATGCTCAACGAAGGAAAAGGAAATGCCAATTACAACTTCGTCGGATGAAGCAAAGCAGCTTTTCATACAAGGCAGAGAAGATTTATTTAATGCAGAAACTGAAAAAGCAGCTCAACTGTTTGAAGATGCAATAAATAAAGACAGCACATTTGCATTAGCCTATCTCCTCCGGGCTTTTAGTGGTGGTGGACGAGAGGTTCTTAAAAGTAATCTTGAGAAAGCCGTCTTGCTATCCGACAAAGTAACTGAAGGTGAACAGCTTCTTATCAAAGCTAACAAAGCATCTAATATAGATAATGATAGAAATCTTGCCGGAGAATATTTGAAAAAGCTTCTAACAATGTTTCCAGGAGATAAGTTTGCACATTTTTCTTATGCCCTGTCTTTCTTCAACCAGGGGGAAAATGATTCGGCAATCACTTATCTGAAAAATACAATTGAACTAGATGCAGTATTTGCTCCAGCTCATAATATTCTTGGTTATGCTTATATGAGCAAGGGAGAAAATGAAGAAGCGGAGAAAGAATTTAAAGAGTATATCCGTTTAGCTCCGGAAAGACCAAATCCTTATGATTCATATGGTGAATTCCTTCTTAAAGTTGGAAGATATGATGAATCAATTGAAAATTATCTAAAGTCAAATGAGATCGATCCATCATTCACTACTGCATTTTTAGCAGCTGGCGACAATTATACTTTTAAAGGTGACTATGCAAAAGCCAGAGACCACTATCAGAAATATTTCGATAATTCAAAAACTGTAACAGCTAAGCTAGATGCTCTCAACCGAAAAGCCCGTTCGTACTTATACGAAAACAAACTTGATGAAGCGTTAAAAAGTTATGAGAATGTAAAAGCATTTGCTGAAAAAGAAAACAAAGCCGTAGAAAACATGTGGACAAATTTTTATCAAGGGTTTGCTCTGTCAGAGTTTGGGAAAACTGCTGAAGGATTAAAGAAATTCCAGGAAAGCATAAAGCTGATTGATAAGATAGGACTTAATGAAAAGGATAGAGACTACTTTAAAGTTCTTTCGAATAATCTTATGGCTTATGCTTATACTATGAACAATGATTTAAGCAAGGCAAAGCATGAAGCGGACATCTTCCGGAAATCTGTTGAGAAAACCGATGACGCCTCACTAAAAGAAATGGCAGATTTTGGGATAATCGGTTTTATGGCCTTTAAAAAAGGAGACTATAAATCGACGATTGAAAAATTCAAAATGCTTTCCAAACCAGATGCACAAGATAAATATTACCTTGCTCAGGCTTATTTCAAATCCGGTAATAAAGAGGCTGCAAATAAACTTTTTAATGAGATAATAAATTCTAACGAGAACACAATTCAGCTTGCTGTTGTTTGGAATAAAGTTAAAAAAGAGTTGGCAAAGAAGTAAAAAAGTTTAAGCGATATTCAGAAAAATTTTGTGTGAAGAATATATAATGCTGATGAAAATATTATCAGCTAATTAATAAACATTATTAAAAAAAGAGGTGTGCTATGAAAAAATTTGTATGGCTGTCAGCAATAACCATAAGCTTATTGCTGGCATTCAATATTCATGCACAGCAGTGGTCTGCTGAGCAAAAGGAAGTTTGGGCCGGAGTTGAAGCTTACTGGGCGGTTGGTATGTCAGATAATCCCTTAGATTTCATCAATTATTTTGACGATTCCTACAACGGATGGAATTATGAAGTTGAAACTCCGCATACCAAAGCTGATGCCCAAAAGTCTATAAATTACTGGACAACCAAAGGCAAAACGTTGCTTTACACAATTACACCAGCAAGGATTTGGGTAAATGGAAACTTCGCATATGTTCATTACTATTACTCAGAAGTTAACGAAGGTGCAGATGGTAAACCAATGCCTGAGAGTGGGCGTTGGACAGATATTCTCATGAAGAAAGGTACTAAATGGGTAATGGTTGGTGATCATGGCGGAAAGACGTCAAAGTAAATAATGTTTAAGTGAGACTCACCTTAGCCTCACGATGTTAGGTGAGTCTCACTTAATTGCTAAAAAACATTTAGAGTGTTCAGAAACCTTCGAGGTTTCTGAGCGTAATAGTTGCTCAAACCTCGAAGGTTTTGTAAGCAACTGAACACCCTATTAATTAATCATCATTAATAATTTATTAGGAGATATGTATGAAATTCAAAAATCTTATGGTCATCAAAGCCATAGTTTGTCTTGTTTTTGGTATTCTATTACTTATCATACCAGATAGATTACTTTCGCTATTTGGAGCAACATTAAGCGACGGAGGAATTTTTACAACTAGGGAATATGGCGCCGCTCTATTCGGTAATTTATTTCTTTGTTGGTTTGCAAAAAACGCAGCAGAATCTGATGCAAGAAGAGCAATTATCCTTGCACTATTTGTTTACGACCTCATAGGATTTGTTGTAACTGTGATTACGATTGTTTCAGGCGTTCTTAATCCCTTGGGTTGGTTAATTGTTTTCGTTTACCTTTTCTTCACAGTGGGCTTTGGCTACTTCTTAGTTAATCCACCAGTAACTAAAAGTACTTAGAGGTAAATTAAAAAACTACAATCAGATTCTTTTACCGAAACTTGGAGTGTGATTTTTCTTCATGTTCAGTCAAACCTTCGAGGTTTCTGTCCGTAATAGTTACTCAAACCTCGAAGGTTTTGTACCTTAATATCAACTTAACTGTTTTAGATATGCCATCCGCCTAAGGCGGATGACATATCTTGCGACTATGGAATATAGACTTGATTTGACAACTTCGTAAATTTAGATTGGAAATACACAAATACTATTCTTAATTGAAATTCAATCTAAAGTTAATTTTCAGTCTTTTTATTCTTTTGTCATATCAAGAATATATCTCGGCTCAGCCGAAGTATTATTCAACGATAATTCAAGACACAATACTCATTAACTTTTTCAATAAATATGAATTAAGTCAAATCAACATTATTCCTTTTACCGAAACCATTCAGCTTCGAAACAGAATCCTAACTAAGAGCGATTATAACTTTGCGTATGATCGAGCATCTTTCTCTTTATCTGATTCGCTGCAGTATTCTATTTTCGATACGCTGATAGTTACTTATCAGGCAATTAAAATTCCGATCTTAAAAGAATATAGGAAGCGGAGCTTGATTACGCGTTATGATGAGCAGCGAGGTGATACGATAAGAGTGCCTCAATCAGTTTTAAGCAGTTTCAGTCCCGAATCCATTTTTGGTTCCAACATTGAAAAAAGTGGAACATTAGTTCGCGGCTTTACCGTTGGAACAACTAAAGATTTCACACTCAACAGCGGTTTGCGTTTACAGCTTGCCGGTCGGCTATCTCAAGATATTGAAATTGTTGCCGCACTTACAGATGAAAATACTCCAATTCAACCGTCGGGCAATACCGAACGTCTTGAGGAACTTGATAAAGTTTTTATCCAGATAAAACATCCAAACGCCGTTGGTACTTTTGGCGATTACCAAATTGAAAAACGTCAAGGCGAGTTTGGATACATCAACCGTAAATTGCAAGGGCTGCTTGGTGAATTTAATTATAAGGATAATTCTGCATATTTCTCGGTTGCAAGTTCACGAGGAAAATTTGTTTCCAACACCTTCGTTGGTGTTGATGGTGTGCAAGGTCCCTATCGCTTAACAGGAATAAATGGTGAACGTGAGATTATTGCAATTGCCGGAACAGAAAAAGTTTTTTTAGACGGCATCGAGTTGAAAAGAGGAGAGAACAATGATTATGTGATTGAATATTCTAATGCTCAATTGACTTTCACTCCCAAGCGGTTGATAACATCTGCCAGCAGGATCATTGTGGAATTTGAATACACTGACAGAAGATATTCACGTAATTTTTTCGGAACAGGTGTAACATCAGAATTATTTAATGGAAAGGTCGGATTTAAAGTTCAATACCTAAGAGAAGGTGACAATGAAGATTCACCCATTGATATTTCGCTGTCAGACGACGACAGAAAAATTCTTTCTTTTGCCGGTGATGACAGATTAAAAGCGTTTAAATCCGGTGTATCGCTTGCACCGCCTGATTCCTTTGGAGTTTTGAAGGGAACATATTTGAGAGTAGATACACTGATCAACAACAATCAATATTTTTATTACCGCTATGCTCCAGGCGATTCACTATCAATCTTTAATGTTACTTTCAGTTACATCGGAGAATTTCAAGGAGATTACGTCAGAGAGAGTTTAGGCAATTTTAGGTTCGTCGGAATCGGAAAAGGAAATTATTCACCGGTCATTCTTCTGCCATTGCCTGAACTGAAGCAATTAGGAAATGTTGCATTAGAACTGAAACCATTTGAAGATTTCATTTTTAATTTTGAATATGCAGGAAGCTTGTGGGATAGAAATAAATTATCGAGTATTGATGATAGTGATAATTATGGTTACGCCACAAATATTTTCCTTCAAATGAATCCGAAGGAAATTCAATTGGGTGATTTGAACTTAGGAAAAGTTGGATTGTCGTATAAAGACAGATTTGTTCAGTCAAAGTTTACAGCACCTGATAGATTTAATGAAGTCGAGTACAATAGGAACTACAACATTTCGTCAATCACGGAACAAGTTGATGAAAAGCTGAGAGAACTGACAGTTAAACTTTTTCCAATTGATGAATTAAAAATACTCAGTTCATTTGCTTTCTTACGACGCGGCGATAATTTCAAAACTGATCGTTACAACAACACAATCCAATTATCAGATCAGAAATCTTTTAACGCTATTTACAATTTGGATTTTGTATCAAATAAAAACGTCAGCTTGAAAAGCAACTGGCTAAGACAAAAAGGTTCAGCTTATTATTTAATTTGGAATCTGAAACCTGGGATAGAATTTTTAGCTGAAGATAGAAAAGACTACAGGCAAAATCTGGATTCGCTGATTTCAAACAGCTTAAGATATTATGAATTAACCCCATTCGTTGAGTTGAAAGAGTTTGAAGGATTTAATGCTTCGGCAAAATTTTCTTTACGGAATGATTATTTCCCGATTTCAGGAATTATGTTTCGTGAATCCCGATCAACAGCGCAATTTTATGATTTGGCGTATACAGGTATTCGAGAAATTAATTCTTATTTGAATCTCACCTTCCGACAGAAAAAATACACAAGTAATTTTAAGCAGAAGGGATTTTTAGATAATGAAACGATACTTATCCGTTCTCAATCAAAATTTAGTTTATGGTCACCATTGTCTGGAGATTTATACTATGAAGTTTCAACTCAAAAATCTGCACGATTAGAAAAAGTATTCATTAAAGTTGAAAAGGGAACAGGAAATTATATATATGTTGGTGACTTGAATAATAACGGAATAACTGATGAGAATGAATTTGAACCAACACTTTTTGATGGTGAATTTATCCAAATAACTATACCGACCGAAGAATTATTCCCAGTAATTGACTTGAAAACAAGCACCCGCTGGAAAGTTGAATTTGGAAAATTCTTTTCAAGTGGAAATGGATTTCAAAAAATACTTAATGCACTTTCCAGCGAAACTTACTGGCGGGTTGAAGAGAACAGTAAGGAAACAGATTTTAAGAAAATTTATCTACTCAATTTTTCTGCATTTCAAAATGAAGCTACAACTATCCGCGGATTCAATTTAATTCAGCAGGATTTTTTTGTCAATGAAAATGATCAAGATTTATCATTTAGGTTTCGTTATTCACAGAGAAAAAGTTTTAATCAGTTTTCGGGAGGAGTTGAAAGAGCTTATAATCGTGAACGAAGTCTGCGAATCCGTTTCAGATTGATTAAAGAATTCAGCAATCAAACTGATATTATAAATGAGCAGGATAATGTTTATGCCCCTGTCACATCAAACAGAAAGCGATTAATTAACTCAAATAAAGTAATATCTGATTTTTCATACCGGCCGGAAAGAAACATTGAGGTTGGATTTAAGATTCAAGTCAGCCGAAGCGAAGATGATTACCCGAATGTGCCGACAATTATCGATAATAATTCACAAGCTTTACGTCTCAATTTCTCATTTGCCGGAAGCGGAAGATTAAGAATGGAAGTTGAAAGATCGGAACTGATTGGTAAAACAAACCAGAATTTTCTTCCGTTCGAATTAACACGGGGAAACGCAATAGGAAAAAATTATTTTTGGCGGCTGAATTTTGATTATCGGCTTACAGCCAACATACAATCAACAGTAAATTATGACGGCAGACTTCTTAGCGGAAGTAAAGTAGTTCACACAGCTCGTGCTGAAGTACGAGCATATTTTTAATCTATATTGTACTGCGCTTAATCTGATGGGTGACCAAGAAATGAGAGGTGAATGTCACTCTGAGCTTGTCGAAGAGTGGTCACTAGTTCAAAATTCTCAGATTTCGACAGGCTCAATCTGACAAATTATTTCTCAATTATTTTTTATTCACCCTTGTGAGTCGAAGTATGACGGTCAGTCTTCGACATGCTCAGACCGACAAAAAAAACTTTTTTGGAAAAATGTAAAATCTAAAATTCTATAAGGTGTAAACATGTTACCAATAATTTCAAGCATGGTTGAAGCACATATCTTCAGAATTAAAAAAGATAGAATCGAATTTTTATTGCTCAAGCGATCTGAGAATGAAATCTATCCCGGTTTATGGCAAATGGTTTCTGGCTCCATTCACGATGGTGAAACTGCTTATCAAACTGCTTTGAGAGAAATTTTGGAAGAGACGAATCTCAAACCAAAGAAATTGTGGGTGGTCCCGAATATTAACTCCTTCTATTCTCCTGAAAAAAATTATATATCAATGCTTCCTGTGTTTACTGCCCAAGTTGATTATAATGCCAAAGTAACGATATCAAATGAACACACTGAATTTGTCTGGGTTACAAAGGAAAAAGCTAAAAAAATATTAGCGTGGGTTGGTCAAAGAAAATCTGTGGATATTATCTGTGAATATTTTCTTAAAGAAAAATGCTTTTTAAATTTTGTAGAGATAAAGATCTGAGATTGCAATATTTACATTTCTTCGGCTATTTGCCTATTTTTCAATCGTTAAAATAAATCTTTGGAGAAATTTTGAGCTTATTAGTAGTTGGTTCGGTTGGTCTTGATACGGTTTATACACCGTTTGATAAAATTGAAGACGCTCTTGGAGGTTCGGCAACTTATATTTCATTGGCATCAAGCTATTTTACAGGACCGATTCATTTTGTAGGTGTCGTTGGTGAAGATTTCCCAAACGCTTATATAAAACTTCTTGAAAATCATAACATTGATTTGGAAGGTTTGCAAGTTATTAAAGGCGGAAAAACTTTTCGCTGGGCAGGAAAATATCATTATGATCTAAATATTCGTGATACACTTTTAACTGAGCTGAATGTTTTTAAATCTTTTAATCCTGTAATTCCTGAGAAATTTAAGAGAGCACAATTTGTTTGTCTTGGTAACATTGATCCGATGCTTCAGCTAAGAGTTTTAGAGCAGCTTGATAATCCAAAATTTGTCGTGTGCGATACAATGAATTATTGGATTGAGGGCAAGAAAAAAGAATTGCTGGAGCTGATAAAAAAAGTTAATGTTTTAATTATCAATGATTCAGAAGCAAGGCTGCTGGCGCATGAACCTAATCTCATTAAATCTGCAAGAATGATCAGAGAATTAGGTCCGGAAATTTTAATTATTAAAAAAGGTGAACATGGAGCACTTCTTTTTGTAGAAGATCAAATTTTTTCTGCACCGGCTTACCCGCTTGAAATGATTTATGATCCTACTGGTGCGGGCGATACTTTTGCTGGAGGGTTCACAGGGTATCTTCATAAAACCCAAGATCTCAGTCCTAACAATATGAAGTGTGCTGTAATCTATGGAAGTGCGATGGCTTCTTTCTGCGTTGAAAAATTCAGCACAAAAGGTTTAGAAGATCTAGAATA
>Ga0209324_10002418_pt1 | contig 12878 bp, 13 predicted proteins | sample Rifsed19ft3_FD_184015 | JGI IMG/M metagenome (GOLD analysis project Ga0209324, IMG submission 184015) | Soil microbial communities from Rifle, Colorado, USA - sediment 19ft 3 (version 2) | ecosystem: Environmental > Terrestrial > Deep subsurface > Rock core/Sediment | place: Rifle, Colorado...
CCCTAGCCGGCATCCAAAAGGAGTCAGCCATGATCTATAGGAATAAAAATTTCAAGGTCCGCGACTTCGAAGTCACAAACATCGTTGCCGCCGTTGGCCAAGACGACCCGAAGACCGCTCCGAAAGGCGATCATTGGGAAGTTGCCGACCCGTCCGCCCTGAAAGGCTTAACGCATATCTACACCGAAGCCGGCGTAAAATACTTCGGCTATCTCTAAACGTTTTTTAGCTATGCGATTAAAGGCCCGGCCATCCGCCGGGCCTTAACCTTTTATTGACGGGTGGGGTTGTAAACTTCTTTCAAATGAGGGAAGATCACCATGCTTAACTTGACCGCTTGGGAAGAGGCCAACTTGATTTGGAGTCAGTGGGAACGCGAAGGCGTCCAGATCGCGGAAGCCCGGGTTCAAGCTGGCCGCACTGGCGAGCTATTCGACCATGACCCGGCGAGCGGTCCGCTTGACCCGGATCGGCCGTCGCAACCGTGTCACTAGGGAGGCAATCATGATCCGCCTACTTTGGAAATCAGCTTGGACGATCATCGGCCTGTTACTCATTCTGGCGATGGCCCGCGCTGCGTTCGCTGCCGAAATCACGACGTTGAATTGCGACCGCGATCACCGTTCCATGAACTGCACAGTAAGCCGCTTCAATGTCCCGGTCGGACCGCGCGTGATTCATGTGCCGCAAGATTTGTCGCCGGATACGGAAGCCCGCATTCGAGCGTGGGAAGATTTTTGCAAACCGACCGTGGAAGTGGACCGCTACGGCGTTGAGCGGCTTCAATACGCCCACAAAGGTTGCGAATTCGGTCGCACGCAATGACCGCGCCCCTCTATAACCCGCAACACTACGTCCTAGAAATTCATTTCGACAAGGACGTATTCCATTATGACTATGGCCCCGATCAAGGATGCGCAATGCGCGCCGTCGCTCGTATGATCGATCATCTTGCCTATGACACCGTGAAGGAATTGCGGGTGTGGTACCATGGCCAGATCGCGCAACAGTTCATCGCGTCGAAATCGTTCAAGACAAATCCACAGTTAGGACCGGAGAAAACAACGTGACCGCTCTTGCCGCTAAGCTCGCAACGAGTCTTGCCCCGCATGTCGAATTCGAAAAAGATTTGCGCCGATCCGATCCGGGCAAACATTCCGTTAGTGGCTTCCTATTGAATCGCGGCGGCTACGTCGTCAACGTCGCCGGCAGACGATGGGCGATGATTTCGCTTGAACACCACGGCTGCCACGGCGCGACGTATCACTTGAATCAGTTCGTGGGTGAAAGCTGCCGGGAATGCCGGGGAAAATATCCCGACAGTGACCGGACATATTCAATTCGAATTTGGGGTGATAAACATTATTTGCAACACGAACTAAAACCCGGCCAGCAACCCAAGCCGCTGATTGACCGACTCCGAACCATGGTCGTCCACGCCATTCGCGACGGGTGGTTGCGTGATCCTGCCATCCTTGCGGCGGAAGCTCGCACCAATGCCGACAAGGCCCGCGCCAACGAAGTGCGGCGACTGCAAGAGGCCGAAGACAAATGGCGGGCGAAGGCGGCCGAAGTAATCGGCCCGGTGAAATTTTCGATCACGGCCGAACTTTACGCCGATCTGACGGCCCGGATCGTGGACGCTATGAAATGGGCGCAAACCCACTAGGATCGGGTTCCATCCGGATACGGGAAAACCCCGGTTTGGGTAGCTCAATACCCAAACCGGGGTTTCGCTATTAGAGGCCCGTGGGTGCGTTTATCTGGCCGATCCGCTAGGGTCGTCCGCCGCCCGGGCTGCCGCGTGATCCTGGCCTAAATGCCGGTGAAATTGGCCGGTCTTTTGGCCGATCTTAGGCGCGGAATTTCCCGTTCCAAAACGTAATGATCTGCCGCGCGCCGTTGACGAAGTTCACGATATGCGACACGGAATGCGCGTTCGGCCCCTTCATATAGGGCAGGTCCAAGGCGCAGCTTCCGGCCGAAAAGACAGGCCATTGAATCGTGGCTGTATGGTCATGCGCCTTGTTCGCCGGCCTGGAAAGTTTGGTCAAGGCCCGAGTCGATCCGCGCGAACCGTTCGGCCCAAGATCGCCATGCAAGCCGCATTCAATGCCGCCACCCGGAGCGTTCTTGCAAATCACGTATGATTCATCTTCGCCTAGGAAACGAATGCCATCCGGCAATCCGCCTTCGGCCCGATGCAACGCGAACTCCAAAATGTTGAAATCCTTGTCCCCATCGTCCAGGGCCTTCAATAGCCGCGCTTGCAGTTCCATGAAATAGCGCGCATTCACCGGGTCGCGCGTCGGATCGGCATCGTTCAACCACCGATCCAAATGCCGGTCGTGATTGGAACGCACGACCACGGTTTCGATCCATGCGCGATGTGCTTCCCGCGCAAAGTCTGCCGTGACCTGAATTTCATCTTGCACGATGCCTTCACCGTCCACCATCTTTTCATACATACGATGAAAATTCTTTAGCTCATGATGGCTACGCGCTCGCATACTGAAAACGTCATGCCAAATTTGTTTCTTGGGCGCGAGTTGGTCAAGCATCCCACCGGGGGCAAAGCCAAGTTCGCGAACCCAAAGCTGCATTTCAGCCGCGTGCAGATCACCCCACGTCACGGCTTCCACGTATGACTCTTCTTGCGCCGGATCACGCTTGGCAGAAATCGTTTTCACATTGCCGTCCCAAATCTTGACGCTCCGGCATCCGGTCGGACCAATATCGTAAATCTCGCCTTTCTCGCCGATCTGCAATTGGCGAACGTACCAATTGCCGCCGTCGTCCACTTCCACAAGCAACGCGCCGTAGCAATGCCGGCGCTCCGCAACGATGCCCGTGCGTTTCTGAATGTAGTTGCGCAGGGTGATAGTGCCGGTCGTGTAATTGAATTTCGTGGCTTCGTCCGGCAGCGACGCAATCGATTCCATCGCGAACAAGACGTGCGGAATGATATTCGAATTACGCCCGTTGTACTCCGCAAGCCCGGTCAACGGATTGGCGGTTGTCGGCAGGATATTCATTTCGCCACACCACACTAAGCCGGGCGCAAGCTGTACCGACTCGTCGCAAAAATAGGGCGTAAGCTCCGGCGCATACCAAAGCTTGCCTAGTGCGTCGCCCTTGGCAAGCCACGTCCCGCGCTTCACGGCCTTTTCGCCATAGGCGTCGATTGCATAGGAGAATGTCCCGATCATCAATTGACACGACGCCTTCGGCAGCTTGTCCAGGAAGTTGACGTAGGCCAAAAGATTATTCAGCCCATCCTTGTGCGGGTGGGTGTTATTCTGCGCCGAAGTCAGAATATACCGCGCAATGCCGCCTTTCTTGGGCAGCGGCATTTGCCGGGCTTCCACATAATCCCGGCGACCGTCCACGATCTTGCCAAGATGCAATCGAAAACGTTTTTCGGCCAGTTTCAGACGGTCGCGAAAGGTCACGCGGGGCATATCGCGAAGACGCGCTGCCTCCGATCTGTTACCCCCGCTTGCCACATAGGCTTCAACGTCTTTGCGTAGTTCATCGTCTGGAATCGGCGCATTATTCCGGGCCATGATCTAGTTTCCCTTGTCTTGAACGATAAACGGATATTCGTATTCGTTCAACAGCGGCCATAACCACTGTTGAAAAGGATTGCGCCACAATGCCGCGCGTGAATGATAGGTGGCCGGTCCGGGGCTGATGCCACGCGGAATCGGAAAGTCACGCACAACTCGAATCTTACCCCTTGACCCATATAACCCCGGTTCGGCCGGTACATCGGATAAAGAATAAATGATTCCTTTTGAATCGACTAACCACCGCCGAATATTTCCTTCATAATCAAAATATTTTTCAACTGAAAAATGAAGCTCCGCAACTTGTCCAGGTTGAACAATCGGCGGGATGATAGGCCCAAGAATCGTTGTAACAGGTGTTCGCCGATCCAAGGTGAATACAGCAACACTTGTTAGAAGCAAAGCGACCGTCGCCGGCAACGCATGAAAAACAATTGCGTTCCATATACGAATCATGGCCCGCCTCCCAAACGTGAGACTATTTGCCAAACCCCCCACGCGGCGACCGTCGCGGAAGGAACCCCAAGCAACCACGTTCCCCACACCCGCACCGACGCTCGCCACATGGTCCGACGTTCGAACCAATGCAACACCCGTCGCGTTGCGCGGCGTTCGTGCGGCGTCAACTGACTTGTGGGTAAATCGTCGTCGGGATTCCATGTCATCCACCGCAACCTTATTTACATGATTCCCACGCGCGAGCTTCCTTGTAGAACCGCCGAACGCAATCGTACCAAGTGTTGCCCTTCGTAAGGCGGCCGTTCGCTTCCGCCAAAGCCTTGCGCGTGACCGCAATAGAGTTCACCGCGCTTTTCGGATCAAGCGATGGAAAGGCAACCGCCCGCATATACGCCGGAGGGGGCGGGAGTTCGGTCGCCGGGCCTTTCTCACTAATCGCCGATTGCGCGCAAGCGGCGCATAGCATCGGGAGTAAGAGCGCAATCACCGGCCGGCGGACGCTCGCGAATTTCTTGAACAAGGTTTTCATTGGAGTCGACTCGCTGCTGTAGTTCCGTGATTTGTGAATTCGCCAGATCGCCCGCCACTTTCAAATTGTCGCGTTCGAACGTGAGCTTTTCGATCTGCGCTTTAAACTGCGCCGTATCGTGTTTCTTGCGTTCATGCTTGACACCGGCATGGAATGAATAGGCGAGCGCGAGCGCAATCACGATGGGCTTCCAATATCGCCGCACAAGATCAAAGGCGATCATGGCATAATTGCTGCCGGGAATAGCCAATGCCCCAAGGCGAATCAAACTTCCGAGTCCTGCAAGCATCAACGGCCCCTATTTGCTCCGGTGCGTTCATCTTCCACGCGGCGTTGCTGAATCTTATGGGCAACGAACCAAATCAAAAGGCCCAAGCCGACGAATAGCAAGAATTGATGTTCACGAATGAATGCAATCACGGCCTTTGCAGGTTCAACGAACATGCTGAATTGATAGTAATACCCCTGAATCGAATCCAGCCATCCACCATTCCCGGCTTGATCGCCACCGGCCGCCGTCCCAACGGTGCCGCCACCGACAAGCCATGCGGCGTATCGCTTCACGCGGTCCGTCAAAGAAATCGTTTCGCTGCCTTTTTCCCGCAACGTCGTGACCGTAGCATTGGCGCGTGATTCCGGAACGAACTTTGGCCCGGCCACCGTCAGTTCGGCCCACGTCGCATCGTCCAGGGTGCCCGTAATCGGTAAATGATTGTCGGCTTGGAAGGAAAGCAGCGCGTCGCGCATAAATGATCCTTCGTCGCCATCCACGTTGCCCGGCCAATAACCAAGCGCGCGAAGCTTGCGTTGCGCGGCTTCCGCATCAAACGCAGGCGTCGGGGCGCGCGGAACAACTTCCGAAGGCTCGCCACGCGGATCGATAGGCGGAATCGTCGGCGGCACGATAGACTCGGCCAGCGGCTCCGAAGGAACCTCCGCTATACGCGGGGGCGTGACTTCGGCAATCCGCTGCGCCTTTTTCAGCACAGCAAGCGCACGGTTCAAATAAACTTTGCGCTGCACCATGCCGATATGGCCGCCATTCCATCGTCCGACCACGGTATAAAAATCACCGGCATCGGCAAAACGGTTTAGACTCTTCCATTCCCAAAACGCCGCACCGACCCGATTCATATGGGCAAGGGCCATTGCCAAATCCGGATCGTCGGTAAGCGGAAGATTGGCAACATGCCCAACGTTCTTATAACCGTCCTTGCCGGTCACCTGCGGTTCGCCACGCCCCCGGAATTTAAATCCATCCCCACTGGACGGCGGCCCGTTGCCCATCCGATTCGCATAAGTCATGTTAAAAAGTTTTGGCCCGTTATGCGCGTAAGGGGCCGCCTGCGCTACCGACTTGAATCGGCTTGGCCACGTCCGCAAAATGGTTTCAGTTCGGTAATTTCCATTTTCAACCATTTCGTGGAATTCGCCGCATTCATGCGCGACATTGGCAATCCACATGCCATAACGGTTGACGTTCGCGGTAATTCCCCACCCGTCAAGCTCGCCCTGCGTATCGATAAACGCCGTGGCGTACCGATCCGGAATTCGGGGCATAATTTCTTTTAATTGAGCCTTACTGAGCCGAAGGAACATAGTCCGGACTTTCGATTGGAAACCGCATTTAAGCTTATTATACAAGCCCCAACGCTATGCCCAATTAGCAAAGCGTAACAACTACCGTCTGAATCGGCGGTGGTAAATCAGGGGGTGCGCTAGATGGGGCCGAAGATGGCACGGACGACGGCGGCTCCGAAGATGGTGCAGACGACGGCAGCGAAGATGGCGCAGACGACGGCAGCGAAGATGGCGCAGACGACGGCAGCGAAGATGGCACGGACGACGGCGGCTCCGAAGATGGCGCAGACGATGCCAAAAAGGATTCAAAAAGTGACGATGGGGATTCCGGCAACGTCACCAATTCCGCCACGCTGCGCCACCCGCGCGACCCGGGCGAAGTCAACGCCGTCCATGGGGCATCGCCGTTCGGCGACGTTGCAATTGCATCGGTCGTCACGATAACAAAGCATTGACCGATTTGTGACCATCCGCACCCGACCCATGCTTGCGATGGACTCGGCGAGCTTGTCGCCCACGTTGTCCCATCAAACCGCAGCGCGTAACCACTGCCTGTACTTTGCACGGCCAAAAAGATTTCCAATTCGTCAGAAAAACAAATATCCTCGAAACTACCGGCATTGCCAGAATCACCGGCAACAAATGTGCTTCCGGTTGCGGAAGTCATATAGTCATTCGATCCGCTTGCATTGTTCGCAATGGCAACGAACAATCCCGACCCTTCCCCAATCGAATCTTGAATGACACCCCATGCGATAGCGTACCATTGTCTATCCGCTGGACTCGTCACCGTAGTCCATGTGGTGCCATTGCTGGATTTCATAATTGCGTTCGTGCCGACCGCGACCGCCAAACCAAGCTCTTCCGACCACGCAACCGCTTTCCATACCGATGCCGACGCGGCCGTTTGCAACGTCCAATTCTCGCCATCCGGCGAAGTCATAACGCGATTCGTTCCGGTGGATGCCACCGCTATGAAAAGCCCAAGGCCCCGACACCACGTTATTGACTCCCACGCATTATTCGCGGGGGAAGTCACCGATTCCCATGTCTGCCCGTAGTCCCGGGAAATTCTGATTTGCCGATTTACGTCCGGAGCATCCTTTGCATATGCAACGAAGATTCCTAATTCTGGCGCAGGGCAAACTTTCCAGCCGATTGCCGCCCCGTTATCGAATGTGGGAAGCGTGCCCCCAAAATCGAATGCTGCCGCGTCGGCTGAAATCGCACACTGATCCGCATGGCTTCCGACTGCGCCGGCTGCAATGACAATCCCACCGGAAAGAAGATTCGCCGCGCTGGACGATGCACCTTGCAAACCGTCCCATGATTGGAAGTCGCCGGGAATTTCGAAGACAAAGCCGCTCGCGCCGAAATTCGCGGTAACGATTGGAGGAATCGGCGGGGTAAATCCCCATCCCCTTAAAAGCAGCGTCGGAAAAATCTCGCCCGCTGGAAGCGTTCCCGAACCGCCAATCCAATCAAATGTGTACCCATTCGCGCGAACTTTGAAACGAACTTTGCGGGTATTCAAATCAACAGCAACGCCGATTGTGATATTGGACATAGTAAAATGCCCACCGCCCCCATGCAAACCGATTTCAATAAAACCGGACGAATCGGCATTACCATTATAGATCGCCGTGAAATTTGCCGGGTCAATACTCGCACGCCCGACACCAAAAAGTTCAATTTGATTGCCTTGGTTTATTTCATCAATGTTCAATTCAAAATAATATTTTCCTCGCGCGTGCGAGCGCGTCGCCCTTGAATAAAAATAACCTAACTCACTAGGATTAACCTGCGCCGACAATAGGTCGGACGACAGATCAATTTCCGCCGACGTGTCCACCGGATTCCAAGTGCAATCGGGCGTGGACGACGGCGGCTCCGAAGATGGCATAGACGACGGCATGGACGACGGCGGCTCCGAAGATGGCATAGACGACGGTGGATCGTCCGCCCAATTCCCGTATCCCGATGGCGGGGTATAGCTGTACGCGCTCGCCCCAAAATTCCCCGTGGTCGCCATTGTAGGGGTACTGGCCGCCATGCCCGGCATCATTGACGCGCCAGCCGATATGTAGCTCGAATAATCGATTCCACCCGCGCCGGTCGCCGGATCGTCGGACGGACTACCGTTCCAATTGCCGTTGTTCGTGCGGAACCACGCCTTCCGCGCGTCCAAATCCACGGCCATGCAAAGCGTGTTGCCCACGATGTTCGTCAGTACCGATCCGGGGCCACCGAAGTTGTTATAGATGACGGTTGTATAAACGATTGGCCCCGCGCCACCTTTGCGAAGTCCGCCTAGGCTCGCGCTCGCCAGTACCACACCGATGCCGGAGTCGTTGTCGTCCATAGCGTTGGCAGAAAACTCGCAATAGAATTTTCCCGCCGTCTTCGCCAACGTCGCCCGAACTCCGGTGAACCCATAGGCGGTTGCTTGCGCCGTAAGATCACCGTTGCTCAACGTAATCGTTGCCGACTTGTCGGCTGAATTCCAAACTGCCGTCGTCACGATGATACAACCTCCGCAAAGACACCCTTCAACGCAGCGAAGGTTACACTTAAATCCCTAGCCGTGGCGTCCAGTGCATCCGGCTTCAAAACTCGAATCCGATCCCCGTCTGTAAATTGGACAACGGTGGGGAAATCAAACGTGCCGACATAACCACCGGCCGGCACGGTCAACGATCCGATTTCCGAACCATTCTTATAGATCGGACAAACCAAATCGTCAGTCGTGGGCGTCGCCAGTCCGACCACCGAGTCGATCAAATCCAGCGGGAAATACACGTCGCGCGTAAAACGATAGGTGAACATCGCTTCGCCATCGGCAATTCCGGCTCCCGGCGTTCCGGGAAAAAAGAATCCGATATCGTATAACGTCGGCGTCGGCATCAGCAACCGCAAGTACGGCCCTTCGCTATTCGCTGCACCCGCTTGAAACGTGCTGCCTGATGTGAAGTCTTGCAACACCATATAAATCCCGCTTGTCGCCATCAACAGATCAAATGTTTTGTAGTCGAATGCCGCTTGGAAATCGCCTGTCCAGCGAAATGCTCCCATGGGCAAGGTGAACGGACCAAAGGTCGTTATCCCGTCCGAAAGAGTAATGGTCATTTGACTGCCGACCACGCTAATGGAATCAATTTCCTTCGGCAGCGTTGGGTTTTCGGCCAAGAAATTAACCGCTTCTTGTAGCTGATAAAAGTTTTCGTCCACTTCCGACGCAAAAAGTTTGCGGCCTAAGCTTGTCCAAAGCGAACTCACACTGCGGAAAAGCAAAGTGATCGGAAACATATTCCCGGATGATGGCAACGGCATAGCGGTAACTCCTACGGCGAATCGGGCGAGTCCGATTTATTTTTGAATTCATAGTTGGTCTTGATGTATTTTTGACCTGTGTTCCCTTGGGTCGTCAGCTTGTCGATAACTTCCACGTCGATATATTGCGTCGGATCGTCTTTGTTCTTAATCCGATTAACGTGGGTCTTGCGGCTCAGTTCGCTACCTTTCGCATCCATATAACTTGAAGAGCTATACGTTTTATTCCCATGGAAGATCGTTCCTTCCCCGGGTCGCCCGGCTTCCACCGCAACGTTTTCTGCCACAGGGGCACCCGGTTGCGGCACGGAAAATGTAGGCGAAATTGGCCGAACCTGAAAAGGTCGAATCAGTTTTTCAAATCCTGTCATGTTGCTGCCTCCAAATCGATCATCTTCGGCAACTCCAATTGCGAAACGTCCACATTATAGATCGTCTCAAAAGGCCCGCCATTAACCGGCTTCAAAAGCAGATCATACCAAATCGGATAATTTTTCAAGGTAGATTCGGTATTTTGCGATTGCGCCGCTGCAAGCTTTCCTTGAGTTTCAATCGACGGCATCGTATCCCGCGCCAAATCTGCCTCAATTTTAGCGGCGAGAAACGATAGGGTAATAAGTTCTTCTTGGCTATCTGGACCATGCCACTGTTCGTGAATCACAACTTGCCATTTTGATAACGGGAATTTCAAACCGTCGTCATTTGGAAGTTGGGCCGGTTCCGAATATCCCACATCGGCAGACGGCAAGGACACCGTTCCGCCATGTGTCATTTGATAGCCGGCTTCCACATAATCGGTTTCGCAATAATCCGGCTCCCCTTCCACGTCCACGACAACGCCGCCGTATCCGATGGCGCAGCCGATAGTTACACTGCCATTGGTCTTGCCTGTACTCCCATCCAAGCCGAACCGATATCGAATAATTTTTCCAACGGCTGAATGACCCGGCAACCGATGATCGGCAAGAGTCGCATTCTTGCGCAAGCTCAATGCGATGGCCCGTATAAATTTGCAGTCCCAAGTAATCTCAACCGCGCGAGAACGAATCAACAAATTTGCCCGGGCAAGGGAAATCAGGTATTCCAAACTTTGCAAGCCCCGATCCGTAGTGAAATACGCCCCGCGCGCATTATTGACTATCGGAAGTTCGCCGGTCACAAGTTTGTTTCCAACGTCGGCTCCCGAAAGCGAAAGCTGCAAAGCATCCGCGCCGTCCGGCATCGTAATAAGAGCTTGAACATTCGCTTTCAAAGTAAATTTGATCCGTTCGGTTCGCGCTCGCGCCGCTGCATATCCAAGAACCAACGATGTGTTGACCCGGGATTGTGCAATATAAAACGTGGAAACCGCGCTTGATGCCGGAATATTATACGGCGGATCGGCAAATGCGTTCATCGTCCCCATTTGGGCACTGGTAATTATATCATAATAAAGATATGGACTACGTAAATTTGGCCACGATTTTGACGACGAAACCGACATTACGTCGCCGTTTTCGTGCGTCAACATCGGATTTTGATAATCGTATTTTGCACTAAACATTTTTACATTAGCAACGTCCCAAGCATCAACCGCCTGCGCCGCCACGACCGTCCATCCGCTTTGAAGCGATGTGCCGGGTTTTGGCCAGCCGTTAATCAGCGATTTGCCGGTATAGGTATCAACAGTATAATGCCCGAAGTTCACCGTTCCTTGCGCCGTTTGGGTCCATGTCACTTTGCCTTCAACCGAAACGGCCCGGAGCGGAGTTTGGGTCAAATTGATCTGGACACTATCGCGCGGCACATCGTCTTCCACAAAAGATTCATTACCATCTTCGCCGAATAAAATATCCGACGCCGTAACGGCGTGCGTCACCCGGTCGATTGCCCACAATTCTGCCCGCGCCTCCAAAACCGTATCCGGATTTTCAATTTGATCGTCGGCAATCCAAACCGGATCGTAATATGGACGGTCCTTCAATGTATCGGCAAGCGCCCCTTTTTGCGCCACAAAATCGGAAGGGCGGGCAACAAAAACCAACGAAACAATTCTCTGATTTATATCGGTCGGAATTCCGACAAGTCTTCCATAAAAGAGTGGAATGATTTCCGAACCATTGTACCAAGAAAGCCAAGCCCATTGTTTCCGGCCGGCGGACAAAAGGCCAATATTCGGATTGATGATCTGTATATGCAACGTGGCAAAATCGCCTTCCGATTGCTCAACCGTAAAGCTAAAAATAGTTTCGTCTTCGCGAGCTTGAACGCTTTCCGCGAATGGGATTCCTTCGTCTTCCCAAGCAAAATAAAAAGGGCCGGGCATTCGTCACTCTTCCTCTAATTCCATCGTCCAGCTTACCACGTCGCCGTATTCGTCTCTTGTGATTGAAAAATTCATAATCACCATATCCAGACGCGGACGATAAAAAGTAAAATCGCCTTCCGTGCGTGACGCCACAATCTCGCGCGACGCAGACCCGCTGCCGCTGCTTTCAGTCAAATAGGAAAGCTCCGCAATGCAATCCACCGTGACCTGCAAGCCCGGCCATATCCCTTCAATGGCCGGCGGTTGCTGATCGTTTCCGCTGATTGTGCTTTTATATTTTTTGAATTCATCCACGGAAAGGTCAATCAGCTTTCCATTGATGGACCGCCGCAAATCGGCGGCTTGATCCAACGGCGTAAGTGACTGCGTAAGTCCGCGCGCTGAATAGGGCGGAACTCCGATTCCAGACAAAACTAAAACCGTTGTGTCAGTCATGTTAGCCGACCCATGATGGTTTTCGCCCGGCCGAACTCAACCCGCGCCGTGTCGCAAATCGTTGCAGCCGGTCAACCGTGTCGTCTTCGGCCGTCATCCCGCCGAAAAGCTCATTCCCGATCTGCAATACAAATGGCCGCCCGCCCGCCGATCCATTCGCAACCACCGGCACCGCGACGGGTCCGCCGGCCGCGAACGCCGGCATGGCAAGCGTCGATTGAAGCGCACGGACAAGTCCCCCACCTGCGAACCCTTCAAAAAGCGATTTTGGCAACGTCATATTGTTGACGCGGTTCATAAACGAAATCCCGTAATGCTGGACGGCTCGCGCCTTCATAATGAATTCCTTATCCGACAACCATCCAAGAATGGAATCGGACGTAGTGCTACCCGGCCCACGAATATATCCACCTCCGGCCGCCTGCACCTGCCCACCCCGCGCAAAGCCCCCACCGTCACCGCTCCCGCCACCGCCCAAGATACCTGCAAGCGCCGACGCCGCCGATTGTGCGGCGGAAATAATCGATTGGATAAACCCGCTAATTCCCTCAAAAATTCCGCGTGCCGTGTTGCCAAGGTCTTCGAAAAATCCTTTGACCGCATCCACGGCGGATCGGAAACCTTCCGTAATCGCGCCCCCAACTGCACCGAAAATTGCCGCTAGTCC
>Ga0209324_10002422_pt1 | contig 12865 bp, 7 predicted proteins | sample Rifsed19ft3_FD_184015 | JGI IMG/M metagenome (GOLD analysis project Ga0209324, IMG submission 184015) | Soil microbial communities from Rifle, Colorado, USA - sediment 19ft 3 (version 2) | ecosystem: Environmental > Terrestrial > Deep subsurface > Rock core/Sediment | place: Rifle, Colorado...
TGCTTTGGCATAGACTTTAAACTCGTGTTTCAAGTTGAGGTGTGTCAAGCGGGGTCGCCAGCGCTCCAGCAGGTTGGCGAGCAATTCGCGCAGCTCAACGCGTTGCATCTTATTCTCGGGAGGTCGTGAAAAAGCCAGCACGGATTGCATCAGGTGAGCCAGCCGATTGCAATCCTGGCTTAAGCGGGCGATCACTTCCTGGTTAGGATCGTCAGGAGGGAGGTTTATGGCCATCAATTGCAGGCCGGTGCTGATATTGTTGATCGGGTTGCGGACTTCGTGGGCAAAGATGGCGGTGACTTCACCCAGAAGGGCGCGTTGTTCAAGCTGTTGGTTGCGGACCCGAAACTGCTCGTGTTCACTTAAATCACGAGTAAGGACCAACACACCGTCGAGCTGTTCAAGGGTAGTCAGGGGGAGGATGCGGACGTGCGCTGGGAATGCTGATCCATCACGACGATGGAGCCTAACCTCGCCCAGGTTAGAGATAGGAACTCCCTGCTGGGCAGCTTGCAAAGCGGGGATCAGGTTATTGGCGCCAATCACTACGTTGCTCACTGGTTGGCCACAAACTTCATTAGCCGCATAACCAAAAATGGCCTCAGCGGTGGGATTGAAATCCTCGATAGTCAGGTCTGGCGAGAGCAGGAGCACGGCTTCTGAACTTGTCTCCTTCAACATGTCTCCGATCGCCAGTGAACGATTCTTACGCTCATCTGCATCCAGGAGATGCACCCGAAGTATATTATGCTGAATAAGGCTGGTGAGGGTGCTGCAAAGTATCTTGAGGACAGGCAGATGATCTTCTGGTAAAGCTTCATCCGGGGAAGCGATGACAAGCAAGCCAATAAGCGCTTCAGGTTCGCCGAGGGGTGCGTTGACCAGGTATGCCCATTTGGCTGCGCGGGCAGCGCGCTGGAGGGAATTCGTAGTACGATTGCCAGGTACCCAGGCAACTGGCTCACGCAAGGTGCCGATTTCACTGATAGGAAGTTGGGTGGGAAGTGTTGCTGGTTCTCCCAAGGTATGAGCCAGTTTTAAAGCCGGTTCGCAAGCTTGTACCAGGTAAAGCGCCAGGAGCGTTGCTCCGGTGAGACCCGCACCTACCATTAAGGCTTGTTGGATGGCGTGCTCAGCATCAGAATCTTGCCCGGTAAGGGCGAGGGTATTAAGATCTTCCAGACGCTGAGCATGGCGCTGGAGTTCGCCTTTTTGCTGTTTATGCAATATAAGCGGTTCCAGGGCAGCCAGCTCCCAAACGCCTTGTGCGTCGAGACGCGCAAGACTGACCAGCACTTCTACTCCGGAGCCACTGCGCGTGGCGAGTGATGCGGTAAAAGTCTGCGGATTGCCGCTCGCCTCAGCTTGGAGATGGTGTCCGGATAAAGCGGGCAGGAGATCGGAGGCGGCCTGCGCGGTGAGCTCAGCGCGGGTAAAGGCAGTTAGCTCTGTAGCTTTCGAGTTGGCCAGTAAGACGCGATTGTGGGGCAAGTCAAGCAACAATGCAGCCTGGGGAAACAGGTCAAGCAGGCTCTCAATCTCCGCTAGGTTTGGCTGGTTTTGGCGATGAATTGATATGGTCGGGATTTGAAAAGATTTATGAGTTTTCATGCATTTGATGATTTTGGCGAAAGTGGGAGGGTAAGATGCCCTCCATAGCGCGGTACTTGGCGACAGTCCTGCGGGCAACTGAATACCCCAGGCATTTGAGCAAGCCGACGATCTGGCTGTCGCTGAGCGGGTTGGTTTCCTGGGCGATGATCTGTTTCAAGGCGGTACGCACATTAAGACTGCGGTCGAAAAATTTTGCCAGGGGGACGATGTGGCCATTAAGCAGCTGGACAGTTTTGCTGGCCACGGCGCGCGAGATAGTAGATTCGTGCAGATGGAGTTCATCCGCCAAGCAAGCGCGTGTAAGGGGTTGGAGGTACTCATCTCCATGCAGGATATATTCGCGCTGGAGAATGGCAATGCGAGTGATCAGGCGGACAAACGTGTGGGTGCGCTGTTGCAGACACTTGACTAACAATTCTGCTTGTTCCAGGTCGGACCGCCATTGGTCTGCTCTATCGCTTGGAGCCTGGTTCAACGCTTGGCGGAAGAGGGGGTTGATGCGCAACATACCCGCGTAAGGTGAGACGACTTCCACCACCAGGATCGGCTCCAAGGATTCGGTGAGTGGAGTGATCACTACGTCTGGAAAAGTGTAGACCGGTGGTGAAACACCCTTTCCTTGACGGATATCACCCCAATAAGCGCGGCCAGGGAAGGGATTCAGGTTGTCACTGATGAAGTGAGCGAGCTGTTCCACCTGGCGGGAGGGGGCGCCGATTAGGCGTCCCAACTCGACATACTGGTGGCGGCTGAGTAAATCCAGGCCAACGCGGATGGCTTGTTCTGCCAGGGGTGGGACCGGTTGTGTCTCGGCGAGTACTTCCAGTTGAGCCAGCATGGCTTCTTGGGGAGAAGGGGAACCGACACCAACCGGATCGGCGCGCTGGATCAAACCTAAGACAGCCTCAACGCGCGAGAGCGGGACATGGTGAAAGCGTGATACTTCTACCAGAGGCACCTCGAGCAAGCCGTCCTCGTCCAGGTTTGAAAGGATGTAGGCTGCCAGGCGGCGGTCGTTCGGTGGCAGCTCCGGGGCGATCTGGCGTAAAACGTATGTAGGCAGATCTTCCGTGATTTGAGGCAGGTTATCTTCTGGAAGGTCTTCCTGGATAGGTACACCCGGTCGGTAGAAATCCTGCCGCGGAGAGACAAATATGATCGGTTCATCCTTGCTGAGGTTATGGGAAGCGTTGCAGCGCGGGCAGAGACCGGATTCTAATGATGGGCGTCTGCACTGCGGGCAACATCTGGTGTCCTTAATCTCTAGAGCGGGGTTGCTTGCCAGATCGGCTTCTATCTTTTGATCGAGCTCGGCAGCATTCATTTCTAGCAACGTCATGGTTTGAGCCAGATGGGCAGTTGTCAGGGGGCGGAGAGCCGTTACGGGGCGGAGGTGAGGAGATTGGATCATGGGAATTCATTGTTGCAAGATTCGTGCCTGACCCAGAGATGAAAATTATAAATGGTTTGTAGAATTAGTGGGAAAGACCTGACAATTTTATTAGGAAATCAGGGGAAAAGGGAACCAGGAATTGGGTTTAATTATTGGGAGGTGGAGCGACTTGCACCAAGGTGGTCGAGCCATCAGCAGTGGTTAGCATGACATCGATATGAAGAGCCCCGTCACGGGGGACAAGGATGTAACCACTACAGCTGCCCACCCATTGGTTTTCAACGCCGAGATGGGGATACAAGGTACAATCAGAAGGCGGCTCTTCATTCTTCGTGTCCAGGGGTTGGTCACCGACGCGCCATCCTGCCATCTTCCACCGCTCAGCGTCTATTTGGATGGAGGCGACGAACACAATGCCTTCAAAGGCGACCATGTTTTGGGGAGCACTCAGACTGCTGCTGATTAACGAGTCGTCAGGTAGGTCCGCCGGTTCAGTTTCGGTTTTTGGTTGAGTAGGCGGCGGCGCGCTATCACTTATGTCTTCGGCTGAGGTGGAAGAACCAGCGTCTTGCCAGGCTGAACAGGCCGGTAGGAGCGCCAAGGCCAGCATGGCTAGGCTGATCATGATTATTTGTGAGTGAAAGGGATGCAATTTCACGGCAGTCTCCGGTCAAATTGGCGGAAATTGGTCAGTAACCGGTGACTTCCAGAGATGCAAGTTTCAGGCCAATCTTCTATCGAGATCGATCACGAGTGGACTTTTTTAGGTTGTTGTGAACCGAACAAGGGCTGCCGTTTTCGCTGGCAGCCCTTGTTCATCCGATACCCCCACCGCGACTCGAACGCGGGTTTCTACCTCCGGAGGGTAGCGCTCTATCCACTGAGCTATGGGGGCGGGAACAGATTAATTTTACCATGAGATGATCCCTCTTATTGGGAAGAATCCAGGAAGTAACTCTAAGGAGCTTAAAGGAATTCTGATTATGTTGATCATGCTAATCGTCAAAGATTAATTGAGAACGATGGATGCGTGTGGATTCAGCGGAAATATCCAGGGCATCCAGAACTTCCTCGGGGCGACCAGTAGCGGCTTCTCGGGCAGAAAGTAGCATCGCTATGCGAGAGCGGCCTAGCTCGTCAGGCAGAAGTAGGGAGATGGTTTCGATCAAAGGACGCAGATCGTATGTCTTGCCGCGCCGCTGGCGAGGCAGGCTCGAAACGGAAAGCCTGCTTTCCAGGCGTTCTTCCAGGTCTGGGACAGGGTCTAATAGAGTGATGACGTATTCGGCTGAGCGAACTTGGGTTTGCAAGGAGGGTTTTGTGGGATCAACCTCGGTTACCTTGTGAACTTTCAGTCCAGGAGGAGCAGCTCGCTGCAAGGATTCAAGGATTTGAGTAGTTGATTGGTCGGTTTCAGCGAACCAGGCATCTAGTACCTCGCCATCACTGGTGAATCCCAATGGTAAAGCGGAGGCAAGTTGCAGCTTCGGACGGGGATTGAAGCCCTGACTATAAACGAGGGGCAGGCCAGTGCGGCGAATGGTGCGCTCCCAGGTTTTGTGCAGGTCAAGATGGGAGGTGTAGCGCATGGCGTCTGTTTTAGCGAAAAAAATGCGAAGACGCATAGCGATTAGCTATAGGTTGTGAGCAGTTAGTAGTCAGCTGTCAGACATCAGTCCAAAGCTTCACTCAGGGCAATCTCTTCCACTTTAATCTGTAATCTTGGTGAGACATCGGGGCATTTCCAGATATCGCCCGGGTTTTGGCGGCGGACTTCAGCAAAGGCGGGTAAAATGCCGCACGCGAAGCAACCCTGGCGGCAATCATCGAGTGTTTCTTCGCGTTGGCTGCGCAGGTAATCGTCGAACAGGAATTTCTTGCGCAGAGTCGTGCTGATATGCTCCCAGGGGAAAGTTTCGAACGGCGGTCGGTGGCGATGGGTGTAAAAAGCAGGATCAAGGCCAGTTTCGGTGAAGGCGTCCATCCAAGCCTGGTATTTAAAGCCATCTTTCCAGGCATCAAAGCGGGCACCGCGCTGCCAGGCAGCATAAATGACCTGTGCCAAGCGCCGGTCGCCACGCGAGAGCCAGGCTTCCATCAGAGTCTCTTCAGGAGGTGTCCAAGTCAGCTTCAAGCCAGGGCCGCGTATCTGGCGCTTGAGTAAACCTTGCTTGGCGCGGATATTCTCGATGGTCTCGGATGGAACCCATTGGAAGGGAGTATGCGGTTTGGGGACAAAGGTGCTAACGCCGGCGTGGATGGTGGCACGCCCTCCGAGAACTTTCCGCCCCTCGGAAAGCACGGCTTTGCATAGATCGACAACTGCCTGCACATCATCCATCGTCTCAGAAGGATGGCCGATCATAAAGTACAGCTTGAGCGTTGGCCAACCACGCGAGAAGATGGCGTGCGCCGTTTCAATGAGCTGCTCTGTGCTGACCGGCTTGTTGATGGTGCGGCGCATACGCTCGGTGGCAGCTTCAGGGGCGAGGGTGAACCCACTGCGGCGCTCATCCATCACAGCGTCCATCAAATCGACAGAGACGGTCTCGATACGTAAAGATGGTAATGAGATTGAGAGATGGCGGTCAACGAAGCGCTGGTTGACGGCTTGTACCAGATCGACTATCTGCGTATAGTCAGAAGAAGACAGGGAGAGCAAACCGATCTCTTCGAAGCCGGTCTGGGTGATGGCCTGTTCGACTGCGTCGACGATCTCGTCAACCGGGCGTTCGCGCACCGGGCGGGTGATCATTCCGGCATGACAGAAGCGACAGCCGCGCGTGCAGCCACGCATGATCTCAATCGGGATGCGGTTGTGCACAGTGTCGATGTAGGGAACGATAAAACGCGTCAAAGGGGGCGGCAGTTGGGCTACGATGCGCTTGACCACCGGGTTGGCTACCCTTTCACACAACCTTTCCATGCGTGAAAAGGTGCCATCCGGGTGGTAATGAGCCCGGTACAAGGCTGGGACGTAGACGCCTTCAATCCCTGCCAGAGAATACAGCAGGTCTTCTCGGTTTCCTTTCCGCTCACGCCAGGCCTGGTGGACGGCGACGATCTCGTGGATCACCTCTTCACCCTCGCCGATCACAAAGGCGTCGATGAAGGCGTACATCGGTTCGGGGTTGAATACAGCGTGGCCACCGGCGATAATCAGGGGGTCTTGCGCGGTGCGGTCGGCGCTGAACAACGGGATACCGGCCAAGTCGAGTGCGTTAAGGGTGTTGGTGTAGAGGGTTTCGTATGGCAGGGAAAAACCGACGATATCGAATTCAATGAGGGGATGCTTGCTTTCCAGAGAGTAAAGGGGAATGCCAGAACTGCGCATAGCCAGTTCCATATCCGTCCAGGGAGAAAAAGCACGCTCGGCTAATACTTCGGGGCGCTGGTTGAGCAGGTCATAAAGGATCGCAAGACCCAGGTTGGACATACCCAGGTCGTAAATGTCAGGGAAGACCAGGGCGACACGGGTCTTGACGCTGTCCCAGTCTTTGACGACCTGGTTAAGCTCACCGCCAGTGTAGCGGCCGGGTTTCTGGACGGTGGGGAGCAAACGTTCGAGGCTGGAGAGGATTTCGGAACGAGTCAACACCAGTAAAACCTTTAGAAGGACGTACAGAATAATATATGTTATGGAGGATTATAACAAAGAATGATACCAGGGGGAGTTGTTTTTCCTGCGAACCCAAAACCACGCCAGTATGTAGTTTTATTCAAAGACCCAGGCGTCGAGGGAACGCTCCCAAGAGACCAATTCGGAAGGTTGGAACCATAAGGCAACCTCAACCTCGCCATTTTCGACTGTGTCGGAGGCGTGAGTCAGGTTGCGACCGACTTCCAGGGCAAAGTCGTGACGCAGAGAGCCAGGAGCGGCCTCGGTGGGTCGCGTGGCACCCATCGTTTGGCGCACGGCGGAGATAGCGTTGGGACCTTCCCAGACCATAGCCATGACTGGGGCGGAGGTGATATAGCGGATCAAACCGTCATAAAAAGGCTTGCCTTTGTGGATGGCGTAATGTATCTCAGCAAGTTCCTGGCTTACTGACATGAACTTCGCCCCGACCAGGCGCAGGCCACGTCGCTCCAGGCGGGAAATGACTTCTCCAACCAGGCCACGCTGCACGCCGTCGGGCTTAACGAGTACGAGGGTGCGTTCCAAGTAGGTCCTCCAAGAACGTTGTTTTTTCTGTTAGCGCAGCAATTCCTCTGCCCGATTATACGCATCCAACGCCTCTTGCAGCTGGTCAGTGCGCAGGTAAGCGTCGCCCAGTGTCTGGTAAAGGGTCGGGTCGATCGGGTGGAGTAGCAGGGCTTCTTGTAGGTCTTTGATCACCAGATCGAGGTGCTGCTCCGTGTGGATCAACTCTGAATATTGATCGACCGCAGTAGGGAGATTGCCGGAGGTGAGACTGCTCCAAGCCTCCACGAGCTGGGCTGGAACGGAAGGCGAAGGGGTAGGAGCAGCTTCAGAGACAACCTCCACGGTGAGCCAGCGTTTGAGCTCAGCGACTGTTTCTGGGGTAATGCCGGTGACCTCTTCCAGACCGTCCAGGCTGGTGAAGGGTCCTGCAGCTTCTCGCTGGGAGACAATGTTCTGTGCCAGGATGAAGCCGAGCCCAGGGATGCGTTCCAGCTGTGCCAGAGAGGCGGCATTGACGTCTAACCGCTCGGCTTCAGATGGTTCGAGAATTTCGCCGGTGTGGACGGCCGGCGTAAGCCAGGTGGGGGCTTCTTCGACGGCAGCCGGTGTCGGCTCTTCGGCGAATTCGCGCAGCCATTCGGGGAGTTCGGCTTCGGCCTCGGGGGCAGGCTCTGGTTCGGACGGGTAGAATTCCTTGGAAACCGGAGCTTCCGCGATGAACTCAGGAACCTGCGTCTCGGCGACTACTCCTTCCATTTCCTCTTCCTCGAGCGCCAGAGGCTCTACCGGTTTCATTTCAGCCTCTGTCAGCCAAGCGGGAATGGCGATTTCCTCTTCTTCCAGCTCAGGCGTAGGACCTTCAACTTCCTCTACTAATTCACCTGCTGCCGGTACTTCAGCGACTTCCTCTTCTTCTAATTCGAGCGCGGGACCTTCGCTTTCCTCAACTAATTCGCCTACCGCCGGTTCTTCGACGACTTCACCTTCATATTCAAGGCTTGGGGTCGGGACTTCCTCAGCAGCCTCACTGACCTTCTGCACCCATTCGGGCGGTTCGGCGAGGCGTTCTTCTGGACGGGTGAGCATCTCTTCCTCGAGCGCCCCTTGCCGGGCAGCCAGGCTTTCCAACCAGGCGATGGCGGCGTCTTCCTCTTCAACAGAGACAGGCAGCGCCTCCTCAGTAACTTCAGGCAGAACATCAGGTATCGTGCCTGGCTCTGAAGGGGTTTCTTCGCTAACGAGCGGCTCTCCAGCATAGATTTCTTCAATCTCAGTAAGGACCTCTTCTGCCATTGGGGTTGGCGGTTCTATGCTGATGCGCACAGGCTGGGTGTCGCCTTCAATCAGCGCGTGCTCGGGTTGCAAGGCGAGCAAATCGGGGGTTTCGAGCGCACCTTCGATTTCCTCGGAAGCCATGGCGGTGGCCAACCAGTCAGGGATCTCGCTGCCCCCAACCCAGGACTCTTCAGGCTCGAGTTCGAGAGGTGCTACGGATGGCAGCTCATTGCTTGGGGTGGATTCTTCACGAGTTGCACTTATTTCGATCTCGCGCAGCCAATCTGGGATTTCCGCCGGGGCCAGCTCGACTTCTTGCTCAGCAAAGACTTCTTCCGCGCCTGAGGGAGGAATATCTTCTTCCGTGAGTTCGCCTCCCTCGGGGACTGTTGATTCCAGGTCTTTCAACCACCCGGGGATATCACCGGTTGGTTCCTCCTGAACAAAGCTGCTGGTTACCGACAGCCAATCTGGAAGAGGTTCTTCGCTGACAGGCGTTTCACCCATTGCCTGAGCCAGCTCGGGAAGCTCGGGTTCTTTCTCGCTGATCGGTTCACCTTCATGTTCTTGAGACGCGCTGGATGCTATTGGTTCTTCGGGCGAGGGCAGCGGTACCTCGACCGGGGAGGGCGTGGTGATTTCCACTTCAGCCTCTGGAGCCAGGGAACTCAGCCAGGAGGGGATCTCCTCCGCGGCGAGTGCTTCCGGTTCACCGCTTTCCTGATCGGTGATATCAAGCGGTGTTTCAGGCTCGATTGGGCTGGGTTCCATGGTGCTTTCCAGCTCCGCGGGCTGTGATTCTGGAATTTCCCTTTCGACCTCGACTTCCCCTAGGCTCGGCTCAGGACTCTGGCTCAAAGCAGGTACTTCGGTGGTTGTCTCCTCGGCGATGGAGGAAAGCCATTCCGGAAGTGGTTCTTCGGATGGGGATTGTTCTTCGATGGTAACGCCGAGAGACGCCGCCCACGCAGGTTGAGCTGGCAGGCCGGCAGCCTGGATCTCGTCATATTCGAGGCGTTCAAGGGTAACCGCCTCATCTGCCACCTGTTCAGGGGTTGAAGCCGAAGGGGAAAGGTGGGCGGCATAGGGGTCGAGAGATTCGAGACGCTGGCGGTAAACCTGGGCTTCACTGGCGCGTTCGGTGCCAGGTAGGATATCAGCCAAGATCCGGTTGGCTTCCAGGCAGTTAGGAAGTTTGTTGAGCAAGGCGCTACAAGTCTCAGCAGCGGCAACACTCTGCCCGCTCAAGGCGTATATGGTCGCCAGGAGCACCTGCAGGTCTGGACGATGGGGGTCTTCACTAAGTGCGGCGCGCAGCTCAGTAATGGCTTGCGTGTAGAGGCGGCTTTTAGCTGACATGCGCGCCAGCGCGCCGCGCGTCAGTTGAACTTTGGGAGGGGTAAGTCCATCCCGGCGACCATACAAGCGGCGCAATTCAACCTGGACAGCCGCATTGGAAGGCTGAACTTCGAAAGCGCGCTCCAAATGCCAGATGGCTGAGTCGAGGTTGCCTTCGTCTTCGCGAATGATGCTCATGCCCAGGTGAGCAATAAAATCATCCGGGATACTGGATAAAACTCGCTGAAAGATATCGGCTGCGTCCCCAAATTGCCGGTTTTCCAGTAGAGCTTTACCGAGTAAGCGGTAGGTAGCGACATGCTTGGGAAAGTGTTCGAGAATGTATCGACAATGGGCGATGGTCTCCGCATAACGACCGCTGTCAACCATCCCTTCGATCTCGCGGATATAAGCGCGTAGATTAATTATTGCCATCGTTTCACCTCTCTATTCCCAGGGGAGATAACAATTCAATCTCCTGGAAAAACAGCTGTTTCTGTCTCGATAAGCTTGGGAGCGGGTCTCTTGCTTTGCCGGATAGCCCAGATAAGAAGAACGACCAGCAGTAGCACCACAATCCAACCATCCAGACGTAGATCCTTGTAAGCCACTACGATTGGAGCGATGATCAGCGCTACCAGGTTGACGACTTTGATCATCGGGTTGAGCGCTGGCCCGGCGGTATCCTTGAAGGGATCGCCGACTGTATCGCCAACAATGCCGGCCTTATGGCGCTCAGAACCTTTGCCCAAATTCCTGGCCGGGTCCCGGGGTTCATCCTCGATCAACTTCTTGGCGTTATCCCAAGCGCCTCCGGAGTTGTTCAGAAACACTGCCAGCAGTTGGCCGGAGAGGATGATGCCAGCCAGGAAGCCGCCCAGTGCCTCCACCTGGAGCACAAGACCAACGATAATCGGTGTCAACACACCAAGCAGAGCAAGTGGTACCAGCTCTTTCTGGGCAGCGCTGGTGGATAGCATCACCGCCTGGTGGTAATCCGGCTTAACCTTACCTTCCAGGACGCCGAGTTTGAATTGGCGGCGGGCTTCCTGGATGATCTGAGAGGCGGCGCGACTGACCGCCTGAATTGCGAAGGAGGAGAATAACCAGGGCACGGCCCCGCCGATCAGCATGCCGACGAAGACGTGTGGTGCGGAGACGCGGATACCGGCCGCCAGGGCGGTTGGATCCACCCGGCTGACATCTGTGATAAAGGAGCCGAAGAGGGAGACCGCGGCGATCACCGCTGATCCGATGGCGATGCCTTTTGTGATAGCTTTCGTGGTGTTACCCACCGCGTCCAGGTCAGCCATAATCTGGCGAGCGGCGACAGTATCTTTATCTTCTTGCCCGTGCCAGGCCATTTCACCTATGCCGTTGGCGTTATCGGAAATCGGCCCGAAGGAATCCATGGCGACGTTGTTGCCGGTGAGGGTGAGCATACCAATGCCAGTCATTGCTACTCCATACAAAATAAAGGTAAATGAATGCACCGGATCGGAAGAGATACCACCGAAGATCAGGATGGAGGCGAAGATTGTGGCAGCGATGACGATAATTGACCAGACGGAAGACTCGAATCCGGCCGATACGCCGGACAGAATCAATGTGGCTGGGCCGGTATCAGCGGCTCTCTTGATCTCTTTAACTGGAGTTCCATGGGAGCCAGTGAAATAATCGGTCAGGCGGTCGATCAAAATTGCAAGCAGCACTCCGGTGGCAGTTGCCAGGAAGGGACGCCACCAGCCGCCATCAACCTTGGCCATGTAAAGGATTGCAACCACACCGAAAAGTACAATTGAAATGGCAGCGGAGGTTAAATAGCCGGTGAAGATGGCGCGCATGGCGTTGCCACTCTTACCGGTGCCACCGCGCACGAGATAGGTACCGAAGATCGAAGCCACTACACCGATGCCGCGCACCAACAAAGGATAGATGATCCATTCGATGTGCCCGGTGATGGCGTAGAGCGCCACACCCAGGATCAGGCTGGAGACAATCGTAACTTCGTAGGATTCGAAGATATCAGCCGCCATCCCGGCGCAGTCGCCAACATTATCGCCGACCAGGTCAGCGATCACAGCCGGATTACGTGGGTCGTCTTCAGGAATGCCGGCCTCGATCTTACCGACCAGGTCAGCGCCGACGTCTGCGGCTTTGGTGAAAATCCCCCCGCCCACACGCATGAAGAGGGCTAATAGAGTACCCCCGAACCCGAAGCCAAGCAGGGCATCTGGAGCGGCGATGCCAAATATAATGAAAATAACTGTCCCACCGAACAACCCTAACCCATCGGTAAGCATCCCGGTGATAGTGCCGGTTCGATAAGCGATGCGCAGCGCGTGGCCGAATGAATTACGGGCTGCCGAGGCGACACGCACGTTGCCCTGGACAGCCATGCGCATACCGATCTGGCCAACGGTGAGTGAAAAACCCGCACCCATGACAAAAGCGATCGCCCGACCGAAACCGATGAGTGTACTGACCCTTTGCGCTTCGGTAGGCGTCAACTCTTCGCTGCAAGTTGAAGCCGTCTCCCGGGTAGCGCCTTTGAAGGCCATGCAGTACCACTCTGAAGCCTCGTGGGTGGGGGGAACGATGTAGACCGAGGCAAACAAGGCCACCGTCAGAACCGCGATCAGCGGTAAGATGGACTTCAACTGGCGGCGAAGGTAAGCATCGGCACCTTCTCGGATTGCGTTCCAAACTTCCTGCATTTTTACAGTGCCTTTGTCCTCCTTCATAATTTGTGTGCGCAAGAAGATGGCGTAGAGCAAGCCAAGGATGGCTATCCCCAGCACACTCCAGATAGCGACTTGCTCGAAGGTACTTAGTCCGAACATTACTATCATCCTCCAGGATAAGTGTAAATAGTATCTAAAGCTTGTTTACGATCTATCGCCGACGGAGGTCGCTTTCCACACCGCAGACGAGAATACCCCGTCAACTCTCGAAAGAAGCTGATTTGATTGTACAAGCGGGATGCGAATGTGTCAAGCAGCATCTACTAGTACCAGCCCTGACGAATAGGGGATTTTTCGCGCAAATGGGGGACGGCTTTCATTAATACAACGGAGGGGGAATGAGTGGTCGGGCGA
>Ga0209324_10002425_pt1 | contig 12859 bp, 6 predicted proteins | sample Rifsed19ft3_FD_184015 | JGI IMG/M metagenome (GOLD analysis project Ga0209324, IMG submission 184015) | Soil microbial communities from Rifle, Colorado, USA - sediment 19ft 3 (version 2) | ecosystem: Environmental > Terrestrial > Deep subsurface > Rock core/Sediment | place: Rifle, Colorado...
CAGGTACCAGAAGTCCATCCACCCGTCGGTAGCCCCGCCAATAAGCGTCATAGTGGCGGCGTATAACGAAGAGGCGAACATAGCTGATTCTGTAAGGTCGCTCCTGAAGCTCAATTACCCTGACTTCGAGATAATAGTCGTGAACGACGGCTCAAGCGACAGGACCCTTCAAAGCCTTATCGAAGGCTTCGGCCTCAAGAGTTCCAATATCATATACAGGCAGGCGTTAAGGACGGCGGCCGTGAACGGCTTTTACTCAAGCCCGGCCGAGCCCCGGCTCATAGTCGTTGACAAGGCCCACGGCGGTAAAGCCGATTCCCTGAATGTCGGCATAAATGTGTCGAGGGCCCCGTACTTCTGCTCGGTCGACGCGGACTCGGTACTGGAAGAGAGCGCCCTTTTGAGGCTCATGAGGCCTATACTCGAAGCCCCGGACCTCGTTCAGGCAACAGGGGGCATAGTGAGGCTCGTGAACGGCTCAGCGGTTTCCGAGGGCCGCCTGGTGAATGTAAATCTCCCGAAGGACAGCCTCTCTCTGCTCCAGGTAGTCGAGTATATAAGGAGTTTTCTGTTCGGCAGGGCAGGCCTGAGCGTCCTTAATTCGCTCCTTATCATCTCCGGCACATTTTCAATGTTCCAGAAAAAGACGGTCCTGGCCGCTGGCGGCTACAAGACTTCCATGGTCACCGAGGATATGGAGCTGGTCGTGAGGCTCCATAAGCACCTGAGGGATAAGAAGCAGAAGTACCGCATAAACTTTGTGCCGGACCCGATCTGCTGGACAGAGGCCCCGAAAGACCTGGCCATGCTCAAAAAACAGCGGAGGAGGTGGCACTTGGGCCTTGCGGCGTCGATATTCGCGTACAGGTCCATGCTCTTCAATTACCGGTACGGCAGGATAGGCCTTTTCGCGCTCCCGTATCAGCTTGTGGTCGAACTCCTGGGCCCGGTCATCGAGATCGCGGGTTACTTCGTCGTGACGGCCTCTTTCGTCCTCGGCATAGTGGACAGGCAGTTTTTCATTCTCTTTCTGGTCATGGCGGTCCTCATCAATATTTTCTTCTCAGTAGCCGCTGTGCTTTTAGAAGAGATGTCTTACAGGAGGTACCCGAAGCTCAAGGATACCTTCACGCTCCTCCTGTACGGAGTGCTTGAGAACTTCGGCTACCGCCAGCTGCTCTCCTTCTGGAGGACGCAGGCTGTCCTGAAGTTTTTCCTTTCAAGTGACAGGAAGTGGGAAGTGGTGAGAAAAAGGGGCTTTTCAAAGCCTGCGAAGGAAACCAGACAATGAAAATAAAAGGGATCAAGATCCTGTATGCCGCGGCGGCGCTGGGCCTAATGCCCTTCCCGGCCTCAGCGGCTGAAGGGCAGGAGGTCGAGGCAACTGTCGCCGTGGGCGAGAGCCTTACGAGCGCCGACGCGCTCGCGAAAGCAGGGGAGTATGACCGGGCCATCGTTATCATCGAGAGGTTTCTTGCTAGAAACCCGGCGAATACCGAAGGGCAGCTCCTTTACGCCAGGACGCTCTCATGGAAGGGCGAGTATGAAAAGGCCATTGAAGTTTACGGCGAGGTAATTCAAAGGGAGCCTCGAAACGCCGAGGCCCACGCCGGGTATGCCCGGGTGCTCTCCTGGAAAGGGGAGTATGGCAGGTCTGTTGAGGCGTACAGGCGCTCCCTTGACATAGCCCCGGGGTCAAGCGATGCGAGGACGGGCCTTGCCAGGACCCTGTGGTGGAAGGGCGAGGCGGATGGAGCCTTGAAGGAGCTTTCAGCAGTACTCTCAAAGGAGCCGGGCAACGGCGAAGCGCTCGCCCTTGAGAGAAGGCTCCGGCAGGACAGGGGGCCTTCTGCGAAGGCCGTTTATCTGAACGCGTCTGATTCGGACCGAAACAGGATTGAGTCATATCAGGCGTCTTTTACGGATACTTTCGGAATTCCGGGCCACAGGTTCGAGTTTGCCTATAAACGCTTCGAATCTTCGCTCCCGGACAGGAGCGCCACCGCAAGCTTCCTTGACCTGAAAGACTCGATAAAAGTCATGGGCAGGGCTGTCCTTACGCCGAGGATATCTCTTGTTTCCCTCGACTCCAGCACTAATGACACCGTCTATCTTACGGAAGGGCTCAGTTTCAACATGCCTTTGGCAAAGGGCACGGCAATGACGGCCGTGTACAGCCGCTACCCGCTGGCAGATACCGCGAGGCTTATCGAGAACAACATAAGGGTAAGGGAAGCGGCCCTGGCTTTGACCCATGAGGCGAGGGGGGCCACGGTGAGCGCGTCGGCGTTGAGCGCGTCCTATTCGGACGGCAATTCAAGGTATGACCTGGCGGCAGGCCTTGCGGCGGCCCTGTTCAAGGAGCCGCGCGTCGTCGTCGGCGTCGTGTCAGAGTACAGGGATTTTTCCGGGAGGACTTTGAGCGGGTACTTCAACCCGCCGAACATATTCTCGAACAGAGTATATGCCGACGCCTCCGGCAGGGTCTGGCAGAAGCTTGTTTACAGGGCAAAGGCGGCCCTTGGCACGCAGAGCTACGAGGGTAAATCAGAGTACGCTACCTCATTCCAGGCCGGGCTTGAATGGGAGGCCTCAAGGGACCTGTCGTTTGAGGCGCTCTACAAGTACAGCAGGTCCGCGCTTGAGAGCGCCTCCGGATTCAGGTTCGAGGAGTTCAGGGCTGGCGTCAATTATCTTTTCTGAGGTATTTTATGAGCACTGAAAAAAAGCTGTGGCTGATAACGGCCGTTTTCATAGGGCTGGTCGCATATGGGGTGTTCAACCTTTTCCAGCCGGATAATTTTCCAATGAGCTTTGTAAGAGGCGAGGTCCGGGAGGCGGCCCCCGGCGTGCTTGCCGGGCCGTACCCGACCGAGGCCGAGTTAAAGCTTCTGGCGAGAAACGGCGTGGTCGAGGTGATAAGCCTGATGGACCCTGAAAGCACGGTAGAGTCCGCTCTGGTCGCGGAGGAAAAAAAACTTGTCTCGGCAAAAGGGCTCAGGTTCCAGAACTATCCGATGGACTTCCAGGACATGAACGGGACCAAGAGCGCGGCAGGTCTTGAGCAGGTTTTGATGAGGATATCGGAAAGGGGCGGCGAGAAGTTTTATGTGCATTGCTATCTGGGCCGCCACAGGGTAGGCATGGTAGAGGCCGCCCTGAAAAAGAGAGCGCCGGGGCAGGCTCTTTAGCCCATCTCTTCTTTTATCGTCTCAACCGCCCTGGCCGCTTCAATCATGGCTTTTCCTGCGGGGGCGGCCCTGTCGAGGGCGAGAACCAGGCAGTACCCTTCCTTTATGGCCAGTATGGCAATCTTCGCGGTGTCAGTTGATATGGTTATCGAGCTGACCGTCCCCCCGCAGCCAAAGGCGGCTTCGACCGCGGCGTCGAGCACGATCTCGTAATGCGCGCCGATGAGTTCCATGTCAAGGTCCGCAACTTTCGACCAGGAGGCGACTATCTCGCCGTCCTTGTCAATCATCACGGCCCCTTGTGCTCCGGCCCTCTCAGATAGGCTTTTCAGTATTTCCGTAAAGATCATAAGGCTGGTATTGAAAATCGATTAGTTTATTCAGGCTGCTCAAAAAGTTCCGTCGGGACTGCGAAGAACAAGGCATGAGGCGTACTCTGCATGTACGCCGCAATGGTGAGCTTTGAGGCCAACGACGCAGATGGACTTATTTCAAGCCTGTACTCAGAACTTGAGCGTTATCATCTTCGAGACGCCCGGCTCCTGCATGGTGATGCCGTACAGGGCGTCCGCCATTTCCATTGTCTTTTTGTTGTGAGTTATCAGCAGGAACTGGCTTATCTTCGACATGTCGCTGACGAACATGTTGAACCTGTCGATGTTCGCGTCGTCAAGCGGCGCGTCGACCTCGTCCAGCAGGCAGAACGGGCTCGGCTTTATGAGGAATATGGCGAATATGAGGGCCGTGGCCGTAAGCGCCTTCTCTCCACCGGAAAGAAGCGTTATGTTCTGAAGCCTCTTGCCCGGGGGCTGGGCTGCTATCTCGACGCCCGCTTCGAGTATGTCCGATTCTTCGGTCAGGCGCAGCTCCGCCCTGCCGCCGTTGAAGAACCTCGGGAAGGTCTCCTGGAACTTGGCGTTTATCTCGTCGAAGGTCGTCCTGAACTTCTCCCTCGTGGTCCTGTTTATCCTCTGGATTGCCGTGTGCAGCGCATCCGTGCTCCTTGTGAGGTCGGCCTGCTGGTCAAGAAGGAACTGGTGTCGTCTTTCGAGGTCGTTGAACTCCTCGAGGGCCGAAAGGCTCACTTCCCCGATGGCCGATATCTTCTCCCTCAGCTCTTCCTTCTTCTCCTCGAGGCCTTCCATATCGGGCGCCTCTTCGCCTTCGGCTGGCCTGTACTCTTGAAGGAAGGTGCCGTACTTCTCCTGCATCCGCTCGTTGAGGCCCTTTATCGCCAGCTCCATCTCGCGAAGCTCTATGGTAAGCTCGCCCTTCAGTTCCTGCGCCTCGGAGTACTTGCCCTTGACCTCTTTGAGCTCGTGCTCGATGGTCTTTATCTGGCTGGCAAGCACATCCAATGCTTCGGCTTTGGCGACTTCTTCTTTTTTAATGCCGTCTATCCGGGAGAGCAACGCTTCGAGCCGCTCTTTTATCGCAGCGGCTTCGTTCTCCTTGGCGGCTATCTCCAGCGCGCTGCGTTCTATCTCGGCTTTCTTCGCTTCTATCCTTCTGCCGGACTCCTCTATGGAGCGTTCCTTTGAGGAGACTTCCCGCTTCAGGGATTCAAGGCGCTCCCTTGAGCTGGCAAGTTTGACCCTGGCTTCGGTGACAACGGCGGATATCTCTTCTTTTTTGCGGCCCAGCGCGCTTGCCTCTTCGGTTATGGCCCCGATCTTGCGGTCTATGCCGGAAAGGTTGCCTTCAAGCCCTTCCCTTTCTTGAGAGTAGGCGGCTTTTTTTGCAGCTGTTTCGGCCAGCTTTCTTTCAGCGTCGGTTATCTCGCTTGTGAGGGAATCCCTCGTGCGCCGGAGCCTTTCTGCTTCGTCTTCCTGCCTCTTCAGTTCGCTTGAGAGGTTGACCTTTTCAATCTCTGATTTATGGAGCCTGTCGCGAAGGCCGTCGATGCGGCCCTTTTCAGAGAGTATCTTCTCGTCGAGGGACTTAAGTTCCTGCTCAAGGCCTGCTATCTGTAGGGCAAGCGCCTCGGCGTTTGCCCTAATCTTTTTTATCTCGCCCCTTCTCTGGAGTATGCCTGAGCCCGAGAGCGCGGACCCGCCCGTCATGACGCCCTGGGCGTCTATTATCTCGCCTTCGGTAGTGACAAAGGTGCGGTAGCCGCCGCTTTCTTTCCATGCGGCAAGCGCGGCTTCAAGGTTGTCCGCTATGAAGACATCCCCAAGAAGGCAGCTGACGATGGAATCATAGCCTTCTTTTATGCGGAGCTCTTTTACAAGCTCCCTTACTCCCTGAAGCTGGCCGCCCTGTACAGGCACCGGGGAAGCGATCTGCCTGGCTTCGCTTACGGGGATGAAGCTTGCCCTTCCCGCGCCTTTGGCCTTGAGGTACTCTATCGCGCCGATGCCTTCCTTGTGGCTCTCGACGAGAACGAACTGGAGCTTGTCAGCGAGTACGGCCTCGACAGCTTTTTCACAGCCGGGGTTGGTCTCTATGCAGTCGGCTATGAGGCCGAATATGCCGATCTTGTCCTGGCGCTGCATTATGGCCTTCGCGCCGCCCTTGAGGCTCTCGAAGTTCTTGTCCATGCCTTCGAGCGTTGCGAGCATGGCCGAGGCTTTTGAATATTCGTCTTTTGTCTTTGATATCTCCCGGGCCTTTTCGGACCTGTCTTTTTCAAATGTTTCGAGGCCCTGCCTTACGCCGGTAAGCTCTGCCTGGAGAGCTTCCTTGCGGCTTCCAGCCCCTGCAATGTTTTCCCTCAACGCCTTTATGGGCTCTTCCTTTGATGCCAGCGTAGATGACGCCGCTTGTATCTCGGCTCTTGCCTTTGCCTCGCGCGCGCGGAGGTGCTCTTCGTCGCGGAGGCAGTTCCCGATAGCGTTCCTGATGTCGGAGAACCTGCTGGATATTTTGAACGATTCGGCTTTAAGGGCCCGCTGGGCGTCTTCCTTGCCGCGAAGCTCGATTGATACCGTCTCGAGCGCCTTTGAGTTCTCGCTCAGCTTGGCGGAGTCTGCCTCTATCAACGAGACGAGCTCGGTCAGGCTCACTCTCAAAGCCTCTATTTCCTTTGAGGCGCCTTCGCGCCCGTTGGCTATCTCTTCTATTTCCAAGCCAAGGCGTTCCTGGGCGCGCCTCAGCTCTTCTGTCCTCATGCCGGCCAATGCCCGGCCCTGTTCTTCGGTCTGTATGGCGCGCTCACATTCGAAGACGCGCTCCCTTATATTCTTGTACTCGCCTTCGACGCCAAGGTGTTCGACCTTCAGCTCTTCAGCCTGCTCTTCCTTGGCGGCAATCAGAGTGCCAGCGGCGATCTCTTCGTCTTTTACAGCCTCAAGCCTTTTGGAGACCTTTGAGAGGGCTTCCCTCATCTTCGTGAATTCGAGGGACGAGAGCGTAAGCTCAAGAGTTTTGAGCTCGTCTTTCAATGCCTTGTATCTCTCGGCCTTCTTGGCCTGCCTGTTGAGCGAGTTGAGCTGCCTTTTGACCTCGCTTATGATGTCGTTTACCCGGGTTAAGTTCTCCCTCGTGGACTCGAGCCTTCTTAGCGCCGCGTCCTTCTTGTGCTTGAACTTGTTTATTCCGGCGGCCTCTTCGAAGATGGACCTGCGCTCTTCGGCCTTGGCGGTGATGAGCCAGCCGACCTGCCCCTGCTCGATGATGGAGTAGGCCCTGGTGCCTATTCCCGTGTCAGTAAAAAGGTCGACGATGTCCTTGAGCCTGGACTGTACCTTGTTTATGTAATATTCGCTCTCGCCGGACCTGTAAAGGCGTCTCGCGATCTCTATTTCGGTGAAGTTGGCGAACCTGGCCGAGGCGAGGCCGTCCTCGTTGGAAAAGGTCAGCACGACCTCCGCCATTCCAAGGGGCTTCCTGTGCTCGGAGCCGTTGAAGATGATGTCCTCCATGTGCTTTCCGCGAAGGTGCCTTGCGTTCTGCTCACCGAGGACCCACCTTATGGCGTCGACGATGTTACTCTTGCCGCAGCCGTTGGGGCCTATTATACCGGATGTGCCAGCCGGAAAAGTGAGCGTGACCTTATCGACAAACGACTTGAAGCCGTGTATCGAGATTTTTTTTATCTTCATGTCTGCCCCTGTGCTTTGTAAGGCGGAATCGTAACAAAGTTGGTTTTTTTTGTAAAGTAAAAAATACCATACAAGGTGTTAAATAAACCCGCAAACACAATATGTTGGGGTACTGGAATGTTTTGTATACAACGATGGGCGAGAAGCGGGGTATTGCGAGTGGAGCCAGGCAGGGTGGGCTGCGCCCACTGTTACAGGCTTTATCTCAAAAGGCCTTTTGGCACAGAAGTCTAAAATGGTGGGCGCAGCCCACCCTACCCTACTTACTCCAATAATCCCCCTCGCTCCCCCTTTAGAAAAGGAGGAAGAGATGGCCTTGCCTGCATCCATTCCGTTATAACGAAATGGATTGAGCCAGTTTTTTCCTGTTCAGGCGTAAGTCACGGCCTTTATTTTTCCAGTGCAAATAAGGAGTTCGGCAGAAGTTCTTTTATGGCACAGCAGTTGCAATTAGAAATTAGTAGCAGGTTTTAACTTGTACAAGGAGGTATTTATGAAGACCTTAAAAACCCTGGGGTTCGTGCCGTTGATGCTGTCGCTGGTATTGTCAACGGGTGCGTTCGCAAGGGAGTATGGAAAATCGGGCGTTATGACCCAACCGATGCGCCAGTCTGAAGCACAGATGATGCAGCCGCGTACCTTTGCGCTTCCTGGCCCAGGCCAGGTCGGTTCTGGTCAGCTCGGTCAGGGTGAGGGCGTTTACTACTTTGGTTCCCTTACCTCGATAGACTCTTCAACCGGTCAGTTCGTTGTGAATACCGAGGTTCCCGGACTTCTCGGCCCTCAGAGCGCTGATGTTGCCTTCAATACGAGCGCGGGCACGACTATGAGCATCTGCTTCAAGTCGCTCAATGCCTGCGATACCTATTTCACGGATCAGGACGGCTGGAAAGCTCTGAATAATCTCCAGAGCATCTCGAGCCTGGCTGCCGCGGAAAAGAGGGTGATCGTAATAGGCAACCCTGAGACGAGCGAGGTCGTACATGTTCAGATACTTTACGGAGTGTAACGGCCTTAAATTCCGCGGATAAAAAAAGCCCTCCGGCAATGATACCGGAGGGCTTTTTGTTTGTTTTCCTGTTCAGTACTATTCTATGAGCTTTAACTTTATCTGATGGTTGCCCTTGGGCCTTGGCTTTTTTATCTCGGCCTGGGCAGCGGCAAGCCTTGCTATCGGGACCCTGAACGGCGAGCAGGAGACATAGTCAAAGTTGTTCATGTGGCAGAACTCGACCGAAGACGGGTCTCCGCCGTGCTCTCCGCAGATGCCGACCTTGAGGTCCTTTTTCTTTGACCTGCCCTTCAGGAGCGCTATCCTCATGAGGAAGCCCACGCCGTCCTGGTCAAGCGACTGGAACGGGTCGCTGGCGAGGATGCCTGTTTTCTTTTCGTCAACATAATCAGGGAGGAACCTTCCGGCGTCGTCCCTGGACATGCCGAGCGTCATCTGGGTAAGGTCGTTGGTGCCGAAGGAGAAGAAGTCGGCGACCTCGGCTATCTGGTCGGCCAGCAGGGCCGCTCTCGGGACCTCTATCATGGTGCCGATGAGGTACTTTATATTGGTGTTCTGCTCTTTCATGACCTCGGCGGCAACCGCTCTCGCCTTGTCAGCGAGTATCTTCAGCTCTTTTACATCTATGATTAGGGGGAGCATTATCTCCGGGAATACCTTTATGCTTTTCTTCTGGCACTCGCAGGCAGCTTCTATTATGGCGCGCACCTGCATCTCCAATATCTCGGGGTAGGTGATGAGGAGCCTGGAGCCTCTGTGCCCGAGCATGGGGTTTGCTTCGTGCAGGCGCTCTATCCTTCTTTTTACCTGATGGAAGGGGAGCGAGAGCTTCTGCGCGAGCTGCTTTTGCGCGGCTTCCGTGTGGGGCACGAACTCATGGAGCGGCGGGTCGATGAGCCTTATCGTTACGGCCTTCTTGTCCATCGCCCTGAATATGCCGACAAAGTCCTTTCTCTGGAAGGGGAGGAGCTCGAACAGGGACTTTCTCCTGGTCTCTTCGTCTTCCGAGATTATCATCCTCTGTATGGCAATTCTCCGCTCTTCGGTATCGAAGAACATGTGCTCTGTCCTGCACAGTCCTATGCCCTCGGCACCTAGACGGATGGCGTTCTCGGCGTCATAGGGGGTGTCGACATTGGTGCGTACCTTCAGCTTCCTGTGCAGGTCCGCCCAGCCCATGAGCGTGTAATAGGCCTTGGGCAGCTCGGGCTTTATGAGGTTCATCTCTATCTTGAAGACTTCGCCTGACGAGCCGTTTATGGTTATCGCGTCGCCTTCCTTGAGGGTCGTCTTACCGACGACGACTGTCTTGGCGTTGTAGTCTATGTTCAGGTCTTCGCAGCCGACAATGCAGCACTTGCCCCAGCCCCTTGCAACAACTGCTGCGTGCGAGGTCTTGCCGCCCGTGGCGGTAAGTATGCCTTTGGCAGCGTGCATGCCGCCAACATCCTCAGGGCTTGTCTCTTTTCTGACGAGGATTACGGTCTTGCCGTTGGCTGTCCAGTGCTCTGCGTCCTTGGCCGTAAAGACGACCATGCCGGTGGCGGCTCCCGGGACAGCGGCTATGCCTGTCGCGAAGAGGTTCTGCTGGAGTATCTCTATGGGTATCTTGGGGTCGATTACAGGGTAGAAAAGGCCCTCGATGTCCTTGTCCGTAATGCGAAGGATCGCGTCCTTTTTGGTGATGAGCTTCTCTTTTACCAGGTCAACGGCTATGCTGAAAGCCGCCATGGGGGAGCGCTTTCCGGTCCTGCACTGGAGGATATAGAGCTTGCCTTCTTCTACGGTGAACTCTATGTCCTGCATGTCTTTATAGTGTTTCTCAAGCTTGGAGCGCACCTTGAGGAGCTGCTTGTAGGCCTCGGGTATTATCTTCCCGAGGTCTGAGAGGTGTATGGGCGTCCTTATGCCTGCCACGACATCCTCGCCCTGCGCGTTCATGAGGAGGTCGCCGTAGAATATGTTCTCGCCGGTGTTGGGGTCGCGCGTGAAGCACACGCCCGTGCCGGAATCCTCGCCCATGTTGCCAAAGACCATTTGGACGATGTTTACGGCGGTCCCGAGGAGGCCCGTTATCTTCTCGACCCTTCTGTAGGTCACGGCCTTTTCGGCCATCCATGAGCCTATGACAGCGCCGATGGCGCCCTGGAGCTGCTCCAGCGGGTCCTGCGGGAATTCCTTGCCGGTGTTCTCTTTGTAGACTTTCTTGAAGCGGGGTATGAGCTCCTGGAGCTCTGCTTCGTTGACATCGGTGTCCAGCACCATGCGCGAGCGCGGTATATTGAGGCGGTGCCTTGTCTTTCTTTCCTTTATATCGTCGAATTCGTAGTCGAAACGGTGTCTGGGCACGCCCATTGCCGTGGAGCCGTACATGGTTATGAAACGCCTGTAGGCGTCAAGGGCGAACCTTTTGTTGGAAGTCTTTTTGGCGAGACCCTCGACTGATTTGTCGTTGAGGCCGAGGTTCAGGATGGTCTCCATCATGCCGGGCATGGACCTTGCCGCCCCCGAGCGGACAGAGACGAGAAGCGGGTCGTCCGAGTCGCCGAGCTTCTTGCCGACGAGCTTTTCCAGCCTCTTGAGGTTCTTTTCAAGCTCTGTCGAGAAGCCCTGTGGGTACTTCTTGCTGCTCTTATAAAAATAGTCGCAGACTTCAGTGGTGATGGTGAACCCGGCAGGCACCGGCAGCCCGATGTTGGTCATCTCGGCGAGCCCGGCTCCCTTGCCGCCAAGGAGGTCTTTCATGTCCCCCTTGCCCTCGGCTTTTCCGCCGCCGAAGAAATAAATATTCTTTTTAGCCATAAAAAAACGTCCCTCCGGAATATATGTCTAAATAACGAGTTTCGAACTGGAATGGGAACGGCCGCCTCAGGACAGGGGCGGCCCTGGATTTTAAAGGTAGAAGATTAGCAGAAAACAATCTCCCTGTCATCAATAAATTGAGCATCAAGGGGCTGCCGGCCGCCCGGCGCCAGCATGGCGGCTTTATATCCTTGACACGCTCGTGAGTCCTTGGATATTATAAAATATTGAAACGATTCGGATAAGTATATACCCTTTTTCGCGGCTTGCATCAAATGAACGAAGAATTTCCGGCAAGGCCGCCTGAAAAGGGTCTTTTCAGTCTTTATAAAGCGAGGGAAAATGGCTCAGGAACAAATACCGGTATATATCGAAGACGAGATGAAAAAGTCCTATCTGGACTACGCCATGTCGGTCATCGTAGGCAGGGCGTTGCCGGATGTAAGGGACGGGCTCAAACCTGTGCACAGAAGGATCCTGTTCGCCATGCACGAAATGGGCGTGGAGTGGAACAAGGCCTACAAGAAATCAGCCCGCGTCGTCGGAGACGTCATAGGTAAGTACCATCCGCACGGAGACTCTGCCGTGTACGACGCCATCACAAGGATGGTCCAGGACTTCTCTCTTCGCTATCCGCTCATAGACGGTCAGGGAAACTTCGGCTCCATCGACGGCGACCCTCCGGCGGCCATGAGGTACACGGAAGTCAGGATGGCGAGGCTTGCCTCCGAGCTCCTGAAAGACCTCGAAAAAGAAACGGTCGATTTCCAGCCCAACTACGACGAATCGTTAAAAGAGCCGATGGTGCTTCCGGCGGCCTTTCCGTGCCTTCTTGTGAACGGCTCTTCAGGCATTGCCGTGGGCATGGCCACAAACATGCCCCCGCATAACCTGCGCGAGATAATCGACGCGCTCATCTATATCATCGATAAGCCGGACGCCACAGTAAAAGAGCTCATGACATTCGTGCCGGGCCCGGACTTCCCCACCGCCGGTTTCATCAACGGACGCCAGGGCATAAGGGACGCCTACGCGACCGGCAGGGGCGTTCTGCAGATACGCGCGAAGGCCAGCATAGAGAAGAACCCGAGGACCAACAGACAGTCGATAGTGATTACGGAGCTGCCCTACATGGTGAACAAGGCGAAGCTCATAGAGAGCATAGCCGACCTTGTGAGGGACAAGAAGATAGAAGGCATATCAGATGTCAGGGACGAGTCTGACCGCGAGGGCATGAGGGTCGTCGTGGAGATAAAGAGGGACGAGGTGGCCGAGGTCATCCTCAACAACCTCTACCTCCATACCCAGATGAAGACTTCTTTCGGCATAATAAACCTCGCCATAGTCGAGGGCCAGCCCAGGGTTTTGCCTCTGGCTTCGCTCCTGAAGGAGTTCGTGAAGTTCAGGCGCGAGGTCGTCGCCAGAAGGATAGTATTCGACCTCAAGAAGGCCAGAGAGAGGGCACACATCTTGGAGGGCTTGAAGATCGCCCTCGACAACCTCGATGCCGTCATAAAGCTCATCCGGGCCTCGAAGAGCCCGCAGGAGGCCAAGAGCGGACTTATCGCGAACTTCAAGCTCTCTGAGATACAGTCTCAGGCCATCCTGGACATGAGGCTCCAGAGGCTTACGGCACTCGAAAGGGACAAGATAATCCAGGAGTATCAGGACATTCTGAAGCTGATAGCGCGCCTCGAGGAGATACTCGCGAGCGAAGCTCTTCTCATGGGCGTCGTCGTGGACGAGCTCAAGGAGATAAGGGAGAGGTTCGGGGACGAAAGGCGCACCCAGATAGTCGACGAGGCGGG
>Ga0209324_10002427_pt1 | contig 12854 bp, 13 predicted proteins | sample Rifsed19ft3_FD_184015 | JGI IMG/M metagenome (GOLD analysis project Ga0209324, IMG submission 184015) | Soil microbial communities from Rifle, Colorado, USA - sediment 19ft 3 (version 2) | ecosystem: Environmental > Terrestrial > Deep subsurface > Rock core/Sediment | place: Rifle, Colorado...
CGCCGGCATCGACCGCGACCGGCTCGCCCATCGTGCGGCGCGAGCTGCCGTCGGGCTTCCCCGTCATCGAGGGCGCCGTGGCGCTCCCGCTGCCTGATGACGACCCAGGGCTGATCGCCCGCTGGACGACTGACGTGGTCGGCGCGCCGGCGTACGACTTCTACGTCGAGCGGCTTCCCGCTGACGGCTATCCGATCGAGGGGCTCTACCCCGGCGACGCCTTCGCCCTGATCCGCTTCATCGGACCCCGCGACGAGCTCTGGCAGCTGATCATGCAGACGGTCGACCTCGCGATCACCGAGATCGAGCTGCGGCTCGACCGACCCTAGGCGCCTGCATCGGCGGCTAAAGTCGCCCGCTCTGCCCCTGCGACGCGCGCCAGCTCGGCGGGTTCAATCGAGAAGACCGCGTCGGGCAGTCCGGCCGCCGCCCAGACCAGGGCTTGCTCGAGCAGATGCGCATCAACAAGGACGCGCAGGGGCCGCGTGTGACCGAAGGGCGGCACGCCACCGATCGCGAAGCCTGTCGCGGCCCGCACCTCGTCTCCGTCCGCGCGGCGGACGGACTTCGCGCCCAGTGCCGCCGCGAGCCGAGCCGGATCGAGCCGGTCGTTGCCCGCGACAAGGGCGACCACTGGATCCCCGTCGACCATGAAGACGAGCGACTTGACGATCTGCGACACGGCACAGCCGACGGCCCGGGCCGCGTCCTCGGCGGTGCGAGTCCCGTCCGGGAAGCGGCGCACCGCAATCGTCAGGCCGGCCGCCGCGGCGGCCGCTTCGACCCGCGCGACGTTCGGGTGGGTGGGCGGCATGGAGGCATCGGTCATGGCCGGATCATGGCATGCGTGCTACGCTCGACGCGACAACTCCATAGCGACAGGGGAGCGCGCGAGCGCTGAGAGTGCGGCAGGCCGCAGACCCTCGAACCTGATCTGGGTCATACCAGCGAAGGGAGTCGGTTTGAACCGTGCGACGGCGCGCCCCAATCGGGTGCGCCGTTCCTGATTTCGAACGGACCGATGCGTGGTCCTGCGCCCCCCAGTCGCCCATGTCCAGAAGCAGGAGGAGCGCGCGGTGAAAGTGGTGGTCGTGGCCGGCGGCGACGCCGAGCGCGGTGACGCGGCGCATCTGGCCGACGCCGACCTGGTGATTGCCGCCGACGGCGGCGCACAGTGGCTGGACGAGATCGGCGTAACGCCGCACGTGGTCGTGGGCGATCTCGACTCGGCGGACCCGCGGTTGATCGAGCGGCTCGAGGCGGCGGGCGTCCCGATCGAGCGCCACCCGGTGGACAAGGACGCCTCCGACGCCGAGCTGGCGGTCGCCCGGGCCGTGGAGGCCGGTGCCGACGAGGTGCTGATCCTGGGCGCGCTCGGTGGCGATCGCATCGACCACGAAATGGCAAACCTGCTCCTGCTCACCGCTCCGCGGTTTCGTCGGCACGGCCTGCGGCTCATCCGAGGCTCGACCTCGGTCCGGGCGCTGGCCGCCGGAGAGGAGCTGCAGTTGGGGAGCGCGCCCGGCGACCTCGTCACGCTGTTGCCGATCGCCGAAGACGCCGCCGGCGTGTGGACCGAGGGGCTCCGCTACCAGCTCTCGGGCGAGACGCTGAAGGCCGGGGGCACGCGCGGCCTCTCGAACGAGGTGGCGCTCGCGCCGGCATCGGTCCGGGTTTACGCGGGCAGCCTGCTGGTCATCGAAACGCGAAAGGAGCTCAGGTCGTGACTGGACGTACTCCATCCGGACCTGGATGGCGAACCGTCGACATCGTGGTTGCTGCCGTGCTGGCGGTCGCCTTCGGGGTGGTCTTCTGGCAGTGGGGTGTTGTGTGGGCCCCTCTCTTCTCGGGCCCGGTGAACCCGGTGGCGTACGTGGTATCGGGTGTCTGGCTGCTCCCGGCCGTCGTGGCGGGCCTGGTGATCCGCAAGCCGGGCGCCGCGATCCTGACGGAGACCGTGGCGGCCATGGTCTCCGCGCTGCTGGGCTCCGTCTGGGGGCTCGATGCGGTGGCCTCAGGAATCATGCAGGGGGCCGGTGCGGAACTCGTATTCGCGCTGACCCTGTATCGATCGTTCGGTCCGATCACGTCGCTGCTGGCGGGAGCCGGGGCGGCGGTCGGAGAGTGGATTCACGACATGGCCTTCTACTATCCGGACGTAGCGTTCGAGATCCAGCTGGCGGTTGGCGCATTCATGGTCGTCAGTGCGGCGGTCATCGCCGGCGTCGGAGGGTGGTTGCTCGTTCGTGCCCTGGCGCGCACCGGCGTGCTGACCGCCTTCCCCGCGGGCGGCGAGCAGCCGCGGATCTGACCGGCTGATGCCGGCACCCGCCATCGAGGCCCGCGGCTGGGGTTGGCGTCATGCCGGCCGGCGTGAGTGGGCGCTGCGCGGCCTCGACCTGCGCATCGAGGTCGGCGAGCGCGTCCTGCTGCTGGGGCCGTCGGGCGCAGGCAAATCGACGCTCCTGGCGGCGATCGCGGGGCTGTTGGAGGGCGGCGAGGCAGAGGGCGTGCTGCTCGTCGACGGGCTGCCGGCGCGCGCCGCGCGAGAGCAGGTGGCGATCCTCTTCCAGGACCCTGAGTCGCAACTGGTCATGGCGCGCGCCGGCGACGAGGTCGCCTTTGGCCTCGAGAACCGATGCGTCCCCACGTCCGAGATCTGGCCGCGCGTGGACGAGGCGCTGGCTCGGGTCGGCTTCCCGTACGGCCGGGACCGCCCGACCGATGCGCTGTCCGGTGGGGAGCAACAGCGGCTGGCCCTGGCCGGCACGCTGGCGCTGCATCCGGGGATCCTTCTCCTCGACGAGCCGACCGCCAACCTGGACCCGCGCGGCGCCTCGCTGCTGACCGATGCCCTGCGCCGAGTGCAGGAAGGCGGACCGCGCACCCTGGTGATGGTCGAGCACCGCGTCGCCGCCGCCCTGCCACTGGTAGAGCGGGCGGTTGTACTCGAGGCGGGTGGCGGCGCGATCGCCGACGGCGAACTGGCCGCCGTCTTCGCCGCCCGGGGGGATGAGCTCGCCGCCGCCGGCGTGTGGGTCCCCGATCGTCCGCTCAGACGAACCCTGCGTCGGCGCGGCGCTGAGCCCGAGCCGCTGCTCGTCGCGGAGGGCCTCGGCTATCGGTATCCCGGAGCGGTGGACGAGGCGCTCCGGGACGTCAAAGTGGAACTGCGCTCCGGCGAGGCACTGGCCGTCACCGGCCCCAACGGCTCGGGAAAGTCGACGCTGGCGCTGCTGCTCGGTGGGCTGTTGCGGCCGTCCGCCGGGAAGGTGCGCGCGACCCCGACCCTCGCCGGAACCCTGGCCAATGACCCGGGGCGCTGGACGGCCGGTGAACTGGCGGCACGTATCGGATCGGTCTTCCAGGATCCCGAGCACCAATTCTTGGCCGGTTCGGTGGCAGACGAGATGGCGATCGGGCCCCGGCAGGCGGGGATGGATCAGTCGACGGCCCGCGCACGCGTCGACGAGTTGCTTGTGCGCCTGCACTTGGCCCACCTCGCCGACGCGAACCCGTTCACCCTCTCGGGCGGCGAGAAGCGGCGTCTCTCGGTCGCCACCGCTCTGGCCGCCGGACCATCGGTCCTGGTCCTGGACGAGCCGACCTTCGGGCAGGATCGTCGGACCGCCGCCGAGCTGCTGGCGCTGCTTGCCGCCCAGCGCGACGCGGGCGCCGCGGTCTGCTTCGTCACGCACGACGCGGGTTTCGCCGAGGCCCTGGCCGACCGCACCGTGAGTCTGGCGGCGGGATGATCCGCTTCACGCCCATCCGCCCCGATCCAGCTGCGCCGCTGGTTCGCGCCAACCCGGTCGCCAAGCTGATCGCCGCGGTCGTCCTGATGACCGTCCTCTTTGTCTCGGCCGACCCGGTCACCCCGGCAGTGGTGCTCGCCGGCCTGCTGGCTTGCCTCCCGCTCACCGGCGTGCCGTGGCGCGTTCTGCTGGCGCGCACCTGGCCGATCCTGCTGGCTGCGGCATCGGTGGGTCTGCTCAACGTCGTCTTTGGGTCCGCGGGAGCGGGGAGCTCCGGCATCGTCACCGGCCTCGGGCTGGGGTTGCGGCTCCTGGCGATAGCGCTCTCCGGGGTCTTCGCACTGGTCACGAGCGATCCAACCGACCTGGCCGATTCCCTCCAGCAGCAGGCGCGTCTCTCTTCGCGCGTGGCTGTCGGCGCACTCGCGGCGGTCCGGCTGCTCCCGATCGTCGCCGCCGAATGGCAGATCCTGCGCCTCGCGCGTCGTGCCCGCGGGCTCTCGACCGGGCGCTCGCCGGTCGCCGCGGTCCGCCTGGCACTGGGGATGCTGCTCGCCCTGCTGGTGAGCGCGGTGCGCCGTGCCACGCGGCTCGCGACCGCCATGGAGTCCCGCGGTTTCGGCGCGCTCCCCTGCCGCACCATCGCGCGGCCGACCCGGATGCGGGCCGCGGATTGGGGCTGGATCGCCGCCGCCGTGCTCCTCGGGAGCGGCGCCGTGGCAAGCAGTGTCGCGACGGGAAGTTGGCGCTTCGTCTTCGGCTAGGCGGCTGTTGCCAGCGCCGCGCTCGGCATCGGAGCGTACTGCCAGGGATTCCACGAATCGGGCCCGATATTTCGGCCTTCCTGCTCGGATACGGAGGAATCGGCCGGGATTCCGGGTCATCTCGGTCCGTACGCTCGGATGCCGAGCGGCCACCCTGCGCCGCGCGCGCAGCTGTGACGAACGAGGCGGTCAGATCGCCGGGTGCGCGCCGGTGAACGGCTCCAGCCAGGTCGGCTCGTGCTGCGTGCCCACGTAGCGCGCCGGGTCGAACGGGGCGAGTGAGAGCGTGCGCGCCTCGCCCTCGGCAATCAGCTCCGCAAGGAGCAGCCCCATGATCGGGGCGTAGGGGAGGCCGTGGCCGGTCAGTCCGCAGGCCAGGTAGCCGCCGGGGACCGGGGTCCCGTCCTCTGCCGGGAGATGCCCCATCATCGGGATCTCCAGCGATGCGAAGTCGAGCAGCCCAGCCCAGCAGCGCACGATCCGTGCATCGGCGGCTGCCGGATGGAGGCGCCCCAGCAGTCCCGCCAGCAGCGGGGGCACCGCCGGAGCCACGTCCATCGCGTATGAGCCGATCCCCATCTCACGGTCCGCCACCGAGAAGCCGCCGATCAGCACCTCGCCGGTGCGCAGCTGCCGCCAGTACTCGTTGCATTGGTTCGTTTCAAAGGCGGGGCCCAGGATCGGCGGGATCGGCTCGGTCACGCAGACGTGTTCGCGGATGGGGGTCAGGTTGGCGCCGATGTGGGGCACCAGGGCCGGTGTCCAGGCGTTGGTGGCGAGCAGCACGGCCCCTGAGCTCACCTCGCCGTGCGAGGTGGCCACCCCCGCCACGCGGCCGGATCGCACGAGCAGGCTCTCCACGCGCACCCCGGTGACGACCGACGCTCCGCGCGCCCGGGCGGCGGCGAGCAACTCATAGACCAGGTGGATCGGATGCAGTTGCCCATCGCGCGGCGTCCACTTCGCGCTGCGCACCTGGGCGAGGTCCACCCCCGGCGCCAGTTTGCCAAGCTGATCCGGACCGATGATCTCCACCTCCAGCCCCTCCGCGGCCTGGATCGACGCCATGCGGCGCCCGTGGGCCTCTTCGGCATCGGTGGTGAAGAGGTCGAGCGAGCCGCTGCGATCCCAGTCCACGCCCCCGGGCAGGACGCCCTCGAGCTCCTCGAGGAGCTCGAGCGAGCGCATCGTGTAGTCGAGGATCGAGCGTCCTCCGGCCCGCTGGACGAGCTTCGTCACGCGTGGGAAATGCCCTCCCAGGCCGGCGAGGGCCATGCCCGCCAGGCGCCCGCTCGCGCCGCTGGCGGGAGCGTTGGCGTCGATCACCAGCGGTCGCATCCCGGCCAGCGCCAGTCGGTACGCCGCCGAGGCTCCGACCATGCCTGCACCGACCACCACCACCTCGGCCGTGGCCGGCAGCTCGGCGTGCGGGTCGGGGGCAAAGGCGATCGGCTCGGGGGGCGGTGCGAACCGCGGGACGGCGCTCATCGGGAGCCGAGTGTACCCTCGTGGCATGCCCCGCTCCGAGGAGCTGCGCGTCCGGGCCGGTGAGATTCAGCTTGCCGGCGTTCTGACCCTGCCCGACGCCCCGCCGCCGGCCGGCGGTCGCGACCGCTACCCGAATGCGCTGCTGCTGCCGTCCTGGTTGCCGCGGGACCGCGGGGGCCACTACGACCGGACCGGGCACCCGACCTGGTTCGGCCCCGCCCCGACCGCCCCCGGCCTGCTCGAGCGTCTCGGCGACGCGCTGGCGGAGCGCGGGGTGGCGACGCTCCGCTGCGACGCGCGGGGCTGCGGCGCCTCCGAGGGAGTCTGGGAGACGGCCGATCTGTTCACCCGCATCGACGACGCCCGCGACCAGCTGGCGGCCATGCGCGGCCACGGTGCGCTCGACCTGCGCCGCGTCGGGATCATCGGGCACGGGGCGGGGGCGACGCGCGCGCTCGCGGTGGCCATCGCGGACCCGGTCGTCTCGGCGCTGACGCTGGTGGGAGCCTCCGCTCGTTCGTGGCGGGACACGCTGCGACGCGCCGCCGCGACCCGCGGCCGCACCGGCACCGACCGTGAGCATCCGCTGGTCGCCGCCATCGACCTGTGGAGCGAGGATCTGCTCGAGCGCGCCGAACGACGCGACGCCTCGTTCGACCTGCGCCTTCGAGGCGGCGAGCGGGTGACGCTGGGCCTGGCAGGCATCGAGCAGGCGATCCACACCCCACCGCTCGCGCTCATCACCATGCTCCATCGGTCGGTGACGCTGGTGCATGGCACGACGGACGCCTGGACCGATCCGGCCGAGTCGGCGCTCCTGGCCGAGGGGCTCCGCGCCGCGGCACCCGACGACGCGCCGCGGCTGGTCAGTATCCCCGGCGCCGGCCACGACCTGGCCGAGGCGAGTGACACGATCATCGGTGAGCTGGCCGATGACCTGGCGGCCCGCCTGCTTCCGAGGGAGCTGCCCCCAGTGCTGGTCGCGATCGAGGAGATGGGGTGAGGTACGATCCGCCCGTGAGCCGACCGAACCCGGGCGACGCGGCCCCCGCCTTCCGCATGACCGCCGACGACGGCCAGCTGGTTTCCACCGAGGGCCTCGCCGGAACGCGCTTCGTCCTGTACTTCTACCCGAAGGACGACACCCCCGGCTGCACCCGCCAGGCATGCTCGCTGCGTGACAACTGGGAGCAGATGCTGGCCACCGGGGCCGAGATCTTCGGCGTCTCGCCCGATTCGGTGGCGAGCCACGTGAAGTTCCGCGCCAAGTACGATCTTCCGTACCGCCTCCTGTCCGATGCGGGGCATGCGGTAGCCGAGGCGTTCGGCGTGTGGGTCGAGAAGACGTTCCTGGGCAAGAGCTACATGGGGACCGAGCGGACGAGCTTCGTCATCGGTCCCGACGGGCGGATCGAGCACGTGCTGCCGCGCGTCAAGCCCGAGGAGCACGTGAACCAGCTGTTGGAGTTGCTTGCCGCATGATGTGGGTCGCCATCGCCATTGTCCTCGTCGCCTGGTTCGGCGGGCTCCTTCTTCAGTGGGGACCGCTGGTCAACCTGCTGCTGGTGCTGGCCGCCGTGCTGCTGGTGGTGCAGGTCATCAACGAGCGCGAGGAGCAGGCGTAGTGGGCTGGGCCGGCCTCGCCTGGCGCGCGGTCCCGGTCGTCCTGGTGCTCGCCTGGTTGCTGGCTCTGATCGGGGGCTTCAGCGCCGGCGGCCTGGTGCACCTGCTCCTGCTCGGGGCACTCGCGTCCTTCTGGTGGGACCCGATCAGGGGTGAATCCGGCTAGCCTCCCGATCGTCCGCGACGGCCGAGATGTCACGTCCATCGGCTAGGCTTGCGATCCGTGAAGCTCCTGCATTTCGCCGACCTCCATCTTGACGCGCCCTTCGCCTGGGCCGGCCCCGCGGTGGCCCGGCGGCGACGCCAGAACCGGCGCGAGACGCTGTCGCGAATCCTCGAGCTGGCAGATGCCGAGGCGGTCGACGCGATCCTGTGTGCCGGCGACCTGTTCGAGCACGACCGCTTCACCCCCGACACCATCGAGTTCCTGCGCGCGAGCTTCGCGCGGACCGATCGGCCCATCTACCTCGCCCCGGGTAACCACGACTGGTATTCGCCCCGCAGCCCGTACGCGCTGGCATCGTGGTCGCCGAACGTGCACCTCTTCACCGAGGACCGTCTCACCCCGCTCACCCTGGTCGATGGGTTGTCCCTGTGGGGCGCCGCCCACCGCGCCCCGGCCAACACCGATGGCTTCTTCGCGGGCTTCTCCACCGATCGCGGCGGCATCAACCTGGCACTGGCGCACGCCTCGGAGCGCGGAGCACTCGCCTTCCAGGAGTCGGGGAAGCAGCCGCACGCGCCGTTCGACGCCGCCGAACTGGAGGCCGCCGGAATCGCGCATGCGTTCCTCGGTCACTATCACGTCGCACGCGACCGCGAACGTCACACCTATCCCGGCAACCCGGACCCGCTCGAATTCGGCGAGTCGGCCGGCCGGGGAGTCGTCATCGCCGTCGTCGCCGACGACGGGAGCGTCGCGCGCGCGCGGCACTCGGTGGCGGTCAGTGCGGTGCACGACCTCGAGGTCTCGCTCGACGGCTGCCAGCATGCCGATGACGTCCGCGGCCGCGTCGGAGCGGCGATCGCCGGCCTCTCCGGCTCGGTGCGGGTGACCCTTGCCGGCGACGTGCCGGCAGCGCTGCCGATCAGCCCGAGTGAACTGCAGCCGCTCGGCGAACACCTGGACGGGCTCCTCGTTCGCATCGGAGCGCTCCGCCCCGCGTATGACCTCGAGGCGATCCGCCACGAGGCGACCGTTCGTGGCCAGTTCGCCCGCGATACGGATGAGATCGAGGACGAGGAGCGCCGACGACGAGTGCTGATCACCGGCCTGCGAGCCCTCGAAGGGCGCCGCGACCTCGAGGTGGCCTGACAGATGTGGATCGAGCGGGTGATTGCGCGGGCCTTCGGACCGTTCCAGGACGCCACGCTCGAGTTCGGCGAGGGGATGACCGTGGTCGTTGGACCCAACGAGGCGGGGAAGACCACCTGGCACGCCGCGACCCGGCTTGCGCTCACCGGCCTGCGACGCGGGCCGGGCATGACCAAGGAGGCGCACGAGCTGATCAAGCGGCACCGCCCCTGGGACGCCCCGGACCGATGGGAGGTCGAGGCGCGTCTGCACCTGGTGGACGGGCGTTCGATCGATATCAGCCAGGACCTTGCCGGCAAGGTGGCCTGCCGCGCCCGCGACGTGGTGCTGGGCGGCGATGTGTCGAGCGAGATCATCAACGAGGGGACGCCCGATGCCAGCCGCTGGCTCGGCCTGGATCGTGATGCCTTCGCCTCGGTTGCGGCGGTCAGCCAGGCGCAGATCATGGCCGTCGCCGACAACGCTGCGGCGCTCCAGGACGACCTCCAGCGAGCCGCCGCCACGCGCGGGACCGACGCCACCGCCGCGGAGGCGATCGACCAGCTGAAGGCCTTCCGCCGTGAGTCGGTCGGTGCCGATACCAAGGCCGCCGTCGGGCCGTTGCGCAGGGCCGTTCGCGACCGGGATGCCGCGGACGCGGCGCTGACCGAGGCGCGACGCCTGCACGCCGAGTACCTGGAGCGCCGAGCGCGCCTGGAGGAGGCGGAGTCGAAGCATGTTGGCGCGAGCCGCGCGCAGGCGGGCGTAGAGGCGGCTCGTGCGCGCCGGGAGTACGAGGACCTTGCCCGACGCACTGCGCGCGCCGAGGAGCTCGCCGCCAGGTACCCGGTGGCGCCGGCCGGCCTGGACACCCAGAACGCGCTGGCCGGCGAGGTCGCCGCCGCACTCGACGGGTGGCGGCATCGTCCGGGCCTGCCGCCGCTGGAAGGGCCCGGCAGTGCGGAGCTGGCGGCCCAGATTGCTGCGCTGCCCGTAGTGCCGGACGGCGATCGCCGCCCTGACCCCGAGGTGGTGGAGGCTTCCCGGGCGCTCGATCTCGCCGAGGGGGCTCTGCGGCTGCACGGCGATCACCCAGCCACACCGGACACGATTCCGACGACCAGGCCCGAGAAGCCGAGAACGCCGAGCTGGGCCCTGCCGCTGCTGGCCGGCGCGGTAGCAGCGATGGCCGGCCTCGCGCTCGTCGCGGTGGGGCAGAGCATCGCCGGCGTCGCGCTCGCCGCGGTCGGGGCGGCTCTCGCCGCCTGGGGATGGTCGCGCCGAGGTCCGTCGCGTCGCGCGAGCGCCGACTCGGGCGCGGCGCGGCGCTACGAGGAGCAGCAGGCCGAGGCATGGCGGTCGAAGAAGACGGCGCTCGACGCGACCCTTCGGGACGTCGATGAGCGATTGCGCCGGGCGCTCACTGCGCGGGGAGCAGCCGTCGACGGTGAGATCCGCACGGCAATGACCGCGTACGAGATCGCCTGCGCGGACCGGGCGGCCCAGGCCCAGGCGGCCGCGGGGGCCGAGGGGCTGCGCCAGGCGTACGCGTCCAGGAGCGCCCTGGAGGCGAGCGCGGCACAGGCGCAGCAGGCCATCGCTGCCGCCGAGACCGCACTGCGCACCGTCGCCGCCAGGGTCGGTGAGGCGGCCGACGGCACCGCCCAGGAGATGGAGGCTGGCCTGACCGCCTGGCAGGCGCGCTGGGCGGAGGCCGTGCGCGCCGTCGAGGTCGCCATCCGCGAGTGGCAGGAGCTCGATGGATTGATGGAAGGTCGGACCATGGACGAGCTGCGCGAGGACGCCGCTCGGCGGAGGACGGCCGCAGAGCGGCTGGCCGAGGCGCTAGGCGGTGAGCCGCCGCCGCTCGCACGCGACGTGGACCCCGAGGCGGCCGATGCGAGTGCCCGCGCGGCGACAACGGCCGCCCGGGCCGCGGTCGACGCCCTCACCGGCGAGCTTCGACTGACCGCGGCCACGCTGCCCGATGTCGCCGAGGCCGAGGAGCGCGCCGCCGCCGCAGCAGCGGAGCTTGCCCGCGTCACCGAGCTGGCAGAGGTGCTCGACCAGACGCTTGAACTGCTCCAGGCGGCGGAGCGTCGGGTGCACCGCGACATCGCGCCGGTGCTCAAGGCGTCGGTGGAGCGCCATCTGCCGGCGATCACCGGCGGTGCCTACGACGAGGTCGGAGTCAACCCCCGCGACCTGTCGGTCGATGTCAAGGAGGCGCGCACCGGCCAGTGGCGCGACGCGCGGCTCCTCTCGGAGGGGACCAGGGAGCAGGTCTACCTCCTGCTCCGCGTGGCGATGGCGGAGCACCTGGTGACGACAGCCGAGACTGCGCCACTCCTCCTCGACGAGGTGACCGCGCAGGCGGACCCGGACCGCAAGCGCCAGGTGCTCGACGTGCTCCGAGCGGTCAGTGCCGACCGGCAGGTGGTCCTCTTCAGTCATGACGCCGAGGTGCTCGCCTGGGCCGACAGCTCCCTCTCCGGGCCGCGCGACAGGGTGATCCGGCTGGGCGGCTGGTAGGATTCGCCCGATCCCACGGCCACCCTGCCAGGCGAACCGATGCCCACCGACCGACTCCCCACACCCGAGCGCGTCCTGGTCGTCGCCGCGCATCCGGACGACATCGAGTTCGGGGCGGCGGGGACGGTGGCGCGCTGGATCTCCGAAGGAGCCGAGGCCCACTACCTGCTGCTCACCCGCGGCGACAAGGGGAGCGATGACCCAGCCGCCGACCCCGCCGTCCTCGCCGCGACCCGCGAGCGAGAGCAGCGCGCCGCCGCAGCCGAGATCGGCGTGGCGCAGGTGGACTTTCTGGGTGAACCCGACGGCCAGGTCGAGTCGAGCCTGCGGCTGCGCGAGCTGATCACCCGCGCAATCCGGGCCTTCCGCCCCGAAGTGGTGATGACCCACGACCCGACCGTGCTGTTCGTGAACAACGAGTGGGTGAACCACCCGGACCACCGCGCGGCCGGGATGGTCGTCGTCGATGCCGTCTTCCCCACCGCGCGCGACCCGCTGAACTTCCCCGAGCACCTCGCCGCCGGGCTGGACCCGTGGAAGGTGGCCGAGCTCTTTCTGTGGAGCACCAACGAGGCCAACCAGCTGGTCGACATCGGCGCGACGCTCGATCGCAAGATCGCCGCGCTGGCGCACCATGTCAGCCAGTTCCGCGACTTCGCCGAGACCGACCGCTGGCTGCGGCGCGGCGCGGAGGAGCTGGGCGAACGGGCCGGGTATGCCGCCGCGGAGGGCTTCCGCCGAGTGATGCTCGCGCGATGAAGCGCGCCGGGGGGCGGGTTCACCGGCTCGCCATTCCTCTTGCCGCGGCGGCCCTGCTGGCGGCCTGCGCCGTGACGGTCCTGCCCCTGCCGTCGGTGACTCCTCGCGCCACGCCGGACGTCGCCGCCGAGCACGAGGCGGCACGCCTCGTGGCGCGCAAGTTCCTGGCCGCGTGGCGCGGAGAGCGATACGGGCGGATGGTCGAGTTGCTGGCTCCGGCCGACCGCGACCGTTTCACCGCCGATGCGATCACCGGCCTCCTGCGGGACTTCGCTGAGATGGCGGGCGTCACCCGTCTTGCGGCCGAACCAGGGCCGGTCCTGGAGACCAGCCTGTCGCCGGACGGCGCGCTCGAGGGGCCGCGTCGAGCAGTCACGATCCCCATTCGACTGGCCTTCGAGACCGATCGGTTCGGCCGCGTGGCCTTCCAGCGGATGCTGACCCTCACCCCCGGGCCGGAAGGCTGGGTGGTCCGCTGGCGGGCCGCGCTGCTCTTCCCCGAGCTCGGCGACGACGGCACGCTGGAGCTGACGCGCAACCTTGGAACGCGAGGACGGATCCTCGCGGCCGACGGCACGGTCTTAGCGCAGGTCCGCGAGGACGGGACCCGGGTCTATCCGCAGGAGTGGCTGGCGGGGC
>Ga0209324_10002429_pt1 | contig 12846 bp, 15 predicted proteins | sample Rifsed19ft3_FD_184015 | JGI IMG/M metagenome (GOLD analysis project Ga0209324, IMG submission 184015) | Soil microbial communities from Rifle, Colorado, USA - sediment 19ft 3 (version 2) | ecosystem: Environmental > Terrestrial > Deep subsurface > Rock core/Sediment | place: Rifle, Colorado...
CGTCTTCTGTGATGATTCCGTTCTCGTACAGACGCATGAGCCAGGTAATCAAGCCCCCGGTTGAGATCGCGTCAAGACCGTATCTCTGGCAACGTATCGCACTCTCCAACGAGGCCGCACTGTCGAAGCATCGAACGAAGTGCACAAAGACGCTGTAGAACTCGCACGAGATCACCCCGGTCTTGCTTTCATCGGCCACGTAATGTTCCATGCACTGGACTGGACAGCCATAGCAGCCCGCCCTCTTGTGGGCGAATCTCTGAGGGATCGCTTGTGTCTTTGGCACATCCGTCCTCGGGTCAGCCCCTTCTGGAACCAGCGTAATTCCAAACCCCATGAATAGCTCGTCCCGCACATCATACGTGGGCGTCACCCCGTGCTGAGCTTTGATCGCATTCGCTGGATCATTCTGAACCAGACTCTTCAACTTTGCGGAAAGGGCCAGAAACCTCTCGGGGTCGGCCAGCCTGAGAGCCTTCGTCCCACGCACGGCGATCGCCTTGAGTTTCTTCGACCCCATCACCGTCCCCAGCCCGGTCCGTCCGCCCCCGTGTCCCATTTCATGCTGCACGCTGGCGAACCGCACCAGGTTCTCCCCAGCAGGGCCGATACATACGATCTTTGCTTCTGAATTGCCTACATCGGTTCGGATGAGTTCAGGGGCCTCATAGGTATCCTTGCCCCACACTGCCGAGGCATCTCGGATCTCGACCTGGTCGTTATCAATCCAGAGATAGACCGGCTTCTCCGCCTTTCCACTGATGACGAGGTGATCGTAGCCGGCGAATTTCAGTTCACTGCCAAAGAAGCCTCCGAAGTTGGTGCTCCCGAGAAAGCCGGTCTCCGGCGACTTGGCTGTCACCTCGGTGCGAGCGCCGGAGATCGTAGTTCCGCCCAATGGACCGACGCCCAGAACAAGGATGTTGCCGGGAGACAACGCATCAACTCCTGGAGTGATGTGATCCCAGAAAAGCTTGATGTTGATCCCTCTTCCTCCAAGGAAGGAGCCTGCGTAGGAACCTGTTGGCTCTCTGCCAATCTCCCCGGTAGATAGATCAATCTTCAGAATGGTTCCGGCGTATAGGCCTGGGCTCATGGCCATCCCTCCTCGTAGGTTAGCTTACTCTTGATTGCTTTACTTGGTCCTTATCCTCTTCCCCGAAGTCCATCGGTCTCTTTATGATTTCCAGGAGCAACCTCACAGCCTCCTCCACATCCCTATAATCCACCATCTCCGATGGCGTGTGCCTGTAGCGAGCGGGGATGGAGATGCAGCCCCATGAAACGCCAGCCCTGGTGAGCTGAATGCAAGGAATGTCGGTGTCCCCACTCTGAAGCACATCCATTTGGTACGCGATCCCGGTCTCATTGGCCACGATGGCCATGTGGCGAATGAGATACGGATCAGAAAGCATGCGAGAGTCCCAGACTTTGATCGCTGGCCCCTTCCCCAGCACCACGGCCAGCTTTCTCTTTGATGATGTATCTCCAGTCGCGGTTACTTCAACAGCGATCCCAATCTCAGGGTCCAGCATATACGCCGAGGTGGTCCCGCCTCTCCGGCCGACTTCTTCCTGGACAGTAAAGGCAAATTGAAGTTCATGGGGGGTCTCCGGGAGCTGGCGGATGACTTCCATGAGGATAGCAACACCGATGCGCCCGCCTAAGCTCTTAGCCACTAGCCGTCGGCCTAGATCGAGAAAGGGGCGATCGAAGACGCCGAAATCGCCAATATCAACCGGGCAGCTTTGTTTCCCATCAGCGCCAAAATCGATAAAGAAATCTCCAATGCGTGGCGGCTTCTCCCTACTCCGCTCCAGGTCGACGCCAAACACGCCCACGATGTCTCCGGGGAAGCGTACTCCTTGCCCTCGCAGCGTTTCAAGGTCCACATTGCCGACGGGTTGGAATCGAGCGAATCCACGTTGGTCGATATGCGAGATGATGATGCCGATCTCATCCATGTGCGCAGCCAGCATCACCCTTCTCTTGCCGCCTTTGTTGACGAAGGCGTGCAGGCTGCCCATGGGCGAAATCTCAATGCTCTGCACATTCTCTCTGATCTCATCAGCTACGATATCGCGGATGGCGTCCTCCCTTCCGGGGGGTCCATAGGCTTCCACCAGTTTCCTAATCAGAGATTTCACGGGTCGCTCCTTCTATTGAAGCGTTCGCTGCAGTCGCTACGGACGTTTCAATATCGATGGCTTCAATCGTCTTAGGGTTGCATACAGCAGGCAGACAGTAGCGCGCCAGTCGGCGATGCTGGCGAAACCGGCTGGGCTGTGGGCGTAGCGGGCAGGTACTGAAAGCGAGATGCTCGGCACACCAGACCTCGACAGGTGAATGGCACCAGCATCTGTGCCTCCCCCGCCCGGCTGGCGAAGCTGATGGGGTATGCCCTCTTGCTCAGCGGTCTGGATGAGAAGGCGGAGTAGGCGTGGATCACCGATGGTCATGCGATCGGCGACATAGATCGCAGGACCTTCTCCCAACCGGGTGTTGTATTGCATATTCTCCTCACCATCCCAGGTTGGCAAATCTCGCGCAGGTGTACAATCGACCACGATCGCTAGATCCGGCTCCATCCGGTAGGCTGCTACTTGTGCCCCGCGCAGTCCAACCTCCTCCTGTACGGTAAAGGCCGCCAACAGATCGATCTCAGGCGGCATGTGCTGCACAATCTCAATCAGTGTGGCTACTCCCAAGCGGTCGTCCAATGCTTTCGCGCGTATTGTCGAGCCGAGGTGGGTGAATTTGGAGGCAAATGCCACTTGTTCCCCAAGCTTGACCTTCCTTTGGGCCTCCTCCTTAGATTGTGCGCCGATTTCAATGCGCATCTCCGTTATCTCCACGCGTCGCGTCAGGTCACCGGGTGTGAAGAGGTGGATGGGTGGTGCTCCAACCACCCCTGGAAGACGCTCTTTGCCAATCCATACAGGCTTACCCGGCAGCTGCGCAGTGTCGATCCACCCGACCGGCTCGAAGCGTAGTGTGCTATCACTGTCGATTGCTGTGATCATCAACCCCACTTCGTCCATGTGAGCGGCCAGCATCACTCGAAGGCGGTTCGGGGACCGTCCTTTGCGCATGACCAACAGGTTTCCGAGGGCATCGACTTGGAGTTCATCAGCGTAGGGCTCCACCTGCTCACGCACAATCGCTCGCACCTCGCCCTCGTTACCTGAAACAGAGACTGCCTCGGTCAAACGCTTGAGCAACCGCAGGTGGCTGGCGGAAGGACGATCAGAGGGAGAGTACTCGGATGTCATCGGATCAATCCCAGGAAAGGGTCTCGGCGAAATCTGACTCTAGCCCAGAAACGAAGGAAGCGAGCAAGCGTCCTGTGCGACGGATATCGGAGAGCGCAACCAGTTCAACGCTTGTGTGCAGATAGCGGAGAGGGATGCTAATCACGCCGGTTGGAATCCCCTCGCGCGCGATTTGCAGGCCTTCGGCATCCGCTCCGGTAAGAACGGGCATGATCTCGTCCCTAAGTTCGATATCTTCGCGTTGTGCAGCTGTTTGAATCTCTCGATGAATCCCCGGGTGAATACTAGGTCCCCAGCCGTTGGTCGGGCCTTCGCCCAAGATGAATCCCTGGTGCTCAGCGACGCCAGGCCCCCGTCCGTTTGTCACACCCACAGCGATTGCCATGTCGGGTTGGAGCATGTAAGCAGAAGTGAGCGCGCCGCCAGCGGTCTTCTCCTTTTGCGCCGTAGCCACGGCGATAACATCCCACAGGTGATTCCTTCGCTGTAGTTCGAGTAGACAAACCGTCAATGCAGCAACGGAGGCTCGACTGTTCAAAGAGTGGCCGGCGAGGAAGTCCTCGCCAAGTTGAAACGGCGCTAGGGCGAATGAGACGATGTCCCCGGGGCGGACATAGCGGGTGACCTGCCGTGGCGGGAGGCCGACATCGATGAGCAGGTGCTCGAACGCCACCGCGCTTCTTCGTGCGGCGGGTGGGAGACAGGCCTCCGGAGGTTGGACAATCGTTCCCTCCAGCCTTCGGCGGCCATGCACGACAACAGGTAACCCGAGCAGCATGCGAGGATCTAAGCCACCGATCACTTGTAAACGCAAGAAGCCCTCAACGATTTCGCTGACCATCATCCCGATTGCATCCATGTGAGTGGCAATCAGGACCTGAGATCGAGGGCTGGGACCCGAGCCATGCTTGATACCATGCAGGTTGCCCAGACGGCTTGTCCCGATCTCATCCACCATCGGTTCCCATTCGCGGCGAATTCGATCTCGCACCGGTTTGTCACGCGCACACAAAGCCGGGAGGCTGACCAGTTCCTTCAGGAAGGCGAGCATGTCTGATTGCATGGGGTTCTCGGATTTGTATTCATAATCAAGCAGGATGCACGGCGCCCCACTAATGATCCTCTAGTCTGGTGTTCCGACGTAGCTGACCGTATCCGATGCGCTTGGTGAGGCACGAGCGTGTAGGTTGATGTCGGTGTAGGGGTCAGCTTCTTTGTCGGTGTGCGGGTGCGTTTCTTGCTAAGCGTTTCTGTCGGAATAAGCGCATCTGTCGCGACTGAACGAGCTGTGCCGGGAGGGTTCGGTGTGAACATGAAACACAACCCAGGAGATCGAATCACGCAGATCCGGCCGTGGTCTTAATGCAAATTGATTCCCTCGCGAGCGTATCCATCCCGACGGCTGAAATCGATTAGTGAAAGATAGTCCCACCACACACGTTGATTGCCTGGCCCGTGATGTAACCTGCCTGGTCAGATGCCAGGAAGGCTGCCACGTTGGCGATGTCATCCGCCGTTCCGATCCGACCGAGGGCTGACTGTTCCCCTGCTCGTATGCGAGCTTCCTCCTCGCTGAGGCCGAATCTCTGTTGCAGGAACAACAAATACCCCTTGCGTTGCATCAAAGTGTCAATTTCGCCCGGGCATATGGCGTTAACCGTAATACCCTGCCGCCCCAATTCCTTGGCAAGGGTTTGAGTCAGCAGAATCGCCGCCGCCTTCGAAGCGGAGTAGGCGCCGTAGGTCTCCTCGCCCATCTTCCCCGAGATGGAGGAGATGTTTATGATTCGACCTCCCGTATCAGCCCGAATCATATGTGGAATGACAGCCTTACAGCAAAGGAATGTCCCTTTGGCGTTGACCGCGAAGTTCCTATCCCATGCTTCTTCTCTGGCGGCAACTATATAGTCCCTTCCAGCACTAGTGCCGGCATTGTTGACTAGGATGTCAATATGCCCGAACTCTTTGATTGCGGTCTCTATCATCTCGGTGACTTCGGCGCTCTGGCTGACATCGACCTTGATCGGCAGGGCCCGGACTCCGATAGACTGGATATCTTTCGCCACAGATTCAAGGTATTGCCAATCTCCCATTCCATAGCCAGGGAACTCCTGGAAGGATCGGCAAATGTCGCAAAGCACAAGGTGGACCCCTTCCCGTGCAAATCTTCGGGCAATCCCTTGCCCTAGGCCCAGCTCGCGGCCGACGCCAGTGACAATGGCAACCTTGCCTCTGAGATCATGGTACATTGGCCAATCCCTCTCTTGTTCGAGATGAGTGTGAATGCCTTGTAATCGGATCATAATAGGGCATGGATCTGGATCTATTACCCCTCTTTCTAGAACAGACGTCAATAGCCAGATGGCATCAAGAATGGTGTAACACAGACCCATTATCGCATCACGACTTGGGGCCAAATAGAGGATCGCAACGGTTCCTGGAACTTGCAGGATCGCCCCGAGTTGCTCTCTGGAGAGAGCAAACCTCTTCCAAGACCGCGGTCACCTGGAGGATTTCGGTCGATGTCCCGCTGCAAAGATGTCAATTCTGCGTTCTGACCGATGGACGACCCGGTTGCCGTGGGCCAGAGCGGCATCTCCCACCCGCCGGTGGCTACCGATGAGGCGCCTCATCTGCCGCAGCAACAGACTAAGCATCCCCGCGGCCTTCTTGCCGGTCAACCTGCCTGCTTCCCCCTCGTGGATCGCGTGGACCCGCTTCCGTTCCTTGATGGTCAATGTTACCCATTCGTCCATAGGGTGACATTCTCATGGAGCAGTTCATGGTGACAGGATCATAGAGCATCAACAAGCTCAAAAGTGAATATTGAGTCGGGGGGAAATTGAGTGTAGAATAATGTTTGGGTGGGACAGATATTGTTCTGCTGGACGAAACAGGATCCGGTTTCCCTTGTTTCGCTTCGATGTGGGTGTATCTTTCGTAGATCAACCTTCCCCGTTAATGCCCATCGTTCGCCGGCCGATTCTGCTCCATCCACAGGACCCCGGCCGGACCATCATTGGCATTGGGCTGCCCCAGGGGATGACAAGATGCCCCAACGCAACTACCAGATCGACGGCCTTGTGGCGGCCATGAATGTCATGGAGAGCTTCCTGACTTCTCCAGACGGCACCCGTGGCGTTACCGAAATCAGCCGAATGACCGGGCTGGCCAAAGACCGCGTCTTTCGGATCCTTTCGACGTTTGACAGTCGAGGCTATATCGAGAGAGACGCCAAAGCTCGGAAGTACCGCCTGGGCCCCGGCTTGCTCATTCTGGGGGAAGCATTCCGAAACCGGCTTGACATCCGCCAGGCCGCTCTGCCCTTCCTCGGGCGTCTGGCTCAAGAGAGCGGTGACGCCGCTCATCTCCTCGTCCCGCACGGGCGACAGGCTCTCGTGATCGACGTCTTGGTCGGGCACCACATCTTGCAGGCGTGCGGGAAGATCGGTGAACGCCTGCCCTTCCACATCGGCGCCGTCCCCAAGATCCTGCTTGCGTTCATCCCTCAGCCTGAGAGGACGGAGATCCTCGACTCGATGGAGCTTCATCCAAGGACGCCGAAGAGCATCACAAGCCGTGAGGTTCTCGAGAGAGAGCTCGAGAGGATCCGCTCCAGGGGTTATTGCGTGGCCGAGGAGGATTATGAGTTGGGGACCCATGCCATCGGCGCACCGGTCATCGACCACGCCGGCCGGGTGGTGGCAGGAGTGTCCCTGGTTGTCCCAGAATCCCGTTATACCCCTGCGCACAAGCGCGAGGTGATCGAGCTCGTGGTCGACGTCGGGCGGAGAGTATCCGAGAGGATCGGGTATCGGCGACAGAGTTCCGGGGCCCGGTGATGCTGATGACGGAGGCATCTACGACCCGCGAGGGAGCATCGTCAAGATCCCGCCGGAGAGGTCGGAGCTACCGCTGGTGAGTCTCGGCGTGGACGTGCCAGGTGAGGCCTTTGGGGCGAACACGAAACGAATCCAACCGAATGAGGTAGGCATGCCGGGTACCCTACAGACCTGGATCCCGCAGATGGAGAAACCCCCCCAAGCCGTCGAAGCTGCAGGGCTTCGGGGGTTTGTCAGAGCGATTGCGGGCGGGGCGTCGTCGGGGAGGTCGCACACTCGGAGGCCGAGGCCGACCATGCGACGCCGGACGCCAACGCTGGCGTCATGGGGATCGTCAAGTGGATCGGTACACGCTAGAGGAGGCATGCGGCATGGCTGAAACCATGACTTGCTACGAGCGGGTGGAAGCGGCCTGGAATCTCAAACAGGCCGACCGGGTTCCGGTGGCCCCAATGGTCATTTACATCCTTCCCTATCTCGCCGGTCTGTCATTCCGAGACATGGTCGAGGATCCCGAACGATTGGCCCAGGCGGCGATCGATCATCAGGATCTCGTCGGCGATTTCATCCACCCCGTGCTGACTATGCTCGACCATCAGGCGATCCTCCCCAATTCAACCTGGGATCAGGTTTCGATCCACTGGCGCATATGGGAGCACTTCCCTCCGAGGGGGAATATCCCCAGCGCCGTTTTCAGCGAAGATATGATCGCCGACTACGATGCGATTCTCGAGGATGGATTTGCCGCCGTCCTCTTCAGCCGGAAGGTCAACCCGGCGGTTTTCGAACGGGAAGTGCGGGATTGGCTCCACTACGGTTTTGAGTACCCCAGGGTGTTCTGGCAAGCCTGGGACCGGTTTGTCCGGGAGACGGGCAGATGCCTGCAGATGGGTGCAAGAGCTTCGATCCCCTTCGATGCCCTGATCCATTACCGGACCTTTCCACTCATCGCGGAGGACATCGTGGAGAGGCCGGAGAAGGTGAAGAGAGCCTGCGAGCGGCTTGGCCGATACGAAATCACGACCGCCATGGCCAGGTGTATGGTGGCAGGGGCCGGCCATATCCCAGGCGCAGAGAAGATCTTCCTCGGTAATGGGCTGGGGGCCCCTCCGTATGTCTCTCCCGCTGTCTTCAACGAATTCGTCTACCCCTTCCTCAAGATGCAAGTGGATCTGGCCGTCCTACGCGGGTTCATGGTCCATGTTCATCTTGACGGCAATCTCACCTTAGTGCTCGAGACTCTCGCACATATCGCCGACGGCCTGCCGCGCGGAAGGGTAATGCTCGATTTCGAAAAAACGGACATGCGGAAGGCCAAAGAGGTACTCGGGGACAGGGTCTGTATCTATGGCAATGTGCCCGGGGCGCTCCTCGTCTACGGCACGCCGCAAGAAGTGGACCTGTACTGCCGAGACCTAATCGAGGCCTGTGCCGGAGGTGGCGGGTTCATCCTGGGCAGTGAATGCGAAGTGCCCTGGGATGCCAAGCCAGACAATGTCCGTGCCGTCCTCGCGGCCGCGGAGAAGTACGGTCGATATGGACACCCAAACCGCCGAGTCCATCCCACATGGTGATAGAAGGCCAGACCGAGAAAAGAAGAGGAAGGAGCCAAACGAGCACCGACATCGTCCCACGCACGGATCCTGGAAGGAATCATGAAGGGAGAGCAGAGGATGGGCAGAGAGGAAGAAGAGAAGCTCCTTGAGGAGGTCGCCGCGCGGCTGAACCCACCCAGCGAGAAGGAGCTCAACGAGATCATTGCCAAGTGGCTCTTCGGGGAGAACGCCGACAAGATGCTGGAGCACGCCCCGTGGAGCTTCATTCTAGTCAAGCTGATGTGGGTGAAGGGAGAGGAGCCATGGCGGAGTTGATCGACGCCATGGCTTCGCTTCACAAGGGAAGGGCCCTCAACGTTGCACGCCAAGGCGCGGGCTGCAATCAGCATGCCCTTGTGAAGGAAACCCGTAGGAGGCTGGAAATGGTCGAGAGGAAGTCTTACTCTAGAGAGTTCTGCCTGGGTGAGCTGACCGGAGCCTTGTTGACCCCCTCGATCCCACCGATGAAGAAGACCATCGAAGATATCCGGGCTTCCGGTCGGCAAGGGAGCTCCAAGGTCATCGCATGCGATGGGATTGCGGAGGTCACGTTGTCAGGCGCGCAGGCCGACTACGCCAGTATGAGAGCCGACGAGGGGGTCGGCGGATCGTCGGGTGGAGCAGTGCAACTCAAGGGAGGGTCGCGCCATGGCTGAGACCATGACCTGCTATGAGCGGGTGGAAGCGGCCTGGAGTCTCAAACAGGCCGACCGGGTTCCGGTCGCTCCCCTGGTCATCTACATCTTGCCCTACCTGGCTGGCCTGACTTTCCACGAGATTCTCACGGACCCGGAGAAGCTGATTCAGGCGGTCATCGACCATAGCGACCTTGTGGGCGACAACATTCATCCCCTGTTGACGGTCCATGATCATCACTCGCTCTTGCCCAACACGGGCTGGGAGCGGACAACCCTTCATTGGAGGATCTGGGAGCACTTCCCACCCAAGGGGAACATCCCCAGTTCCTATTTCGACAAAGTGATCTTTGAGGATTACGAGGACGTCAGGAAGCACGGCTTCGCCCAGGCTATCTTCAACAAGCATATCAGTCCTGAGATGTTCGAACGCAGCATTGAGGACTGGCTGTACGACGCCTTTGAGTATCCGATGGACTTCTGGAAGGCCTGGCGGCGGTTTGTCTCGGAGACGGGGAAAGCCCTGATGTTCGGTTCAAGAGCGACGATCCCGTTCGATTACCTCATCTACTATCGAACCTTTGGAAAGATCACCGAGGATGTGATCGAACGGCCGGAGCAGGTTAAGGCGTTGTGCGAGATCATCGGCGAGTATGAGATCGTGCGCGCCATGGCGAAGTGCGTGCAGGCCGGCGCGGGCGAGGTGCCTGGGGCCGAGAATATCTTCCTGCAAATGGGCCTGTCGGGTCCTCCGTACATCTCACCCAGCACCTTCGACGAGTTTGTCTACCCGGTCATGAAGAAACAGGTGGACTTGGCGGTCGGACGCGGTTTCAAGGTTCACCTCCACCTCGATGGTGACATGACGCCGGTCCTGGATCGTCTTAGGCACATCGTGGATGGGCTCCCCAAAGGCAGGGTGCTGCTCGACTTCGAGAAGACCGACATGAAGAAAGCCAAACAGGTCCTGGGAGACAGAGTGTGTATCTATGGAAATGTCCCAGCGGCCCTGATGGTGTATGGGTCGACGGAAGAGGTCGACTCTTACTGTGAGAAGTTGATCAAAGACTGCGCCGATGGCGGCGGCTTCATCCTTGGTACGGAGTGCGAGGTACCCTGGGATGCCAAGCCGGACAACGTGCGTGCCATGATTGCCGCGGCGAAGAGGTACGGCGAGTACTCCTAGCGCAAGTATTGCGCAACCAGGCGGCCTTTCGCTGAATTGGATGCGAACTCCCACGATCGATGAAAGCCCGGGGCAGTCTAACGGCGGGAACGCCACGCAGAATGAACGCGGCGCCCGGCAGTGCGCTGCGTAGGCTGGACAGCACAGCCGTGCCTTCGTCGGAGTGCCGAACCCGGACCGCCGTGTCGGCCGCAACGCGCGCGAACCGCTTGGGACTTGCCAGCGTCCGGGTCAGGCTGGACGTGGGGGCCTCGGCGCAGTCCTTCACCCCAGATTCAACATCGCCGGTGAACGTCAACCGAGCGCCGGTCTCATTGGCTATCTCCACCGCCTGAGCCACCAACTCCGACTTGGGCTGCAAGTCATAGGGAGCAACCGAGCGGTAATCCATCCCCATCTTCGCCGCCCCGATCATCAGCGAGTTGCCTTCTTCAGTGTACGCTGGAGCTGTTCCTCTTCGCACTTGGCATTGAAGTCCCTCCAGAAGTTCCTCCGGTAGGTCCGTTCGGTCAGCCTTGGCTTCGGCGCCGCCTCCCAGCGGAAACGCGGGTCCTCCTGGAAGTATCTCTGGAGGAGCGGGTGATAGCGGAGATACTCGAACCACCTGGAGCGAAGCGACGTCGTGCTTTCCCGAATCTCGCTACCCACGGTCAACAGAAGATCTCTGGGAGGCATGCAGCCGAACATGGATTTCTGCTCCCAGTCCGGCGTTTGCACCGCCTGGCGGAAATCGAGAGGGGTGGGGCGGTCTACCTTGATCCCGCGGTTTTCTAGCATCGCGCTCCATGGCCGGCTCGGGCGCCTGCACCATCGTGCCCGTGGCGCGACCGACGATCACATGCTTAAGGGGACCCCATTCGTTCCATGAGTTGACGACAGTCTTCCTCTTCTCTTTCGACATACCGTGCTCCTTGAGGGAAGATGTTGGGGTGCTTCTTGAACCGACCGGACGAGTCAGAGGGGCCTGACCGACGCGCGGAGAAACTCCCCCGGAAGCCAAGGCCAAGGGCGACCCGACTCATCTCGCAGGCCACTTGCGGGGTATCCCGCCTCCCCAAGCGCCTCTTGTACGGTTCACCGATGAGGGCACGTGGGCAGACAACATCTGTCTGGTATCTCATCGAAGTACAACCGGGCTCAAGGACAGGCGTTCATTCTTGCTAGACCACAAGGCTCCGTGGGACATGTCGATTCTGGCTCCGCCATGTGAATGCTGCTCGCCCGATCCTCAGGTGGGCTTCTGCACTTGGAACCATGTGAGCCCAAGGACGATCCTCCTGGGCCTCGCTAGCAAGGCCTATCTGGCGGAGAATGAAGGGCGTGCCGGATTCCGCCGACCGCTGTTTGCCCGTTCAGGGGGCGGATAGTGGGATTCTTTCAAGCCTATGAGGGTCTGCGCAGCAGGATCGGATGCGTGGCCTGCTGTGAGCAGGCCGGCAACCGCACCCCTGGTCTGTGGGAACTGACCAAGCGGCAAGGGGCAACAAAGAAGTCCTCTCGGAAAATGCCTGCACGGCGGGCTTGCCGGCCTCGCTATCGGTCGGCCCGACCGTCCATTCCAGCAGGAGGGGTAGGGGCACGCACCGGGTGTCGTGTGAGATCAACATGGAGACGAAGCCAGATGGACCTGACCAGAGACGAACAGCTTCTCCTCTATAGGAACATGCTTCGTGGCCGAAGATTCGACGAAGCCCTGGTCGAGCTACATGCCAAGGGGCATGTCCCGGGCATGTGGCACTCCGGCATTGGGCAAGAAGCGACCGAGGCCGGTGCGGCCACGTTCTTGCGCGAGGACGATTGGCTGGTTTGCATGCATCGCGGTATCACCGCCGGCCTGGCCAAAGGTCTGGATGCCAAGAAGTGGCTTGCGGAGCACCTCGGTCGCGCCACCGGCTTTGCCAAGGGGAAGGGCGGCCATAATTGCGCTGACCGCGAGCACGGCCTGACTCCCTTCGGGCTGATCATGGGGGGATGGCTTCCGATTGCCGCGGGTGCGGGCATCGCCGCGAAGCGCACCGGGAAGGATCAGGTCGTTGTTTGCCTATTCGGCGACGGATCCGCCCAGCGTGGCACGCTGCATGAGTGCATGAACCTCGCCGCCGTCTGGAAGCTGCCTGTGGTTTGGGTGTGCGAGAACAACTTCTTCTCCATCACAACTCATGTCAAGAATGCGATCGCGGCCGAGAGGATTTCTGACCTAGCCTACGCATACCGGATGCCCGGGGCAACCGTCGACGGCCAGGATGTGACCGCCGTCACACAGGCCGTCCTGGATGGCGTCACGAGAGCGCGCAAAGGAGAGGGTCCAGCTTGGTG
>Ga0209324_10002430_pt1 | contig 12841 bp, 9 predicted proteins | sample Rifsed19ft3_FD_184015 | JGI IMG/M metagenome (GOLD analysis project Ga0209324, IMG submission 184015) | Soil microbial communities from Rifle, Colorado, USA - sediment 19ft 3 (version 2) | ecosystem: Environmental > Terrestrial > Deep subsurface > Rock core/Sediment | place: Rifle, Colorado...
AGCCTGGTGGCGCACCTGCTTTGGGAGCAGGAGGTCGCCCGTTCGAATCGGGCCGCCCCGACCACTAACTCACTGATGGAGGAGTCCGCCCGACTGATGGCCTTCGATCCCCGTGTCCGCCCGGGACCGACCGCATCGGTGTCAGTTCCCATCGCGCCGACACCGCTCGGCTACCGCGTCGCGAAGCGCACCCTGGACATCGTCGCCTCGTCGCTCGGCCTGGTGCTCGTTTCGCCGGTCCTGGCCGCGGTCGCCGTTGCCATCATCGTCGAATCGGGCGGCCCGATCCTCTTCCGCCAGCAGCGCCTGGGCGTCGGCGGGCGCCCGTTCACGGTCTACAAGTTCCGCAGCATGTTCTCGGCCGCCGATCAGGGGAGCCACGAGGCGCACGTGCGCGACCTGATCCGCGGCGACGGCGTCGAAGCTGAGAGCGCCGAGGCGGTCTGGGTTCCTATCGCGGCGGATCCGCGCGTCACGCGGCTTGGTGCCTTCCTGCGCCGTTCGCACCTGGACGAGCTGCCCCAGCTGATCAACATCGTCCGCGGCGACATGAGCCTGGTCGGGCCCCGCCCGCCGATCCCGTATGAAGTCGAGGTCTACGAGGAACGGCACCTGCGCCGCCTCTCGGTTATGCCCGGATTGACAGGTCTCTGGCAGGCGACCGCCTGGGGCAAGGTGAGCTTCGACGAAGGGGTCGCGCTCGACCTGGCCTACATCGATCGTCGCTCATTCTGGTTCGACTTGGGGCTCATCTTCCGCACCCTCGGGCAGATCGTCACCGGTCGGCAGTTCTAGGTCTCCGGGTCGGACGCGACGGCGAGCAGTGAGCCGATTCCCAGGAGCAGCCAGAAGAGGAACGCCATGCTGTTGGCCTCCAGCAGCATGGTGGTCAGCGAATTGATGGTCAGCGCCGCCAGTGCCCCCGCGCTTGCGGCCAACATCAGTCGCCGCTGCCCCGACGCGCCGCGGGCGCTGCGGAGCATCGGTCGCACGGTCGCGCCAACCATCCCCGCGAACACCACCAGCCCGACCACGCCGCTCTCGACCAGCAGGTGCAGCCAGAAGTCGTCCACCGTGCGCTGGGTGGGGTTCACGAAGAGCGTATCGGTCCGGTAGGCGGCATAGACCGGCGTCCCGAAGATGTCCGCGGCCGCACCGCCGTAGCGGCCCGGGCCAACGCCAAGCACCGGATGGTCGCCGATGATGGGCAGCGCGTTGAGGACGAAGAGGGTGCGCAGGTCCCGCCCCTCGCCGATGGTGTCGAATCGGCCGAAGGTCGAACCGAACAGGTCGGGTCGCTCGTCGCAGGTATCGCACAGCAGATTGCGCGGCATCACCATGGCCGCCGCGAAGGTGACGACCGCCAGCAGGAGGCCGATCCGCAGGGCCCGACGGTCGAGCAGGAGTGCAGCAATCGTGAAGCCAACCACGGCGCCCAGCCAGCCGCCGCGCGAGAACGAGAGCCACAGCGCCAGCATCAGCAGCGCCGCCCCGGCCAGTGCGAGCCGGCGGCCGCGCGGCGATGCAAGGCCGGTGGCCCCGAAGATCGCGAACGGGATCGCGACCGAGAGGAAGGCGGCCAGGGTGTTGGGATCGCCGAAGAAGGCGGCCAGGCGGTAGAGCTCACCAAAGCGGCCCGTCAGGGCAGTGAGTCCCAGCAGATGGGGCGACAGCACCGCCTGCGCCACGGCGACGAGAGCGGCCGCCAGGGCCAGGGCGATCACCCAGCCGATGGCGGTCCTCGCCTGTCGCGGCGTGAATCCCACGATCCGCGCCAGCACGAACAGGGCGACCGCATCGAGCGTGAAGCCGATTCCGGCCACCGCCTGGACGGCCGGCACCCCGTTCACCACCGCCGACGCGAGCGACAGCAGCACGAAGCCGAAGGCCAGCCCGACGGTCGGGTGAACGAGTGCGGTGCGCAGCGTCCCGCGACGCCATGCCTGGAAGACGAGGACGCTGCCCACGCCGACCAGCAGCGCCTCCGACAGGAAGTGGGTCAGCGTCTCCGCTGCTGGGGTGAGCAACCCGGGGATCAGGTAGCGATCCAGGATCGGCGACAGAGCCACCACCACGAGAATCGTTCGCGGCCAGGCGAGCGAGGCGACCGACGCCACCACCACCAGCCCCAGAGCGGCGCCCGTAAAGACCACCGTCGAGACGTGCGAGCCCGCGATGAGCAGGAGTGTCAACCCGACGGCCGCGGCGATCGTCACCGATGCCGCGATCGGTGGGCGCCGCTGGCTCCGCGCGACCGCATTCATGTCACGACCCCGAGCGTGCGCAGAATGCTCTCTGCCCGCGTGTCCCACGAGCTCGTTGCCGCAGCGCGCCGGGCCGCAGCTCCCCAGGCTGCGAGCTGGGCGGGCGGTGCCTCGGCGACCAGTGCAATGCCGTCGGCAAGTCCCTCCGCGGTATCGGGGACGACCACCCCGCATTGGGCGGCTCGGACGATCGCGGCCGTCTCGGTGGTGTCGGTCACCACCAGCGGGCGTCCGTAGCCCAGGTACTCCATGACCTTGATCGGCACTGCCAGGTCGTTGTATGGGGTCTTGCGGCGGGGCGTGATGCTGGCCAGCACCCTGGGAAGGAGCGCGTCGATCTCACGACCCTCGGCGCGCACCACACGCAGCCAGGAGGGGAGCGGGCCGGGCGGCTCGTCTCCAGCGCGTGCGACACAGATCAGCTCTACCGGGTTCCCCCCGGCGCGCACCAACTCCATTGCCTCGAGGAGGATCGCGCCGCCGTGGGCTGGGTAGCGCAGGCTCCCGACGAAGAGCAGGCTGCGTGCCGTCGGATCGACCGGCGGCACCTCGGCTAGCCGCGATCCGGGCGGCAGTAACCGAGGCTCCTCGCTCCCGCGTTGGTCGCCGAGCACGACGTCTGCCAGCCCGCGGGACGGGAAGGCGACGGTCGTTGAAAGCTGCATGAGGGCGCGGGTGGCCGGCAGGAAGAGAACTCGGGACAAGCGCCGCTTCAACGTGGCAGCTTCGTAGTACTCGGGAAAGAGCTGCTGAGCATCACGCACGTACGTCAGGATCGGGATCCCTCGGGCGCGCGCGACCGCGAGGAAGACGAGGTCGGCCGGGCCGGGCAGGGTCGTTGCGTTCTCGACGTAGATCCCCGCCAATCCGCGCACCCGGCCGCCCGCGAGGTAAGTGGCAAATCCGCGCGCCCTCCTGGTGCGCGTTCCAGAGATGACATCAAGGTCGATGCGGCGGGCCAGCGCGTCGCGGAGCTGCGTAATGCGCGTGGTGGCGCCCCACAGGCCGCGGTCGAGCGGGTACATCGAAACGAGCAGCAGCCGCTGTCTGCCTTCCCGCCCGGCTGTGCCCGTCACGGGCCGACCGCGGGCGGGCCTTCGGCTTCGCTGCCGAGATACCAGCCCTCCAGCTCCTGACCGAAGAGCCGCTGCATCTCGGCTCGCACGTCACTGCGGCGAGGGATCAGGAGATAGTTGACCAGGGGTTCCAGGGGCGGGTCGACAAACTCGGGATACCCGAGCACCACCCGCTTGATATCGGGCCCGGTGATGAGCGGCAGGAGGCTGGCGAGATCGCCCGCCAGCGAGCGAGGGAAATCGGTCTCCACCGTGCTGCCGATGGCGGTCACGATGGCGGGAAACTCGAAGAACAGATCGGCCTTCGCAAACTCTTGGCGCAGCTCAAGGAGCACTTTCTGCTGTCGCTCCGAGCGCATGAAATCGTTCTGGTATTCGCGCGTCCCGTCCGGGAGCTCGATCCACCCCTTCCGGACGCGTGCATAGGCCAGCGCATGAACGCCATCGTAGTGCGCGCAGCCGCCAGGCAGTTCGATCCCGACCCCCGTCCAGGTGGGGCCGCCGTACTCGGGATCGATCATCGGTCCCGGAAGACACAGGGTTACGCCGCCGACCGCGTCGATCAGGTCGGCGAATCCCTGCAGGTCCACCGTGGCGTAGTACTGGATCGAGATCCCCAGGTAGAGGCCGATCGCTCGTTCGAGCGTGCGCAGGCCGCAGCTCGCGGGATCGATCACCTCGTCGGGGCACCAGATCTCCGGCGCGTCGCTCGCCTCGGTCGAGAGCCCGTTGATCTTGTAGGGGTACAGGCCGTCGGGGTAGACCGACCGATCCGGGAGCGGCACGAATCCGGTGTCACGCGGAACCGAGACCATGATCGCCGAGCCGGCCACCGGGTCCACGCTCACCACCAGGATCGTGTCGGTGAGCGCCTCGTTGCGCCCCACGCCCGAGTCGACGCCGAGCAACAGGAAGGTGATCCGCTCGGTGCCGTCCCACCGATACGTCGGCCGGTTGAGCGGGCCACCCCCACCGGGCGCGCCGGTCTGCCCGTTCCCGCCCCCGAATACCTCGCCAAGTGAGGCGTTCAACTGCCCGATGAGCATCCCGGCCCACGCGTGCATGCCGACCGTGGTGGCCAGCAGCGCGACCACGAGGACGACCGACATCGCGCGCCGCGTCCCGTGGCCGTGCTCCCGACGCAGGCCGACATGGCCGATCGCGCCGAGTCGCCACGCCAGGAGTGCCACGTTCGCCACCAGCAGGCCGACGAGGACCGGCGCCGAGAGGAGTTGGTTGAGGAGATGCTCTCCGAGGACGATCGCCGCGAGGATCGCGCCCAGGACCACCAGCGCAGTCGGACCGGCGAAGAGCAGGGCCGCTCGCCGTTCGCCGAGATACGCCTGGCCGAGCCCGGGGAAGAGGAACGAAAGGAGGGCGGCGATCGCGGCGGGGCGCGGACGATCCGTCATGGCACCTGCAGATAAGGTCGGAAAGGATGGCGGGGGGCTGATTCTAGCAAACGGCACGCCCGGGCCCGCCGAGCAAGGTGGTGCGTGGGTGCGCCAGAAGGTTGTTCGGGTGGAGTTAGTACCTTTGCGCATTCCGCCGCCCGCCCCCTACACTGGCCGCCGGGAGGGCTGTAGTTCCGCCCGCGCCCCGCCGGCGGTCGGTCGTGCCCAACGTGAGGACCGTGGAACCCGAGATCATCTTCATCAGCGTCTCTGCGACGGCGGCCGTGCTTGTCGGCATCGCCGCGCTGGTTGCCGTCCTGAGGGGACGACGCGCTCCGACCGCGACCCCGGCGGCCGGCGCTGAGGCTACCGACTCGCCGATCGCCGAACCGGGGTATGAGGGGATGCTGCGGGTGGCCTGGTGGGTGGCCATCGCCGGCATCCTGGTGGGGATCGGTACCACGAATGCATATCCGGAGACGCGGGCCGCGATCTTCGGACTCGGAGGCGCCGCGGCCGCGCTGGTCCTGCTCGTCCATGAGCTCCTCCCGCGCCGCTGGCGAAGGCGCCCTGTCGTGTTCGCTGAGATCGTTGGCGGCCTGGCCTTCGCCAGTGGGCTGCTCCTCCTTACCGGGCACGGCGCCTCGCCGTTCGCATTTGGCTACCATCTGGTTGCCGTCGCCGTGGCGCTGACGCTGGGCAGTCGTGCCGGCCTCCTCGCAGCCGCCATCGCTTCGCTGGCCTACCTGGGCGTGCTGACACTCGACCCGGAGCGCTCCACCTTCGTCGGCGCGGACCTGCTCCGCATCGGCATCAACCTCGGATCGCTCTGGCTCCTCGCCTACCTGGCAGGCGTCTACGCCAGTGGCGAGCGACGAATGCGCCAGCGCGTGCTCGAGCTCTCACAGATGGACCCGATGACCGGCCTCTTCAACCGTGGCCAGCTGCACCCGACCCTGGAGCAGGAGGTCCAGCGGACGCGCCGCAGCGGCCGTGGATTTTGCGTGCTGATGGTGGATCTCGACGGCCTGAAGGCGATCAACGATGCGATGGGCCACCTGCGCGGCGACGAGGTGCTTCGCGGGCTGGCCCGCGTGATTCGCAGTTCGATCAGGACGGTCGATTCGGCCTACCGCTACGGCGGGGACGAGTTCCTGGTCCTGCTGCCCGAGACGGAGTTCATCGGCGCCTTCGTGGTGGCCGAGAAGATCCGCGAGGGCGTGGAGGCGATCGGCGTCTCGCGCAATGGCGAGCCAGAGGCCTCCGCCAGCATCGGCCTCGTCTCCTACCCCGAGGACGGGGCGACCGCCGAGGAGTTGATGCTCGCCGCCGACCGAGCCATGTACCAGGCCAAGTCACTCGGCAAGAACCAGGTCAGTGGCAACCCCCGCCCTCCGCGACCCTCCCGCCAGCTGCCGGTCGGCCCTTCCGCCATCCAGGAGCCGGCTGCCGAGGCAGCCCTCGATGATCGGCAGCCGATCGCCGTGTCAGTGCCATCGCACAACGGTGCGGTCAGCGCCGGACACGAGTTCGCGGCGCAGATCCATGACGAGTCGGAGCCCGATCCGGGCGACGTCCGCCGGCAGATTGCCGCGGCGCGGCTGAACATGGATCCCGACCACCAGATCCGGAGGGCGATGGACGCCTTTCTGTCCGCCCCGGCGCGCAGCGAAGGCGCGTAGTCCGGGCGGACCCCGATCAGGACTCGGTCAGTCCTGAGCCGGTCGGCACAATCTCCCACCAGATGAGGCCCGGAGGCAGCACCACCGGGTCGCCGCTCTCCTCGTAGGTCCAGTGGGTCCCGTCGGCGGCTGCAGGCCGTGACCAGAGCACCGCGATCGCCCGCCCATCGCTGTACAGGGTTCCGGTCCCCGTGCCAACCAGGTGCTGCAGACGCCTCGGGTTGCCGCCGGGGTCGGGATCGCCGTAGACCACCTCCTGGGTTACCCATTGCACCAGGACGTGCGTGGCGGTCACCGGCTCACTGCTGATTGCGTCAACGACGGGCTTCCCGCCGTCGCTGCGCCGCCACGCGTCCAGCGCGGCATCCCAGCTCCATCCGAAGCGCCAGTACGAGTTCGTGCGGATCTCTATCGCCGCGACGCGACGCCCCGCCGGAAGCTGAACGTCCGGATCGAACGCGAAGGGCGGCCGGATGGCACCGACCCGCGCGACGAGCGCGTCGAGTCGCGCGTTGGCGCCGAATGCGGTTCGCACTGCTTCGAGGTCGCCGTACAGGTTGTGGGGAGCACCGTAGTCGCCAAACCTGCGGAACCATGGCCACGCGCCGGTGATGCCATTCACGTAGGGCATCCCGGCATTGTCAAATCGATTCAGGGCGCCGGGGCTGGCACCGAAGAAGAACGGCAGGACGTGCAGGTCCTGCCACAGATCGACCATGTAGTAGCGACCGCTGCGCATCGGTCCGGTCAGGCCCTCGGTCGGCTGACAGAGGTAGATGGCGGTGAAGCGTGTCGTGTCGCCCTCGACCGGGGTCTCGACGACCAGGTCGGCACGCGTCAGGTTACGAGCCGGTCGGGCCCCGGGATGGTTGTCGATGGGTACGGCCAGGGCCGTACGCTCCAGGGCCGAAGCGTCGTCCGTCGGCAGGCCGCTGAGCGGGCATCGCGCGACAGGGGGAGCCACGGTGGGTTCCTCGGTCGGCGTGGGCCGCTGGGTGGGACTCGGCGTCGGCTGCTGCGTGAGACTCGGCGCGGGAGTGGGCGTCGGATCCGGCCGCTGGCCGCCAATCACCATGGCGCCGAGCGCCAGCCCGACGATGACGAGTACCGCTGCGACCCCGAGGATCGGGCCGCGGCCGAGGGAGCGCAGTTGCCGCATGGAACAGATCCTACCCACTTGCCTCTCTCGGGGTTATGGCACCATTGCGCTCCCGATGAGACCTACGTCCGCGACTGACCTCGAGCCGAGGTCGCCCGAGGCCAACCCGCGTGCCTCGCTGGCGGCGTTCCTGTCGTTTCTCTTCCCCGGGCTTGGCCAGGCGTACAACGGCGACTCATGGCTCGCCTGGATCCTCGCCACGCCCGCCTTTCTGCTCGTCGTCGGCGTGGCACTGGCTTTAGCCACCGTTGGGTCCAGCCTGCTGGCGAGGCTCTTCGACATCCGCTTCCTGCTCGGGCTCATCGCGCTCGACCTGGCGCTTCTCGGCTGGCGGCTGGTGGCGGTCGTGCAGGCCCACGGGCACTACGAGTCGGCGAACCGTCGGCGCTGGACGACCTGGGTCACCGGACTGCTGGTGGTCGCAACACTCGGGATGCATGCGCTCCCGGCGTGGTATGCGGCGAAGGCGATCGACACGCTCGATGCCGTGGCACTGGGCGGCTCGGCCGGCAGCATCGACGACAGCCTGCCGGTCTTCTCAGGGCTTCCGGAGCCCTCGGGGCAGCCCGACGTGGCCGCCGGCGAGCGGGTCAACGTGCTGCTCGTCGGCGTGGACAGCGCCCCAGGTCGCGTCACTGCCCTTACCGACACGATGCTCGTGGTGAGCCTGGACACCCTTGGCACGCGGTCGGCCATGATCTCGATCCCACGCGACCTCTACGGCGCGCCGCTGCCCAACGGACAACCGTTCAACAATAAGCTCAACGCGCTGATGACCTACGCCGACGCCCGCCCGGACGAGTTCCCGCTCGGCGGCGTCGGCACCCTGAAGGCGACCATCGGCAGGCTCCTGGGCGTGCCGATCCACTACTTTGCGGCGATCAACCTCCTGGGATTCAAGCAGGCTGTCGACGCCATCGGTGGCGTCGACATCACCGTCACGCGGGCGATCAACGACCCGACCTACTACGACGAGTACGGCAAGCCAGCTGGCTTCTATCTCCAGCCGGGGACGTACCACATGGACGGCCACACCGCCCTGGCCTTCGTCCGCTCGCGCAAGGGGGTCGGGGACAGCGATTTCACGCGGGCCGATCGACAGCAGCAGCTGCTCACCGCACTACGCGAGCAGCTGACGGCCGGCAACCTGCTGCTGTCCCTTCCGGCCCTGCTTGACGCGGTCAAGAACACCATCGCCACCGATGTCCCCGGCGACCGGATGCCGGAGCTGGCGCAGGCGGTCCAGGACGCGGACATGTCCCTCCTGAAGCGGATCGTCCTCCAGCCTCCGGACTACATGACCGCCGATCCCTACTCGTCGGCCGGCTACATCCTGGTGCCCAACCTCGCCGCCATCCGCGCCATCGGCGCGGCGCTCCTGGCGGAGCCGACCACCCCGCCCGAGGCGCTGCCGTAGTCCCGGCGAAGAGCCCTGCTAGACTCGGCCGACCATGCCCGGCTTCGCCACCCGCGCGATTCGCGCTGCCAGCCGCGTTCCTGCCGTACCGCAGGTACCGGTGAACGTCCCGATCTACCAGACCAGCACCTTTGAGGTTGCCTCCGCCCTCGAGCTGGCCGAGCTGCTCGAGTTCTCGCGACCCGGCCATTCGTACACTCGCTACTCCAACCCCACGCACGCTGCGCTCGAGGAGACGCTGACCGAGCTCGAGGGGGCCGAGGCCGCACACGTGACCGCGTCCGGGATGGCCGCGATCCACGGCGCCGTGCTCTCCATCCTGCAAACCGGTGACGAGCTGCTCATCCCCGGCGCCGTCTACGGCGGCATGGTCGGGCTGGCTCGCACCGTGCTCGCACGCTCCGGGATCAGCGTCCGGGCGGTCGACATGACCGATCTCGGTGCCGTCGCCGCGGCGATCAGCGATCGCACCGGGCTCGTCTGGGCGGAGACGATCAGCAATCCGACCACCGCCATGGCCGATATCGCCGCACTGGCGACCCTGGCCCATGCCCGCGAGATCCCCCTGGCGGTGGACAACACCTTCGCCTCCCCGTACCTGTGCAACCCGCTTGCACTCGGCGCCGACCTGGTGGTGCACTCGACCACGAAGTACATCGGTGGCCACTCGGACCTGACCGGCGGTGCCATCCTGGGCAGTGCCGCGCGGGTCGCCGCCGCCCGTGAGATCGTCATCAACGTCGGGGGGAACGCTGCCCCGTTCGAGGCGTTCCTCGCGCTCCGTGGCCTCAAGTCACTGGCTCTCCGGATGGACCGTCACAGCGCAAATGCGCTCGCAGTCGCCGAGCACCTCGAAGGGGCGCCTGGCGTGGAGCGCATCCGCTACCCCGGCCTCGCATCGCACCCGCAACATGACCTCGCCGCTCGCGAGCTGCGTGGCGGGATGGCCGGCGGCATGCTGGCTCTCGAGGTCATCGGTGGACGAGCGGCCGGCGAGCGCTTCCTCGACCTGCTCTCGGTTGCGGTTCACGCCACCAGCCTGGGCTCGGCCGAAACCCTGTGCAGCCATCCCGCCTCGTCCTCGCACCGGCAGCTTGATGACGCGCAGCTTGCCGCCGCCGGCCTGACTCCTGGCATGGTCCGGGTCTCGATCGGCCTGGAGGATCCCGACGACCTGATCGCCGACCTCGCCGCGGCTGCTGCGGGGGCCGCCCGCTGACCTCGCCACGCCGATGACCAGCGTCATCGACCTCTGGCGCGCGGTCGACGCCGAGGCGCGGCTCGTCTCGGGGTCCGTGGGGGCGATGACGCAGCCGGTGCGCGGCATCCTGCGAACCCGCGCCATGGCGCCGCACCTGCCGCCGCGAGGCGACGGTGAGCTGCTCGTGGTCGACGCGGCGCTGGTGGCCGGGCGCCCGCTCGACGAATTCCTCGCCACCCTGAACGCGGCGGGCCTGGCTCCGGTGGCGCTGTTCCTCGCCGGTGGCCACGCAGCTTCATACCCCGAGCCGGCCGGCGATGAGCTGCCGATCCTCGCCAGCACAAGGACAGCCTCCTACCTGTCCGAGGCGCTCGGCGCATATCTCGGCGACGAGCAGGCTCACCTGGCCCAATTCGGCGCAGCCTTGCGCCTGGTCGCGGCCGAGGCGGCGCTGGCCGACCCGGATCCGGCCACCGTTGCGGGACTGGTGGCGGCGCGTCTTCGCCGCGGCGTGGCCATCGTCGCGGACGGGGAGTTGCGCAGCCTTCATCCGCGACTGGCTGGGCGCGCCCTCGCGGCACGATTTGCCGCGACACAGGCGCGACTGCTCGGTGGCACGTCGACTCGCAGCGCGAGCACGCGCCGCACGCGCGATGGCCTCTGGCTGATGGAGCGTCGTGTACGGCCCGGGGCCGCCGTCTGGCTCTTCGACGACATGCCCTTCGCCCGGGTGGACGAGGTCGCGCTGGAGGCGCTCGGGATCACGCTTCGGGCGCTCCTGCGTCGAGGCAGCGAACCCAGCCCCAGGGCTCGCATCTCCGCCCGCCCGCCAGATCCACCAACGCCCGCCGCGGCGCCCTCGGAACGGTTCGCCGAGACCCTGCTGGCCGTTGCTCGCGCCAATGGTCGCATCGCGCCCGCCGCGCGGGCGCTCGGCGTTCATCGCAACACGGTCCTCTACCGTCTCCGGGCGGTGCGAGCGGATCGGGGGATCGACCCGCGTCGACCCGGTGACGCACTGCGCATCCTCGCTGACGCCGAGGGCGCCGAGGGCCGCTAGGCGCTTGTGCATACTGCACAAGAAGTCGCGGCGCGCGTCGGCCGCCTGCCGGCTGCCATCTGCCCGAGCGGCCGATAGTCTGCTCGGTATCGCCAACGACCATCATCGGTAAGGAGTCCCGCATGGCCAACAAGGAGCTCGCCGCCGCCCTGAAGCTTGCCGAGGAGCGCAACCTGCGCTTCATCAACCTGCAGTTCACCGACATCGTCGGCCAGGTGAAATCGGTGCAGGTACCGATGCACCAGCTGGAAGAAGCGGCCGAGCATGGGAAGTGGTTCGACGGCAGCAGCGTCGAGGGTTTCGCCCGGATCGCCGAGTCGGACATGTTCCTCGTCCCGGACCTGGCGACTTTCGCCGAGGTGCCCTGGGAGCCGGGCTTCGACCCCGCCGGCAAGCCGCTCACGACCGGTGCCGCGCGGGTCATCTGCGACGTCTTCACTCCGAACGGAGACCCGTTCCCCGGCGACCCGCGCTGGGTCCTGCGGCGCCAGATCGAGAAGGCCAGGAAGCTCGGGTACGTCCTCAACACCGGACCGGAGCTGGAGTTCTTCCTTCTGAAGCGCGGCAACGGGTCGGTTGAGGCGTTGCCCCACGACGCCGCCGGCTATTTCGATCTCTCCAGCGACCTGGGGACCGATGTCCGCAAGGAGATGATGAACGACCTGGAGGCCTTCGGGATCAAGGTCGAGACGGCTCATCACGAGGTCGCCACTGGCCAGCACGAGATCGACTTCGAGTACGCCGATGCGCTTCGCACCGCGGACAACGCCGTGACATTCAAGACCACGCTGAAGGCCGTGGCCGCGCGAAACGGGCTCTACGCCACCTTCATGCCCAAGCCGTTCTTCGGGATCAATGGCTCGGGGATGCACACCCACCAGAGCCTGTGGGACGTGAAGAAGACGAAGAACGCCTTTGCCGACGCCACCGATTCGTACGGTCTCTCATCGCTGGCGCGCAGCTACATCGCCGGAACCCTGGAGCACGCGCGCGGCATGATCGCCGTCCTGGCTCCCCTGGTGAACAGCTACAAGCGGCTCGTCCCCGGGTACGAGGCGCCGGTCTACATCGGCTGGGCGCGCATCAACCGGTCGGCCCTGATCCGCATCCCGCAGATCAGCAAGGGCCACCTCAACAGCACGCGCATCGAGCTGCGCTGCCCGGACCCCGCCGCGAATCCCTACCTGGCGTTCGCCTGCATGCTCGCCGCGGGTCTCGATGGCGTGGCGCGCAAGCTGACCCCGCCGGATCCGGTGGAGGAGAACCTGTACCACTTCGACGCCGCAAAGCTGGAGAGCCGCAAGATCCGGCAGTTGCCCGGCACGCTGCGCGAAGCCCTCGACGAGCTGAAGAACGACGCGGTCATCGCGGACGCCCTCGGCGAGCACGTCTTTGAGCGCTTCGTCGAGGCCAAGACCGAGGAGTGGGACGAGTACCGGATGCAGGTCACCCGCTGGGAGGTGGACCGCTACCTCGAGGCCTTCTGACCGTGTTGCCCACGCGCGGACGGCCGGGCGAGCGGGCCAGCCGGGCGACCGGGCGACCGGGACGGGCCAATTCTCCGCAGCGGAGGCTTACGGCAGGCGGG
>Ga0209324_10002439_pt1 | contig 12817 bp, 18 predicted proteins | sample Rifsed19ft3_FD_184015 | JGI IMG/M metagenome (GOLD analysis project Ga0209324, IMG submission 184015) | Soil microbial communities from Rifle, Colorado, USA - sediment 19ft 3 (version 2) | ecosystem: Environmental > Terrestrial > Deep subsurface > Rock core/Sediment | place: Rifle, Colorado...
GATCGGGCCGACGGGCGGGACGACGTCCGGGGGACCGTCACCGTCACCCCGAGCGCCGCAACCACACACACGCCGTCCGGGTCGCACTTCCCTGCGCACCCCCGCAGCTACCCGGTACGAGTCGGGGTCGCCGAGGTCGAGCTGCTCGCCTCGGACGCGGTCGACTGCACCGTGACCCGCTACTACACGTTCTCGTTCGCGCTGACCGATCGGGACGGTACGGCTGTCACGCTGGCCAGCCGTACCGTGTTCCTGACCGCGGTGACACCGGTTGTCGATCTCGACCTGCTCGCCGACACCGAGATCGTTAACGGCACGCCGGTCAGCATCGCAGCGGTCACCTCGGTTGCCGGCCGTACCGGCACGATCACTGGAGCTGCACTCATGTTCGACGTCGACTCCCTGCTGCTCGGATTCCGTTCCCCGGTAACCCCTCCACCCGAGGACCGGATCGGGTGGGACAGTTTCGACCGAGCCAACACGACGACGACGCTCGGAACTTCGAGCTGTGGTCAGGTGTGGCACGACTCCTCCTCGTTCCGCGTCTACGGTGGGATGGCGCAGCGTGTAGCAGGAATCGGGACCCGAGGGACTGCGGCGCACTACAATCCGGCCCGTCGGAACATCCGCGTCGGGGTACATCTGAACACCCCGGCGAGCGGTGATTTCGATGCGGGAATCATCATTCGCTCGAAAGACAATGTCAGTAATGACCTGATATTCGTCACCGCCTGCGACTCGACGTCAACGGTCAAGGTGGTCGCCAGGACACCGTCCGCGGACACCACCGTCGAAACGGCGACCGTCGCATTCGACCTCGGAAAGAGATATTTCTTCGAGGTGCAGGATCTCGACAATGTCATCACGGTGTATGTCGATGGGACGCTCGTCCTGACACACACGCTGAGTGCGGGAAATCAGACCTACTATGCCAACTGGTATGACGTCGGAATCACCGCACACAACTCGCGCGACAATTTCACCCGCTTCGAGGGGCTCCATTGGCGGAATCTGCGCAGCCGGACCCTGACCATGCCGGTTACCCTGGCACACCGGTCCACGCTGGCTGGGATGCCCGAGAACAGCATCCGCGCGCTGGCCAGCGTCCCCGGGGACGTGTTCGGCGTGGAGTGCGACGCCCGGCAGACCTCTGATGGGACCTGGGTGGTCATGCACGACACCACGGTCGACCGGACGACCGACGGGTCCGGCACGGTGTCGGCGATGACGGCCGCGCAGGTCGCCGACCTCACCCTCGACGGCGGGGGCGGACCGGTGCCGACCCTGACCGAGTGGCTCGACGCCGCGTACCGGTTCGGGTTCAGCGAACTGTGGGTCGACTACGGGGGCGGGACGATCAGCTCGCTGACGGCCCTGCTGTCGGCGCATGCGGCCGCTTCGAGGATCGTCGTGTTCGTCTCCTCGGTGGCTGAGGCCACCTCGGTGCGTTCGGCGTGGGCAGGGGCCCGGATCGCCATCGGGTCAGTCACCGCGGCGAACGTGGCCACGGTGGTCAGCGGCGCGCAGGGTGTCGGTGGGGTCGAGACTCTGCTGATCAGTCCGAGCGATGCGAACTTCCTGACCAACGTCTCGGCGGTATCGAGCATCCTGTCCGGCGGGTTCGCGGCCGGAGCCTCGGTGACCAACCTGTCCGGGACCTTGGTCTCGGCTCTCGGTGCCGGCGTGACCGTGATGCTCAACGACTACGCACACATGATCAATCGATGATCTCCCCTTCACCGGGTGAGCCGGGCGTGTAGGTCGACACGCTCGCAAGCGAGAGGGCCCCATGCCGCGCGGGGGCCCTCTCGTCGGTCCGGGGGTAGCATCGGAGTCTCCCGGTCACCCCACCCGCGATCGGGCGCACTCCGGTTGAGCGCGAGAGACGACCGCAGCCTCCCCCCGAGCTGCGGTCGTCTTGCTGTCTCAGCCTCCGCCGTCCGTCGGGGTGGAGCGCTTCGGCGGTGTGGTTGCTGGGATCGATGACCCGGTGACCGGCGGGGTACTCGTAGCGCGTTCCTCCGGCTCCGGGGGGGTGGTCCTGGTGCGTTCGGGCTGCGGGGCGGGCTGCGGTGGCTCCCGGTCCGTTGCGCCACTCGGGGTAGCACCCGGCACCGGGTTCAGGTTGCGTCGCTCGGGCTGCGGCTGCACCACGGTGGTCGTGGTCGGCTTCTCGGTCATGCTCTCGACGGTAGCCGGAAGCGGGACGACGGTGGTCGGGACGTCGTCGAGCCGTGGCGCCCCCGGTGTCGGTAGGGCGAGGCCGATGCCGGACCCGATCAGGGCGGCCGTCACCAGGGTGAAGCCGAGTAGGGTCCGTGCGCCCCAACGGGAAGCCGTCGAGACGGTACTGGGCTCGACCATCCGGGTCGGCCTGGTCCGGGCGTGACGCGCCCCGTGGGCACCAGCTGGCGCCACGGTGGCGAACTGCAGCGGCATCGGCATCGGCTGTGTGTCGCCGATCGGTAGTTGCGGGATCATCTCTGTCTGGTCGTCGTTCGTCATGATCTTTCTCCCCGGAGTATTGCTCCTGTGATCTGCGCCTTCATCCGATAGGACTCGGCGAGTCGGTAGCAGCCGGCCCTCATGGGCCACCCCACCTCGTCGCCGACGGTTTCCCACGCGGCAGCCGCACCGATCAGCTTCATCGGCGACCATCCGCGGGTGTCCGCTCCCCACGCTGCCCGCAGCTCGCGGTGCAGCCGCAACCACCGTCTCACGGTTCAGGCCTCCGATCCGTCGTCGAGCTCGTCGAGGAGCTCGAGGGCCGCGCGACCCGCCTTCGTGCGCTTGTTCTCGGCGAGCTCGATGATGAACTCGCGCATGCGGGAGAGCTCGATCACGTCGTCATGGTCCAGGGACTCGCGCTCCACCTCGACAACGACGCGGTCCGCATACACCTCGACCCCGACGATCGGCTCGTCGTCACCGTCGGGGAGCCGGACGAACACGGGCAGGCCTCGGATCGACGGACCACCGACGATCCGAGGCGTCACCTCGTCGAACAGTTCGCCGAGACTCAACGTCCGACCGGCGGGGATCATGACTTCTCCTCGAGGCCGAGCGACTCGCGGACCGAGCGCAGCGCCGTTGCCAGCGCGGTCGTTTCGACCTGCATCCGCGTGACCCGCTGCTCGAGCTGCGCCAGGCTGGCCAGCGTCGAGGTTCGCAGCTCACCCTCGGCGTTGACGTAGCGCAGCCAACGGGCGACGTCGTCCGGGATCGCCCTCGAGTCCTCGGCGATCACGTTCGGCGGAAAGTGGATCATTGCAAGGTCGACGAGCCGGCGAAGCGCTGCGTTCGTATTCGGCTTGTCGCCCCACATCAACCCGGCTTCACGGGCGTACTCCTCGAGGCGTTCACGTTGTCCGACCTTCGGTCGCCATGACATCGTGAGGCCTTCGACATTCTGTGGCTTACTCATGTGATCCTCCGGTTGAACGTGATCGCCATCCGCAACTGCGGGAGGAATTCACGCATCATGATCTCGACGTCCTCGTCGTCAGGGTGATATCCCTCGGCGGCAAGGATTCCCCCCGCATAGATGGCGGCCTGTGCGGAAACGACCCGCAGGAAGTGACCGAGTGGGACCGGTTTCGGCTGCTCGAGACACTCCGGTCCGTGGAATTCGGCGCAGCGGTAGCAATACCCCTCGGCGGTGAGGTATGTCGTCGTCATGTGTGTAACACTAGCACAACCCCCGAGCCGTTGCAACACACTTGAGTCGGCTAGGCTGTCGAGCGTGTCCCGGCGCTCGCGGGGCGGCAGAGCTGTCCTGCTCCGCCATCACTGCGCCCCAGCGGCACACCGAAGGGCCCCCGGTTCGTCGTCGTCCCGGGGGCCCTTCGGTGTCAGGCGGGTCAGCAACTCACACGCCCCATGATCGCCCGTTCGTTCGTCTCGGGCAGTTGCTCGGCAGACTCGGCTGCGGCAACGGCGTCCGCCTCGGTGTCGAACGAGCCGAGGAACGCACCGTGCCGGCACTTGCGCAGCTCGCCACCGAAGGTCCAGCGGTACTCGGGGAGCTGCGAGATGATCCAGCGACCGTCGTTGTCGGCGAACCCGGCGTTCCGCTGCTCGATCATGAAACGGCCGGCGTCGGTGGTGAACGTGCGCCGGTTGCTGCTGGCGTAGGTGCTTGTCGTCGTCGTCATGCGTAATACAATAGCACACCTCCCCCGATAGTGCAACACGTATCGGGGGAGGTGTGCCGGGTGGGTCAGCGTGCGAGGCGCCTCACGGTGATCGTTACGAGCACTCCGGCTGCGCCGAGGGCCGCGAAATCAGACCACGGATCCCGTGGCAGGTTCGGCGTGTGACGGCGCGGACCGGGCGGGTTGTGCCAGGGGTAGTCACTGCCACCTCCGCCACCCCCACCCCCGCCGCTGCACCCGGAGAGGGCGAGTAGCAGCAGGGCCGCGAGGGCGAGCCGCCTCACTGGTCGTTCACCTGACGGCCGCCGTTGGTGTACCGGTCCGCCTCGCTGCCCCCGCGGCGCTCGCGAACCACGAAGGGAAGATCTCCGCGACGCTTCGCCTCCTGCCGGGTTAGATCCCGCACCCGGCCGTAGAACGCGCCACGTCGGATGGACCCATCCGGGTTCGTCAGCTTCTCGTTCTCGCTCATGTGTTCCTCCGGTTGGTCGATCGTTACGTGTAACACACTAGCGCGAACGACTACCCGTTGCAACACGGATCATTGATCGGCGCGAGCAGGGCCCGCAGCTCGGCACGCGCCTCGTCGTCAAGCTGGGTGAGGACGTCGAGGATCGACCTGCGCACCAGCAGGAACGCCAGGTGCCGGCGGTACCGATCGACGTCGGCGATGCGGGCGAGCTGTGTAGCCCTGGCCAGCCTGGCACGCACCTGCGGGATCGTTGGCTCCTCCATGGCTACGGATCCTAGCCGTGAACCGGCTTGACGGCTAAGCCGCGACGTGCTTGACTCGTCCCGCTGCACCAGAGCGGGGACCACCGTTCATCCCTACCGGGTGTCAATGGACTGTCCATCCTCGTTCAGGATGTAGTTGATATGGGCGACGGTGCGTTGCGCAAGGGCCGGGTACTTCGATATGGCGATAACCCCCGACCCGACATAGTTCTCGCACCTCATAACAGAATAAGGGCCGTTGCGTAGTAGTGGGTTACTTCGCCTGTCAAGCGGGAAGTCGCGGGTTCGAGTCCCGCCATCCGATTAACCTCGGATGTAGCTCAGTTGGTAGAGCGCCTATGTCACCCACTGCGACTAGTTCTCGGCCCTCTCATAACTGAAAAGGCGCGTTGCGTAGGGGTGAGATACTTCTTGCGATGAAAACGCTCACACCCGACCTGGTTCTCGCGCCGTAGACACAGTGCCGTCATGTGCGACGGCACCCCCCGATGCGAGAACCCCCGTCCGACATGGCCCGGACGGGGGTTCTCGTCGTTTCCGACGGAGGATGGAATGGGCAACTACTCGAGCGGGGCTCGCCGGCCGGCGACCGGCAGTTCCCCGGTACGCAGCACCGCGCCGGCGCGAACTCACGAGGGGGGCGACGGCCGGGCGCGCGACGCAAAATCTGAGCTGTACCTGACCGCGGTGTCGACGATGGTCGGCGAGGGTAACGCCTACGAGTCAGGGGATGCGCGGCTCGAGCGGATGCGCGAGCTCGTCGCGGCCGTCGTCGATGCCGATCCGCAGTGGCTTGCCGGGTTCATCCCGTGGCTGCGCTCCGAGGCGCAGGTGCGGACCGGTTCTGTGGTCCTGGCGGCCGAGACGGCTCGGGCGATGCACGTGCACCGCCGCAACCGCGTCACCGCCGCCTCGCCGATCAGCGTCCGCAGGATCGTCGACTCCGCGTGTCAGCGGGCGGACGAGCCGGCCGAGGTGCTGGCCTACTGGCGCACGACCTACGGCCGGACGCTGCCGGACGGACTGCGGCGCGGTGTCGCCGATGCCGCGGTCCGGCTGTACACCGAGCGCTCGGCGATGAAGTGGGACGGCACGGACCGGGCGTGGCGGATGGGTGACGTTCTCGCCGTGACGCACCCGACCCCGAAGGACCCCCGGCAGGCCGCGCTGTTCCGGTACCTGATCGACCGCCGGTACGGCCGGGCCGAAGGTGACTACGGCCTCCCGGCAGTACACCGTCGTCAGTGGCTCGATGCCATGGTCCCGGCAGCTCGTCGTTCATGGCTGGCCAGCGATCCGGAGTCCGCGGGGCGAGAGCTGCAGCAGGCGGGGCACGACTGGCGCTCGCTGGCGACGTGGCTGCAGGGCCCCCTCGACGCGACGGCATGGGAGGCGATCCTGCCGGGCCTCGGGTACATGGCGATCCTGCGGAACCTGCGCAACCTCGACGAGGCGGGGTTATCCAATGAGACTGCCGAGGCCGTGGCGCGCAAGCTGATGGACCCGGCCGAGGTGAGGGTCTCGAGGCAGTTCCCGCTGCGGTTCATCTCGGCAGCGCGCGAGGTCCGGTCCCTGCGGTGGGCGTGGCCGCTCGAGCGCGCGCTGCAGCTCTCGCTGGACAACATTCCCGAGCTGAACGGTCGGACCCTGGTCATGATCGACACCTCGGGGTCGATGGGTGAGCAGATGAGCGACCGGTCCGGTCTGCTCCGGCGTGACGCCGCTGTGATCTTCGGTCTCGCCGTGGCGCAGCGGTGTCAGCGGGTCGACGTCGTGTCGTTCTCCGCGCCGAGGTACATCGGCGAGCCGGCCTCGCTCGCTTTCCCGCTGCTGCAGGGCGAGTCCCTGTCCACCTCGGTGAAGCGGTGGGACGACGGGTACCACATCGGATCCGGTACCCGTACGTACGAGGCGCTGCAGCGGCACTACTGCGGGCATGACCGGGTGATCGTGGTGACCGATGAGCAGTACCACGGTCCCGATCCGTCGATCGCACTCTCGCCCGACGTGCCGATGTACACGTGGAACGTCGCGGGTCACCGGGCGGGCGGACGGACCGGGCGGAACCGGCACACCTTCGGCGGGCTGACCGATGCCGCGTTCCGAGTGGTTCCCCTGCTCGAGGCTGGCCGTACCGTGGCCTGGCCGTGGATGGGCGCCGACCAGGTGTCCGAGTAGCGGTAGGCCTTGACGTAGCAGTTCCGAAGGGGCATCCTCGGCTTAAGCACTAAGCCGGGGACCGGGGTGAGGTGACGAGGACCCCTCACCCCGGTCCCCCTCCATCGACCGGAGGACAGTACCAGTGCAGAAAATCGCGCAGTTCACCCTGCCGCAGCTCCCCGGGCGGGGTGGTGCGGAGCTCACCGTTGAGACATCAGTCATCAGACGTGCGGCCGAGGAATTCACCATCGGTGTTGTTGACGTCGAAAGATTTCATGCTGTTGATTACATTTTGTTGCACGTCGAGGACATTCCATATCTCCGCCGGGCCCTTGATGCGGTCGAGGAGGCATTCAACCCGCCCCCGCCGGACGAGACCCTCTCGGCCGCCCGTGGGGCGATCAGGATGCAGGGCATCACCGGGATCGAGTACGACGATGAGGAGCACCTGCGCTCCCCGCGCGAGTACTGCACCAGTTGCGGAGCGCTCTGGCCGTGTCGGACCGCCGTGGCATATGTCGCGGCGGCAATGCGCACGAAGGGGGGGAGCTCATGAACGCCGTTTTCGCATGGGGAACCATGGTCCTATTGTTCTCGCTGGTGCTCATTCTGACCACATTCCGCGCATTCTACTGCACGTTCAAGATAGTACGGAGGATTTCATTGTGAGCCCATGGCTGATCGTCCTCGGCATCCTGCTCATCTGTGTCGTGTTCGTGTTGTGGCTGGCGACCGACTGCGAGATCCTGGTCGACGTCCTTCCGGACGACGACCAGGCGGCCGAGAACCTCGACCGCGCCCATCGTGAGCTCGGCGAGCAGGCGTGGTACACCCTGCAACGGATGCACAGGGATGCCGTCATGGAATGTCGGCACCTGCGTGCCGTGCGGATGAACCCGGAAACCGAGCTCGCCATCCGGACGGCCATCGGCCAGGTCAAGCCGGAACCGACGTGGCGCAGCGGGACCCTCGGCCGTCTCTACGGGATCGACGTCATCGTCTCGCCGGCCGTCCCGGACGGTGTGATCGTCCCGATCGATAACTCGACGTCGGGCCTGCTCGACCTACATCACATGGTCGGAACGTACCGACCGCCACTGGTTGACATCGACGCGCTGCGACGATCCCTCGAAAAGGAATCCATCGACGGTATGTCGATTGGCAAGGCTGGGGTCGACACTCAATTCAGAATCGGAATTCACCAAAACGATCCGATCTCAGAATGGGCAGAATCCGATCTTGACCAGGCCGAGGAAATGGCAGCCGAGGATCTCGCAGCATCCCGAGGCTGCATACCCGAAAATGACTGCTGGCACGAGTGTGTCGAGGCGGCGATGGATGATGCTGATGACGAGGATCTCGCAGCATCCCGAGGCTGCATACCCGAAAATGACTGCTGGCACGAGTGTGTCGAGGCGGCGATGGATGATGCTGATGACCCTGCTCGACCTACTGCTGACGACGACCGGGCTGACGATGGTCGTGACGGTTCTGTCGGTGGCGGGTGCGAGCCTGATAGCGGCTGACGGGGTTCCCCCGGACGACCCTCGACCCCGACCCGAAGTGACCCTCGACCGAACGGATAATGATCATGTTTCAGCGTGGCAGCGGAACCCGGCAGACCATCCTCGGGGACGGTGACCCCCGAGGGCCTGAACCGTGGCGTAGGGGCAACGGGCCGCAGTCGACCGTCGAGGTACTCGTCTCGTCCGAGGTGCAGGCGGTGCGGATGCCCGACGGTCGCAAGGTGACCGGACGTCGCAACGTTCGCGCCTACCGGCGAGCCCAGCAGGCCGAGGGCCGGCGGGTCCGCCGCGAGCTGGCCAGGGAGACGGAGCGGTGACGACGCGAGTGACGGCCGAGGACGTTGAAACAGGCGAGACGGAAACCGCCGAGATCACCGACAACTACGTTCTGATTCGTGAGGGTTCGGCATACGTCGCGAATACCGTTGTGCATGCGAACGGAACGCACATTCTTACAGTAAAGGGGTGTAAGTCGTGACCGCTGGCACGGTGCTCGCCCCGCGCGAGGACTTCCGGCGTAACTGGCAGGGCCGACCGATCATCTTGCAGCCGGACGGCACCGAGGTGACGTACACCAGGGTGACGACGCTCGCCAAGACGCTCGAAGAACAGTCGCAACTCACCGCGTGGAAACAGCGAATGACCCTGCTCGGCGCGTCGATGCGACCCGACGTCGTGATGGCAGCCGCGAACGCGCGGATGATGCCGGACATAAAGGAACAGAAACGCGAGCTCAACAAGCTTGCGGAGCAGGCGATGGAGGCTGCGCAGTCGGGGGCGAAGGCGCAGATCGGGACGGCGCTGCACGGGTTCAGCGAGCACGTCGACGCCGGCCTGCCGATCGCCGAGCTCCCCCCGATGGTCCAACCGATCATGTCCAGCTATTCCCGCCTGGTCGCCGAGGTGCACCAGGTGTGGGGGATCAGGATCGTGGGAACTGAGGTGCGCCTCGTCTGCGACGACATCGAGGCGGCCGGTACCGCGGACCGGCTGTGGTACGTCCCGAATCCAGTGCAGGTGATGACGTCGTTCGGGCCGATCGAGATCCCGGCCGGCGTGACGGTTGTTGACCTCAAAACGGGCAGTGTCGAGTACGCCGGTCTCGGGATCGGAGTACAGCTCGGGACATATGCCCTGTCCGAGCGGTACGACGTGCTGACCGGTGCACGTACGCCGCTCGGACGATTCGTGCTCGACGGGCAACTGTTCGACGTCCCGGTGAACGTCGATCTCGCGCTCGTCCTGCATCTGCCGTCGGACGCCATGGGTGGAGTCGTCGAGCTACTCCCGGTCAACATCCGTGGCGGGTATGCAGCTGCGCTGGACTCGTTCAAGGCGCGCGAGACCCGGAAGGCCTCGAGGGGGTGGATCGGGAAGGCGATACAGCTCACCGCGGCGAGCCCGGTCGAGTCGACCATCGAGCCCCCGGCCGCGCCGCTCGTCGAGCACGACGTCGACGAGCACAACGCGACGGTCACCGACGTCACCACGGCGGCCAGCCGACACCAGCTCGAGCAGGTGTGGACCTCCCGGGCCCTGCACCTCGGGGCCTGCGAGCCGGTGATGATCCACTATCGGATGAGGTGGGAGGAGCTTGCCCCCGGTGACGAGCCGGCCGGCGGGGAGGCTGTGGCGAGGCGGATCGGTCATACCGACCCCTTGTATTGCGTCTGCGATCCACGACAGCGCACCGGGTGGACGCATGATCGAGAGCTGAATGTGCACGTTTGCAGTGCATGCCGACGACCCTCCCGGGAGAACGCCCGCCGCCTCGCCGCTGGCCAGCCCGCTACGCAGGTCATGACCGAGGCGATCAGCGTCCCGGCCGGTAACGGTGCGGTGGCCTATGTCCCGTCCCGGATCCAGCCGGAGCCGCTCCCCGCGATCGCCCCGACCCCGTCGGAGGTTCCCCTGTGCGAGCACGGGCTATCCGTCGAGGGGTGCGGGCCCTGCACCGTTGCCGCGGTGCGGGATCCGGCCGAGCTCGCCACCCTGTGGGCCACCCGCCCCGAGCTGCGGGCGCACTCGGGGCTCTTCGGGGCTCGCGGTCGCGAGCTCAATGAGGAGTGGACTACCCGGATCGCCGACGCGAGCGCCGAGGAGCTCGCCGATCAGTGGGACCGATTCTCCTGCGTGCCCGAGCTCGAAGAACTCGGCAGGGCGAAGTGGTCCCTGTCGAACGGAGGGGTCAACGGCAAGATGATCGCCGTCGAGGAGACGTCCGGCACATAGCGACTCCCACCCCTGGTGCATCGTCCGGGCACGCACCGGGGGTGGGTGAGGCCGCCCGCCCGGAACACATAATGATCATGGAACAACACGAGGAGTCCAACGATGAGCGGTCAGTTCCCCTACGGCCCTCCCCCGGTCGCACCCCAGCAGCCGGCCTACCAGCCACCGAGGTACCCCCAGCAGCAGCCGGCCTACCCACCCCAGCCATACCCGCAGCAGCCGTATCAGCCCCCCCAGCAGCAGCCGGCGGCAGAGCCGCCCCAGCGTGACGACCGCTCCGCCGGAGAGATCCTCGCGGGCGGTGGTGGTGCTCCGGCCCTCAAGATCGGGCCGAAGCACGCGCAGGCCAACGAGTACCGCGGTGGTCGAATCGTCAAGGTTGAGACCCGGCAGGAGCGTCGCAAGAGGCGTGACGAGGTGACCGGGACTCTTGTCGACGACGGGCCGGCTTTCTTCCCCCGGACCGGACGCCCGATCATGGGAGTCGTTCTGACCGTCGACACGGGACAGGCAGACCCGACCATCGACGGCGACGACGGACGTCGCCGGATGTTCATCGAGGGCAAGACCAAGAAAGACGCGGCCGGTCGTGCAATCGGCGAGGCGGGTTGCGATCCTCGGCAGCACCCCGCCATCGGTGGCGAGATGTACGTCGCCTACACGTTCTGGGGCCTCAAGAGCCCCGGCGACCAGCAGGCGACCACCGATTGGGCGTTCCGCTACACACCCCCGGCGAGCCGGGCGGGAGCGGCACTGTCCGGAGGGCAGCAGGCACCGATGCCCGCACCCACCCCGGTGCAGCAGCAGTTCGGTCCCCCCGGGCCGGCACCGGTGCCGCAGTACCCGACCCCGACCGAGCAGCAGGGCTACCCCCAGCAGCACCCGCAGCCGGCCGCACCGACCCCGCAGCCGGCGCCCCAGCACCAGGCTGGCCAGCCGGACCGCAGGCCACCGTGGGAGCGCGGTAACTGATCACCAGAGCCGGGCGTCGTGTGCGAGCGACGCCCGGCTCGCCCCCGATGGGAGACGGCATGGCGCGACGCGACCCGAAGCGACTCGACGAGGATGTCCCGATGTTCGACATCGAGGTGTCCAGCGGCGGGAGTGAGCGGCAGAGGCGGCCGAAGTCGATCGGCCGAGGATGGTGCCCGGAGCATGTTCCCGGGAAGACGACCACACCGCTCGACCGGCAGGGGGAGCACGCGGTGTGGCGCCCGCACTACATCACCACCATGTCGGGGGCGGCACTGCCGTGCCGAGCCTCGGGGATTGCACTGTGTGTCGCCCCGGCACGGATCGACCACACGGGGGCAGGAATACAACCGGAATGCGCGTGCGCGATGAAGGGTGAGTCATGGGAAAACCACACTGGAAAGGCCCGAGACTGAGTGCAATCGGATTGACATCGTTCATGGCGAGCGGCGCGTGCCGAGAGCACGATCCAGAGCTGTTCTTCCCGGTGAGCGGGGAGGATACAGATAAGGGTGAGATGGAGTGGGTGGCGGCAAAACGTATCTGTGAAATGGAATGCCCCGTCAGGACGGAATGTCTTTCCTACGCTCTGGACAATCGTCTCATGTACGGCGTGTGGGGCGGTAGGTCCGAGGATGAACGGCGAGGAATGTTACGCCGGCGGGAACCGGCCCGAGCGAGGGTGACAACATGAACGACGGCATCACGACCGAACGGTTCACGCTCAATCTTGAGCGATGCCTCACCAGGTGTCGGATCCCGCGGGAGAGTCTGCGGGTGTTCGTCGCCGACGACGTCCTGACAGGGCAGCTCGTCGCCGAGTTCGAGGCGAGGGTCCTCACCGACAAGTTCGCCGAGGACAGCTACAGCTCGACGACGCACGTCGCGACGTCCCCCCTGCAGGTGTGGAAACGCAAGCACGACCAGGCATGGTGGCTGCGGTGGTTCGTGGTGCTGCGCCCGGTGCGCATGAAGCCGGTGACGCTGACGGTCAGGCTGGCCAGGATGCACGCCTACCCGTTCGCCCGGGTGCCAGCT
>Ga0209324_10002443_pt1 | contig 12804 bp, 13 predicted proteins | sample Rifsed19ft3_FD_184015 | JGI IMG/M metagenome (GOLD analysis project Ga0209324, IMG submission 184015) | Soil microbial communities from Rifle, Colorado, USA - sediment 19ft 3 (version 2) | ecosystem: Environmental > Terrestrial > Deep subsurface > Rock core/Sediment | place: Rifle, Colorado...
GCGCGGCTTGGCTAATGCTGCCGCTCTCAGTACTTGTGGGTCTTGCCGGCCTGCATGGGTTTGCCGGACCGAACGGGTCCACGCTGTTCGGGTTGCTGCTGCTCGGCGGCTGGTTGCTGACCTTTCTGTTCGGGGTGCTGCAGCGCATTTTGCCGTTTTTGGCGTCCATGCACGTGACGCGACCCGGCGGCGCGCCGCCTCTCATGTCCGAGCTTGCATCCTCGGGATTGCTCAAGGTGCATGCGACCTGCCACGGCCTGGCGCTTGCAATGCTGGCATTGGCGATCGTGATCGACGCCGGCTGGCTCGTGCGCGTCGGCGCCGTCGTCGGGCTGATCGGCGCCGTTGCGTTCGGCTGGTTCACGGCCGACATTGTGCGGCAGGTCGCGTTCAGGCGTGCACAATGACCGCCGTGGAGCGGATGGCGGGCCGCGTCAAATGTACTGGCCGGCATCGACCCGCAGCACTTCGCCGGTGATGGCGCGGGCGGCGTCCGACAGCAGGAACAGGACGGCGTTGCTGACGTCCTCGGGCTGGGCGAGCGCCGGCAGGACGGCCTCGTCCGCGGACCGCGCGATGATCTGCGGCGCCAGCGCGCGCGCCATGTCGGTCATCACCATGCCGGGTGCAACCGCGTTGACGGTGATGCCCTTACTGCCGAGTTCACGGGCGGCGGTCTTGGTCAGGCCGATCAGCCCGGCCTTCGCCGCCGCGTAGTTGGCCTGCCCGAACTTCCCGCGCAGGCCGTTGATCGAGGCGATGTTGACGATGCGGCCAAACCCCTGCGCCGTCATGAGCGGCGCCACCGCGCGGATCATGTTGAAAGCGCCGGTCAGATTGACGGCGATCACCGCCGCCCATTCGGCGTCGCTCATCTTCATGAGTGAGCGGTCGCGGGTGATTCCGGCGTTGTTGACGAGCAGGGTGGGAGCCGAGGGCAGTTGCGCCACTGCGCCCTTGACGGCCTCCGCATCGGCCACGTCGATTCGAGCGAACTGATGTTGGGGACCGTCGGCCTCGTCAGGATCGCTGACGTCGAAGCCATGAACCTGCGCCCCCGCCGTCGCCAGCGCGTCGGCAATCGCCCTGCCGATGCCCCGGCTGGCCCCGGTGACAAGCGCGCGGTGGCCGGAGAAATCGAAGCGCGCCCAGGACCTATGGTTCGCCATCGATCCCGTACTCAAAGCAGATCTGCTGGCATGGATGAAAGCCGCACCGATCAAGAAAGGCGAGGAGGTTGCGATCGCGCCAGTCGACCTCCGTGCGGACGCACTCGACGCGCAGCGTCATCAGATTGACGAGGAGCTGCGACAACAACGCCCGCCCGATGCCCTGCCCGCGGTAGTCCGGGTCGACGCCGATCGTGTCCATGACGGCTGTCGGATCGACGCGGCCGAATTCGCCGAAGTCGACGCGCGCCATGACGAAGCCGACCGGCCCGCCGTCGCGCTCGGCAACGAGCGACACGCGCACATCGGAGTCGTGCAGCGCCTCGGCAAGCTTGCGTTCGAAATAGACGGAGCGATCGCGCCCGGTGATGCGGCGGTCGATGGTGATCAGGGCGCGCAGATCGCCTTCGGTCATGGCGCGCACCGGAATCCGGTCGCGCGCGAGCGGGCCGAAATCGGGCGCCGGCGGCTTGCCGTAGTTGATCTCGGCAGCCTCGCCGATACGCGCAGGAATCGTCATGCCCGGGCGTGCAGCCATTGTGTCCTCCGCGACCTCATACTTCCTCGCTCGCCTCATCGAGTAGCTCGGCGATCGAGCGCTCCAGCGCCAGCCGCGGCGCGAGCTGGAAGCCCGAGGCCGCGAAGAAGCGCAAAATGTCGTGATGGGTCCAGTCCGACTGCGATTGAAGCGAGCGCACGCCCTTTCGGCGCATGATGTCGGCGAGCTCCTCCATGAGCGCCTGCCCGACGCCGCGCTCCTGGCTCTCCATCTCGACGCCGACCGCATCGAGCACGGCGACCGCATCCTCGCGGCCGAACTCGCCGCGCAGGATGCGGGCGATGGCGAAGCCGCGCAGCGAGCCGCCGCGCATGACTCCGACATGGATGTATTCGTCGGGACGTGCCTTGGCGGCGGCGAAATTCTTCTCGAAGAAGCGGCGTCGCGTATGACCGCTATGGCTGCGGTCGATCGCGATCACCCGTTCGATGTCATCGACGACGAGCAGGCGAACGCCGCGATGGGATGTGGCAGTGGCGACGACCATGAGCAATCCTCACACGCTTTCGACGTAGTCCTGATAAAGGCGAGCCTCGGTCTCGCTGTCCATGCATTCGTCGAGCAGCGGCAGCAGCGCCATTTCCTCCTTCTGCACGTGCGCCAACATGCGCTCGCACAGCTCGTGGCCGAGGCGACGAAACTCGTTCCACTCGGCGCCGTCGAATCCCCGCGCCGCCGCCTGGCGCGCAAGCGCGGCGACCCGTACCCCGATCGGCCGCATGGCGTTGTGCTCCTCGGTGAGGTGGGCGCCGATGGCTACGTCTCCGATCGCCTCCAGATAGGTGAAAAGGTGGCCTTCCTCGAAGGCGAAATGGCGCTGGACCTCCGCTTCCACCCCAGTCGACAGATCGGCCAGGAGCTGGGCGACGCCGCGCTCGCCGGTGTCGGGCGGGCTGCCCCCGCGCTGGCGCGCAAGCAACTGCTCGAGCCGCTCGATGAGCGCCACGGTCGCACGGTGCTCCTCGTGAAGCATCTGGCTGATGCGATTCGTGAAGCTCATCGTCGCGCTCACACGTGGAGCTGCTGATACTTGGCGAGCAGATCGTCGTTGCTTTCGACCCAGTCGGGATTGGTCACGATGCACTCGGCCGGACAGACGAGCTTGCACTGCGGCTCGTCCTCGGCGCCCACGCATTCGGTGCACTTCATCGGATCAATAACATAGATCGGATCGCCGGCCGAAATCGCCTTGTTGGGGCACACCGGCTCGCACGCATCGCAGGCGGTGCAAGCCTCGGTAATCATCAGCGCCATCGCTGTCTCCTCGCTTCAGGCCGCCTGCGGCAGCTTGCCGAGCGCGGCGAGCTTGTCGTGACGGTACGCCCCCCACAGCGCCGCGCCGATCGCCCCTGCATAGACCGAGTCCGGGTGGCTGCGGATTGTCACCTTCATGTCCCTCATCTTGGCGACGTCCTCCTCCAGCGCCGCCACCAGCCCCCGGTCGAGGGCGAGGCCTCCCGTCATCATCACGACGCCCTGGGTCGCCCCGATCGACTTGAGCAGCTTGGACAGGCGGCCGGCCATCGACAGGTGGATGCCTTTGAGGATGTTGGCGGCCGAGATGCCGCGCGAGACCATGTTGATGACGTCGGTCTCCGCCAGCACGGCGCAGATGCTGCTGACCACTTCGGGATCGTCGGCCTGGCGTGACAGCGAGCCGATCTCATCCTGGGCAATGCCGAGATAGCGCGCGATGTTTTCCAGGAACTGCCCCGATCCCGAGGCGCATTGGCTGGTCATTTTGTAGCTCAGCACCTTGCCACGCGGGTCGATGCTGATGGCGCGCCCATGTAGTGCCCCGACATCGAGCGCCGCCCTGGCCTCGGGATCCAGGTAGATCGCCCCGCGCGCGTGCGTCGTCATCGAGTAGAAGTGGCCGGTGTGAAACGGCACGCCCTCGCCCTCGCCGGTCGTCGCCACGTAGCCGATGTCCTTCTCCGTCAGCTTGGCGTCCGCCAGCACCTGATCGTAGGCGACCCTGGCCAGCTCCATCGGGTCGCGCTGGCGGATGCGCAGGATGGTGCGCGCCAGCCAGGTGCTCTTGCCGTCCTCGACGACGAATATCGCAGCCTTGACGGCCCCCGTCCCGACGTCGATGCCAGCCGCGATGGTCATGGGTCACTCCCTATGCCTGTCCAAGATGCGCCCGCCGCGCGAACTCGGCCGCTCCGAGCGCGCCGGTGTAGATGGAGTCCGGATCGATGTTGATGGTCACCTCCCCGTAGTTCTCCTTGATGAGCTTCTTCAGCTCGCGCACGGCGGCTTCGTTCTTGGCGACGCCGCCGGTGAAGGTGAACTCGTTGGTGACGCCGCCCGAGCGCGAAATGATCGAGATCGCGCGCAGGATGATGGCGCGGTGCAGTCCCGCCAGGATGTCCTCGCGCTTCTCGCCGAGCGACAGGCGGTCGCGCAGCTCCGCGCCGGCGAACACCGTGCAGGTCGAGTTGATGCGCGCCGGCCGGTCGGATTTCATCGCCAGCGGCCCCAGCTCGTGTAGGCCCATGTTCATTTCGTCGGCGATGTAGCCGAGATAGCGGCCGCAGCCGGCGGCGCAGCGATCGTTCATCTGGAAGTTCACCACGATGCCGTTGCCGTCGACCTGGATGCCCTTGGTGTCCTGTCCGCCGATGTCGAGCACGGTGCGGGTATTGGGATACATCATGTGCGCGCCCAGCCCGTGACACAGGATCTCCGAGCGGATGTGCTCCTTGGAGAACGGCAGCGTCACGCGGCCGTAGCCGGTGCCGACGAGGTAGGTTTCCTCGAGCTCGATTGCGAGCGAGCGCTCGATGATTGCCTGGATGTCGCTGGCGTTCGAGACAAGCGCCTCCTCGGTAGCGAGGGTGCGGGCCAGCGCGCGGCGAAACTTATCGCTGAGCGCGCCCGCGGGGGGCCTGTTCTCCACCTCGATGATGGACTTGTCGTAGACGTTGAGGAGCAGGTCATAGGACAGCCCGGCCGAACGCGCCACCTCCTCGGCATGGCTGTGATAGCGCGATCCGGCGATGTCGCGGAAGAAGTCGGACTTGCGCTTGGCGCCCGGTGCATAGAGCTCGGGCGCCTCCTCGCACAGCCGGCGAAAGACCTCGTGGAGCGCCTCGCTGACCTGCGTTTCGAGGCCGGCGAAGCGCCCACCGCGGACCTGGTGCAAACAGGTCTGTTCGAGGTCTTCAAGCTGCTCCAGGAACTGCTCGAGACGGAAGGCGCGCTCCAGCGCCGCCAGAAATGTGTCGAGCTTTTGGCTGAGCCCGTCGGCCTCGCGCAGCGCCCTGCGGAACAGCGTGAAACGGGCATCGACGCCCGCCTCCTCGCTCGCCACGCGGGTCGCGGTGCTGTAGTTGGAACGCGAATTGGTGATGCCGCGCCCGATCACCTCGCGGTTCTCGTCGAGCAGAACCGCCTTGGTGGTGGTCGATCCGAGGTCGATGCCAACGAAGGTCTTCAACGCCGTTCTCTCCTTCAGGCCGCCGCTCGCGCCGCCGCGCGCTTCTGTTCGATCATCTGGAAGTAGCTTTCGAGCCGGTTCTTGATGTTGGCCGCCGAGAAATAGCGGGGATCGACGAGATCGGATTCGATGAAGGCGCCCGGTTTGCCGGTGCGCTTCTCCACCTCACGCATGATCAGGAGCTGGCCGGCCGAGAAGCTGTTGCAGCTCTTGATCGAGTTGATCAGGAGCCCGTCCGCCTCGTACTCGTCGACGTAGCGGGCGAGCATGTCGATGCGCATGGGCAGATTGCGGTTGGTGTAGACGCCGAGGCAGTACTCGGCGAGCGTTTCCAGCGGCTTGTCGGGGTCGTGCCGGAACCCGAAGTCGTAGACGCCGCCGACCTTGGTGTAGCTCGAGGCGACGACGACCGCCCCTTCGTCGTAGAACATCTTCCAGAACTGGCGGAAGTTGGTGTAGTTCGGCGGCCCCTCGACCACCAGGCGGTATCGTTCCTGACCCATGTCGCCATCGGGCGTGACCGGCCCCTTGCCGGCGGCAACGCGCGCCTCGACCTCCTCACGCAGGAACTGGTAGTACTCGATGGCATCGTCGGTGCCGCGGAACGCGCCGAAGATCGGGCCGATGTAGTAGATGCCGCCGAAATAGGCGTCGATCGGCGACGGCTTGTGCTTGGCGCTCTGCAGCACGCGCACCAGGTCATCCTCCGCGCGCACCGACTTCTTGAGGTACTCGCGCAGCCGGTCGATGTCGAACTTGACGCCCGAGATGCGTTCGAGCGCGGGGATGACCTCGCCCTTGAACTGCTTGACCATGTACTCGATCATGTTCGGCGTGATCTTGCCGTCGCCCATGTAGGGCGTGTGCAACATGATCGTCTCGCACTTGTACTGCTCGCGCAGCAGCTCGAACCACTTCATGAACGTGAAGCAGCCGGTATAGGAGAGCAGCAGCACGTCGGGGTCGGGAAGCCGCTTTCCGTTGGGGCCGATGTTGCCCTTGGCCATCATGCCGATGTCGGACTTGACGTAGGTGCAGACGTCCTCCGAGTGGCCGATCTTTTCCGCCTCGAGCACGTAGGCGCCCGACTGCCGGCGCAGCCCGCTCTGAATGGCATTGACCTCGGGCAGATTGTTGAGGAGGCCAAAGCACATGATCAGCTCGTTCAGGTTGCCCGGCACGAAGGTCGAGACCACCTTCTCGCCGGTCTTCGGCGCGCTGGTCAGGCGATCGTAATGGGCGGCCATCATCTCCTTCTGCTTGACCATGGAGGCGTCCTTCTCGACCTCCCTGGCGGGGGCTGCCTTCGGCGCGACGATCGTCGTCATGTTCCGCTCCACAGCTTGATCGAGTCGGCGAAAGTGCCGGCCTGTTCGCGGATCGGCTGCATCTGACCGGAGTTTTCCGCGTACTTGAACGCAATATAGGGGATATTGGCATCCTTGAGCACGTGCTGGAGCATCGGCCGCTCAAGCAAGGCCGGGTCGCAGAAGCTCGGACAGGCGAAGATGACGCCTTCGGCGTTGGCGCGCCGCACGGCACGCACCAGATGCTGGCCCTTCTCCTTCAGATCGGGTTCGTACTTCGCCGCGGTCGATTCAGAGTGATGCAAGAACGCGAGCGCCAGGTTCTGAAGCGGGTTGCCCTCGGTTTCAACGTCGGCCGTGAGCCAGCGCGTCACCAGCAATAGATCGTCATCGACGACATAGCAGCCGGCGAGTTCGAGCGACTTGATCAGGTTGAGCGGCGGCTGCTCGCAAAACACCCCGGTCAGCACGATGCGGCAGTTGTCGCGCATTGGCCGCTCCTCGCTTGCCGCCGCGGCGAGGTAATCGCGAATTAACGCCGAATGCTCCTCGACCGGCAGCACCAGTCCTGCGCGCAGCACGAGATAGACTTCCGCGCCGGGCGCCAGCCACGGGCACTTTGCCCGGAACGTATAGAGCTCGCGCACCAGCCGGCGGTTCTCGTTGTAGACGGCGATCGAATGGCGCAGCTCCTCCTCGCTGACCGGCCTGCCGCGCAGCTCACCGAGGCCCTCCATGAGTTCGGCGAGCTCGTGGACGTAAAAATTGCCGCCGATTTCGTCCCGGTAGTTCTGCGGCACGTCGAAATAGCGCACGTAGACGCTCGGGAACATGATCTTCCACATGCCGGAGAGGTTGCGGATCACGTCGCAGATGGAGGGGAACAACATGCCGTCCACGAAATCGAGCCGGCCGGAAACGCCGAGCTCGATGGTGGAGCGCGGGATGCGGCAGATGTAGCTCTGGTAATAGGCGTCGCCGTGGATCACTTCGAGCTGATCGCCGCCCCCGACGATCCCAAGCGGCAGGAAGCCCGCGGCATGAATGATCTCGCGCGGCACGTAGATCGGCATGTAGCCGATGACCTTGCGGCCCGGCGCGGCCGCCTTCCACTCGCGCGCCGCGGTGAAGTTGAGATCATCGAACAGCGCTTGCGCGCGCCCGATGATGCTGGCTGTCTTGGAGCCATTCAACGATGTTGCCACCGCGCGGTCCTCTTCTCGAGAAAGGCCCCGAGACCTTCCAGGGCATCATGGGTTGCCATGAGCTCGTCAAGGTACAGTCGCTCGACGACTGCGATCTTGGCCCGCACGCGCGCCGCATAGTCGCAGCGCGCTGCCTTGACGGCGTAGCGCAGCGAGCTGGCGCTCTTTAGATTGATATGCTCCTCGAAATAGGCAAGAGCGGCCCGTTCCGGATCGGCGGCCCCCTGCGCCATTCCCATGGCGACAGCGTCGGCGCCGGATATGCTGCGGGCCGACAACAGCAGATCGAAGGCGCGCCCCGGCCCGACCAGTTCGGGCAGCAGGCAGGACGCCGCCGGCGCGAACACGCCAAGCTTCATCTCGGGCTGGCCGAGCGCCGCATCCGGGGCGACAAACAGGAGGTGCCCGGCGAGCGCGAGTTCCAGCCCGCCGCCCAGGCACTGGCCGCGCACGGCCACCAGGATGGTCACCGGCGACTCGACCATGCGCAGGAGCAAGCCGTGCAGGCCCTTCAGCATCGCCTCGCATTGGCCGGGCAGGTGTTCCTCGACGCTGGCGCCGAAGCTGAAATGCGGGCCCTCGGCATCGACCAGGACGGCGGCAAGGTGCGGGTTATCGAGATGCTCGGCAAATGCGCGATCGAGCGCCGAAATCATGGCCGCATCGATCAGGTTTGCCTTCGGCCGGCTCAGGCGCAGCCGCAGCAATCTGCCTTCCGCCTCGACCCAGACCTTGAGGGGCGCTGTCATGATCGACGACCTGCCCTACCTTGACGTCGGCGCGGCATCCTCGGCCGCGGGCCGGCCGGACGCGCGGCGCTGCGCGGCGCCGGGCATGATGCTGTCGGTGAGATCGTCATCCCACTTCGCATTGGCGGCAAGGGCGCGACGCAACGCAATGAAGTCGATTTCGCGCCCGGTCTCCCGGGTGCCTTCGTTGAATGCCCGAAAGCCCGCCCGCGCCTCCGTCATCATGTTGAGGGCAAGCCACGCGCGCGAGTTCTCCTTGTTGCGGTTCCAGACGTCGAGCTTGGGCTTGCGCAGTTCCTCGACGGTCTTGGAGGTGCAATCGGGGAAGGTGTAGAGCAGCTTGGTGCACAGCGCGTCGACCTTCTCATCGAGCAGGCTGAGGTCGACGGTGCCGCGTTTCAACAGTTCCTGGCCGGCCTTCAAGGCATCGCCCGTCTTGGGCTTGCCGAAAACGAAGCGGCCGAACTCGTCGGTCATGCGGGTCGTTTCCACCAGCGGATTGGCGACGAACCGGCCGTCGCCCTTGAGCGCGGGCACGATGTCGGTGAGCAGCCCCATGAAATAGGCTTCGTGGGCAGAGAACGGCTCGCACAGCACGCAGGCCCCCATCGCACGCTCGGCCCCGATGATGACGGGGAGGAAGTCAGTGGCGCCACCGATCGGGGCCGAGCCGTGCTTCGGACCCGCCTGGCCGAACCGGGCAAGGTCCTGAGCGATGGAGAAGTCGCATGCCATCCCGATCTCCTGACCGCCGCCGACGCGCATGCCGTTGATACGGCAGATCACGGGCTTGTCGCAGGCCAGGATGCTCGAGACCATGTCGTTGAAGAGCCGCATATAGGCGCGGTATTCCTGCGGATTGCCGGCGTAGTACTCGGCGTATTCCTTGGTGTTGCCGCCCGTGCAGAAGGCCTTGTCGCCGCTGCCGGTGAACACGACCGCCACCACGTCGCGCGCCGCGCTGGCGGCGCGGAAGGCCAAAATGACGGCCTTCACCATCTCGGTGGTGTAGGAATTGAGCTGCGTGGGATTGTCGAGGATGATCCACGCGCTGGAAAGGCCTGCCACCGGCTGGCCAGCGGAGTCCTTCACCGGCCGCTTCTCGTAGCGAACGCCGGCGGAGATTGTCGCCCGCACGTGCTCGGCGACGAGATCATGGTCTTTCACGTCCCGTTCGCCGGCGGCGAGGTTGCGGGCAGTTTCGCCAGTCATCGTTCGCTCCTCAAAGTGCAGGCACGAGCACGGCGCGCCGCTTGAGCGCGCCGGCATGGACCGCCTCGAAAACCTGGTTGATCTCGCTCAGCGGGTGCTTTTCGACGAAGGGGGCGACCTTGACGCGGCCGCTGAGCACCAGTTCGAGCGCTTGCGGATAAAGTTCGGGCGCACAGCCCCAGTTGCCGATCGCGCGGGCGTGGAACGCCATCAGATTCGAGAGCCGGATTTCGACCTTGTCCATCGTGAACCCCACGACGGCGAGCGTTCCCCCGCTGTTGATGAGGCTGAACGCGGTTTCCTGGCCCGTGCGGGTTCCCGAACATTCAAAAATGATCCACTCGCTTTGGCGCAGGCCGCGTTCCTTGGCGAAGGCCTGGATCGCGGACTTGAGGTCGCGTGCCGTCATCTGCCGGGCGTTCAACGCGAGCGCCGCGCCCTGGCCGGTCATCGCCGCCAGCTTGTCGTCGCTGATATCGATGACGACCACCGTGCCGCCGTGCGCCCGCGCGATCTGGGCGGCGTAGCCGCCGACCCCACCGACCCCGTTGACGACGACGAGGTCGCCGGGCGCAACGCCGGCCTGAATCACAGCTTGGTAGGGCGTGGTCACGGCATCGGCGATGACGGAAAGGTCGGCGAGCTCGATGCCGGCCGCCGCCAGGCGCCGTTCGTCGACCTCGCACAGGCCGTGCGCCGGCACGATGATGTGGGATGCAAAGCCGCCGTGAATGTCGTTGCCGGGCATCTTCTGATTGGGGCAGATGGTCGCCTTGCCCCGCCGGCAGACGTCGCAATGTCCGCACGGGATCACCGCCGGCACGATCACCGCGCGGTCCATCCACGACCGGGCGCTCGATCCGGCGTCGACGACGCGGCCGCTGACCTCGTGGCCGAGCGTCAACGGAAGGGCGTGCTTGGTGCGAACGCCGTCATAGTAATAGCCGAGGTCGGTATGGCAGACGCCGCACCCCGCCACCGCGACCACGACCTCCTCGGGGCCGGGCGTCAGCACGTCGAATGGGGTCTCGACAAGGGGTTCGCCCTTGCCCGTCATCATCCAGCGAACTGGATCGCCGCCCATGCGCACGCCCCTTGAATTGGCCGCGGTTTTGCGCCTCAGTGAGCCCGCAGATCGCCGGCATTTTCAGATGCGGCCGCCTGTCCGCCTTGATTTAAAGCAAGGAAGTGAAAAAAAACGTATTTTAGTACTCAAATACGCCTTGGGCCAGGAGGCGGCCCCCGGCAGCCCGGCTTCGACGATGGGGGCGAGCATGGAAGAAACGCAGAGCATCTCGGTCGCGGTCGTGGGAAGTGGCGGTGCCGGCGCGCTGACGGCGGGAAATTTCCTGCTGGAAGCGGCCAGCGCCTCAGGATGGCAGGGCCTGCTCACGCGCACGGTCGGACCGCAGATCCGGGGCGGGGAGGCCGCAGCGCTGGTCCGCCTGGCGACTCACCCGGTGGAATGCCTGCCGGACCGCTTCGACCTCGTGATCGGGATCGATTGGCTCAACGCCCACCGTTTTGGCTCCGAGATCGAGGTCGGGCCGCACAGCCTGGTGATCAGCGACCCGCGCGGGGGTGCGCTGCCGCCCAGCGTCGCGGCGGCCGACGCGCGCGTGGTGCGGGTGCCGATCAAGGATTTGGCGAAGGCGGTCCCCGAAGGGCGACCCAACATGGTCGCGCTTGGGCTGGCCGCCCGGCTGCTCGGACTGGGGCTTGATGCGCTGATGGCGCAGCTTGAAAAGCGGCTCGGCGGCAAGGGGCGCTCGGCGATCGAGGCCAGCCGCCGGGCCATCGTCAGCGGGTACGAGGCGGCCGCCGCCATCGAGTTCGGCAAGCGCCTGGCGCCACCGAGGCCGGAATCGGTGCGGCGATGGCTCATCTCGGGCAACGAGGCGGCCGCGCTCGGCGCGGTGCGGGGCGGCATCCGGTTCGCGGCGGCCTATCCGATCACGCCGGCAACGGAAATCCTCGAATGGCTGGCCCCCAACCTCGCCAAGCTCGGCGGCGTGCTGCTGCAGGCGGAGGACGAGCTTGCCGCCATCAACATGATCATCGGCGCCTCCTTCGGCGGCACGCCGGCGCTCACCGCGACCTCGGGACCGGGGCTCTCGCTTATGATCGAGGCGCTCGGCCTGGCGACCGCCGCCGAGATCCCGATCGTCGTGATCGACGTCATGCGCGGGGGGCCGTCCACCGGCATCCCGACGAAATCCGAGCAGGCGGATCTCAACATCGCCGTCTATGGCGCGCATGGCGACGCCCCGCACCTGGTGCTGGCCCCGCAGTCGGTCGGCGATTGCCTGTTCACCACCCAGTGGGCCACCTATCTCGCCGAGGCGCTGCAGACCCCGGCCATCGTGCTCTCGGACCAGTTCATCGGACAGGCGCGCGCGGCGATCGAGCGCCCGGCCGATGTCGCCTTCATCGGCCAGCGTGCGCGGGCGATCGACATCGCCGAGGGATACAAGCGCTACGCGACGGCGGCGAACGGAGTGTCGCCCATGGCGCTGCCGGGCACGCGCGGCTGCCAATACACCGCCGACGGCCTCACCCATACCGAGCGCGGCATTCCGACGAGCGGAGCGGACGATCACCGGACCCAGCTCGACAAGCGGCGCGACAAGCTCGATCGCTTCACCTATGGCGATCATTGGGCGACGATCGAGGATGCCGGCGACATCGCGGTGATCACCTGGGGCTCGCTGACCGGAACGGCGCGCGAGGCGATCGGGCGTGCCGCCGCCGACGGCGTGGAGGCGAGCCTCATTGCGCCGCGACTGCTCTACCCCGTTCAGCGCGAGCGCCTCGCCGCCGCGCTCGCCGGCAAGAAGCGCGCGCTCGTGGTCGAGCAGAGCCACGGCGCGCAGTTCCACCGCTATCTCAGGGCCCATTACGACCTTCCGGACGCGGTGCGCGTGCTCTATCGGCCGGGGCCGCTGCCGATCAGGGTTGACGAGATTCACCGCGCGATCATTGAATGGAGACCATGATGTCGACCCTCGACGTGCGGGCTGCCTACAAGCCCTCCGACTACAAGTCGGACGTCAAGCCGATCTGGTGCCCCGGCTGCGGCGACTATCACGTGCTCATGTCGTTCACGCGGGCCTTCGCCGAGCTGGGGCTGCCACCCGAGCAGATCGTGGTCGTCTCCG
>Ga0209324_10002459_pt1 | contig 12764 bp, 12 predicted proteins | sample Rifsed19ft3_FD_184015 | JGI IMG/M metagenome (GOLD analysis project Ga0209324, IMG submission 184015) | Soil microbial communities from Rifle, Colorado, USA - sediment 19ft 3 (version 2) | ecosystem: Environmental > Terrestrial > Deep subsurface > Rock core/Sediment | place: Rifle, Colorado...
GGGTTAAAACCTGTTGTGGCTATCTATTCGACATTCTTACAAAGGGCATACGATCAGGTGTTCCATGATATTTGTCTGCAACGGAATGGAGTAGTATTTGCCTTAGATCGTGCGGGAATTGTTGGCAATGACGGCCCTACGCATAATGGTGTATTTGATATTGCTTATCTCAGGAATCTGCCGGAAATTATCCTGATGGCGCCAAAAGATGGGAATGAGCTGAAATCTATGTTAAAAATTGCTCTGGATTCTGGCAATGCGGTGGCGATCCGTTATCCAAAAGAGGACATTCCCGACAAAGAAATCAATCCGCAATACAAAACATTTGAGATTGGGAAGGCTGAAGTATTGAGGAAAGGAGCAGACGGAGCTCTCCTTGCTTACGGCGCTATGGTGTATCGATGTTTGCATGCGGCTGAAAAGCTGAGTGAAAAAGGTATAGAAGTTACGGTGGTGAATGCACGGTTTGCCAAACCGCTTGACAAGGCGCTTATTTTGGACTTAGTCAGGAATCATAAATTGATAGCAACCGTTGAGGACCATGCATTGATGGGTGGTTTCGGTTCTGCGGTGCTTGAGCTTGTTACGGAAGAAAGGGAAGATGCGGGTAAGGTTATAAGAATGGGAATTCCTGATCGGTTTATCGAACACGGGCCCCGGAATCTGATATTAAAAAATATAGGTCTGGATGAAGATGGAATTGCTGATAAATTTATTGCAACGCTGGAATTAATGGATATCCACAGTTCATTTACCAAGGCGGAAAATCGACGTTTGACCGTTTAAGCGAATGAAAAAGATCCTTGTTGTTGGCGACTTCAGTAAGAAAAAGATTCATGATGCGATTGCAGGTTTAAAACCGTGGTTTGAGAAGCACGTCAGTATCGAAATTGCTGATTTGTCGAAAGAAAAAAAAATCGAAAAAACCGGAGCTGAAATGGCCGTAGTTTTCGGTGGAGATGGGGCGATTCTTTCCACGTGTAGAAAACTGGGAAGAAATCAGATACCGATTGTGGGGGTACACATGGGGAGATTTGGTTTTTTAGCAGAACTCATGGAAAAGGATGTGTGCGTTTCCCTGGAGAAAATATTTACGGGAAACTATCATGTTCGAAAAAGAACGCTCCTTTTATGCCGTGTCGAACGCGCGGGTAAAATCATAGATGAATCCACGGGTATCAATGATGCGGTAATTTCTCGTTCATCCCTCTCGAGGTTGATTTCTATAAAATTAAATATTAATGGTGAAAATGTAGCGACATACAGGGCGGACGGTTTGATCGTGTCGACGCCTTTAGGTTCTACGGCGCATTCCCTGTCTGCGGGCGGTCCGCTGTTAACACCCGATTTACATGCATTTATTATCGTCCCGATATGTCCGCACACACTTACCAATCGTCCATTGGTCGTTTCGGGAGATGTAAAAATCGAGATGGAACTCCTGTCTCAATTAGGTGGTACAGGCTTCACGGTGGATGGCCAGGTTTTTACAGAATTAGAGATGAATGATAAGATAAAGATCGAACGGTCTGATATCGAGGTTCAGATGATTGATACGGGAACAAGGACGTTTTACGGCGTATTGCGTGAAAAATTGAATTGGGGAGGGCATCCGAACTATGGCCGTAATTAAGATAAAAGAAAACTACTGTAAGGGATGTCTTCTGTGTGTGCCTGTATGTAACAACAAATCGTTAGTGGTATCCGAAACGATCAATGAATACGGACTGCATCCGATAAAGTTCAGAGAAGATGCGGAGTGTGACGGTTGTAAAAAATGCGCAATAATGTGTCCTGACGTGGCGATCGAAATTTATAACTGACGGACGAACGTTATTTATGAAAGACAGTTTACCGGGGGGTATATCTATAATGAAACAGTTACTGACAGGAAATGAAGCCGCTGCAGAAGCGGCTATACAAGCTGGCTGTAGATATTATTACGGATATCCCATTACTCCTCAGAATGAACTTATCAATTACATGTCGGTAAGGATGCCTGAAGTCGGCGGCGCTTTTATCCAGGCAGAGAGCGAGATTGCGGCAATTAGTATGGTTCATGGCAGTGCGGCGGCAGGAGGCCGCGCAATGACATCCTCGTCCAGCCCTGGCATAAGCCTGAAACAGGAAGGAATTTCTTATCTGGCAGGAAGTGAACTTCCCTGTGTGATTGTTAACATTCAACGAGGTGGGCCTGGATTAGGCGATATTTCTGCATCACAGGCAGACTACTTCCAGGCGGTGAAGGGAGGCGGCCATGGTGATTATCATACCATTGTGCTTGCTCCCTGTTCTGTTCAGGAAATGGCAGACCTTGTTTACGATGCCTTTGACCTTGCCGATAAATATCGGAATCCCGTCTTGATCCTGGGGGATGCTCAGATTGGGCAGCTCGTGGAACCCGTGGAATTTTATAAAAAACCGAAAAAAAATCTTCCAGCAAAATCATGGGCGTTGACAGGCGCCGAAGGGAGAAAGAAAAATGTGGTCAAGTCGTTTTACTCTGTAAAAGGTCAACTGGAAGAGTTCAACGCGCATTTGCAGAAAAAATACAGGACAATTGAGGAACATGAAGTTCGGTATGAGGCTATCAATATCCATAAAGCCGATGTAATTCTGGTCGCTTATGGAACGTCTGCGCGCATATGCAAGGAGGTTGTTAAGAAGAGCCAGCAGTATAAATTCAAGGTGGGGATGGTGCGTCCGGTTACCCTGTGGCCATTTCCGAAGGAAATTATTCGAAAGGTATCAGAAAAAGTTGAATGCATCTTAACTGTTGAAATGAGCGCCGGGCAGATGGTCGAGGATGTGAAACTGGCGGTTGAAGGGAGATGCCCGGTTCATTTTTATGGAAGAACTGGTGGTGGAGTGCCCACATCTTTAGAAATAATTAGAAAAATAGTAGAGATCGTACCTGATAACCGTGCGGCAAATACGTTATTACAATTAGCAGAGGTAAAATAATATGCACGCCATATATGAAAAACCAAAGACGTTTATAGATACAGCAACGCATTTTTGTCCGGGTTGCGGTCACGGAATTGTCCTGAGATTAATTGCCGAGATTATTGATGCATGGGGCATTCGGGGGAAAACTATTGGACTTGCTCCCGTAGGATGCGCAGTTCTTGCTTATAATTATCTCGATATTGATATGTGTGAAGCTGCCCATGGCCGTCCGCCCGCCGTAGCTACTGGCATCAAAAGAGTCCATCCCGACCATGTCGTATTTGCCTATCAGGGAGACGGAGATCTGGCGGCGATTGGGACAGCAGAGATTATTCATGCTGCCAACAGAGGCGAGAATATTACCTTTATTTTCGTCAATAATGCCGTTTACGGTATGACAAGTGGTCAGATGGCGCCGACGACTTTACTCAGGCAGAAAACCGTTACCACGCCATCAGGGCGAGATCCAATAAACTCCGGGCATCCCATTCGTGTCTGTGAACTATTAGCCGTTCTGGATGGCAGCAGCTATCTTGAAAGAGTCAGTTTATCCTCCCCGGAAAACATTCGTAAGACAAAAAAGGCCATTGAAAAAGGGTTTAAAACCCAGATGGAAAAGAAGGGTTTTTCCCTGATAGAAATTCTATCCCCTTGCCCGATCTACTGGAGAATGGATGCCAACGAAGCGATGAAGTATATTGATGAAGAAATGACCAGGACATTCCCTTTGGGGGTGGTAAAAGATTGGGAACACAAAAACTAATTACACTTCACTTTACCGCAAAGAACGCAGAGTTTTTTTAAAATAATGACTTTCATGAATAATTATCATATTCTGAATATTGTTTTTAGTCTTAATTACATCTCTGTGTGCTCTGCAGTGAACTACAAGATTAATCTATGACGGAAAAGATAATCTTAGCCGGTTTTGGCGGACAGGGGATGATGCTCCTGGGGAAACTGCTTGCACAGGCCGCCATGACCGATGGTAAATATGTAACGTATTTCCCCTCCTACGGCACTGAAGTTCGGGGTGGAACCGCCGTATATTGCCTCATCATTTCAAACGAAGAAATCTTTTCACCCCTCATCGAAGAAGCCGATACCCTCATTGTTATGAACCAACCCTCGTATCAAAAGTATAAAGATCTGTTAAAACCCGATGGGTTGCTCGTCTTGAATTCCTCCATGGTCAAATCAAACAACCTTCCCGATGTAAAAACATATCAAGTGCCTGCCACAGAGATTGCCAGCAAGTTAGGGAATGTACTGGTCTCGAATATTGTTATGTTAGGCGCTTTCCTTGCGATAAAGAAATTATTCTCTGCCCATCTTATTTTGGAACAATTGCAGGCGATGCTCAAAGGGAAAAAGGGGAATTTGTTTTCCCTCAATAAACAAGCCCTCGAAAGCGGCATGCAGGTAATAAAAACCGTAGGAAAGTAGCCACAAAGTCACTGAGTCTTTCTTTGGGCGTTTGGTGTCTTCGTGGCGTAAGAAACTTGCCGAAGGTTTGGTTCTGTGTGTATGACCTTGCGGATAGACAAAATGAAGAGTGGGTTCACAGGGCATTTACCATGTCCCTAAATTGCCTGCCACGCTCTTCGTAATTCAGGAACATGTCGTAGCTGGCACAGGCAGGGGAGAGTAATACGACATCTCCTGCTTTCGCCCGGGAATTTGCCTGTTTAAATGCCTCCTCGAATGTTTTTTGTAAAAAGATTGAAGGGGTTTCTTTTGTCCCCTTTTTCTTCAGGAGGAGTTCTTTTATTTTCTCTGCCGTCTTTCCGATAAGGACTACGGCCTTGGTGTGTTGAGCGCATACTCCGGCAAATTCACTAAAATTGCTCCCTTTGTCATACCCGCCGGCTATGAGTATAACTTGGGTTTGAAAGGCCATGATGGCGGCGATGGACGATTCCGGCGTCGTTGCCTTTGAGTCATTGTAATATCGTACGCTATTTACCTCACGAACAAATTCGAGTCGGTGTTCTAATCCGGCAAAGGTTGTTATTGCCTTCTCAATATGTTGTGCTCTTGCGCCAGCCAGATAAGCGGCGCAGGAGGCTGCAAGGACGTTTTGAAGATTATGAATGCCAGGTGTTTTTACACTGGATACGCATGGTATTACGGTATTATGGCCGTTCATAGATATGACAATGTCGTTACTTTTTACAAAGGCGCCATTTGCGAGTGTATGGTTTGAGCTGTACCATAAAACATGGCCTTTGCAGTCCTTTTCCCATCGCCTTAATTCTGGATCATCATAGTTGAGAATTGCATAATCTTCAGAATCCTGGTGTAAAATGATAGCCTTTTTCGCCTGAATATATTCATCCATGTCGGCGTGTCTGTCGAGGTGGTTGGGCGATATGTTGGTGACGATACTGATGTGAGGACTTTTTCCCGTATGATTGGTTTCTTCCAGTTGAAAACTGGAGAGTTCAAGTACCACAATATCCGCAGGTTTCATTTCCTCAAGGTATCCAAGGAGTGATTTCCCAATATTCCCTCCTATCCACGTCTTTCTGGGTGTTTCCTCTAATATCTTGCCCGTAAGGGTGGTGGTGGTTGATTTCCCATTGCTGCCGGTTATGCCGATAATTGGAGCAGGACACAATTTGAAGAAAATATTCATTTCAGTGTCAATCTGTATATGGTTATTTCGCGCTATTTGTATAAATTTTGAGTTTTTTGGTACGGCAGGATTAACGACAACCATATCTGCGTTTGTAAAATCTTCTTCGGAATGCCCTCCAAGTTTGTATGAAATAGGAAGTCCTTCAAGCTGTTTTATGGAAGAGGAGAGTTCCGCTGTGTTTCTCAGGTCGGTTACGGTAACGCGAGCGCCTTGTCTTGCAAGAAATTGGGCTACACCCACACCGCCGCCGAACAGCCCCAATCCCATCACCGTTATCTTTTTGTTTTTGAATTCATATCGCATGGTATGAATTTTATCAGTATTTTCAAGGCTTTCAATGAAATTTAATTAGTCCTTTGGCCGCCACCTATTACCCACAAAACACACGAAAAGAAACGAAAGGAATTTAGCCATTTTCGTGTCTTTCGTGGGCAGATTGAAATTCTCTGTGTTGGTTCAGGGCTTGTAGCCTGAACCCAAACATTTCGGTTCAATCTTGGACGATTGAACCAGCAAATACCAAGACGGTACGTAGGGGCAGGTTTCAAACCTGCCCCTACTGATTTTCGTCGTAACTTTGTGGCAACCTTGAGGTTCCTTAACGTAATTTAGCTATGCCTGTCATATTGACACATTGTTAAAGAGAATTTAAACAGGGACACTGTCATAATGACATATACAACTTTTAAGATTTTTCAATATTTTCCATCTACTATATAGTTATGTTTTATTTAATTGTAACGTAACGACTTAGACCTATTAAAATAATGATACGAGCGTGTTATTATTATTGATTTGTCGGCATTCAGTTTGCTCAAATCTCTACTGAGTTTTTATTAGTGGATAGAAAAATATTGGAGGATACTTAGTTATGTCGGCAAAAAAAATAATATTTGACCATGATGCGCTGGAAACCGTTAAGCTTGGGGTAAAACAACTTGCAGATGCAGTAAAGATAACGTTAGGACCGCGCGGGCGCAATGTCATTATTCAAAAGAGCTTCGGCTCACCTACCATCACGAAAGATGGGGTGACCGTTGCAAAGGAAATCGAGCTTGAAGACCATATGCAAAATATCGGTGCGCAAATGGTAAAAGCTGTTGCATCGAAAACCAGCGATGTTGCGGGTGACGGAACTACCACCGCTACGGTTCTTGCGGAGGCGATATTTGTTGAAGGATTGAAGAATGTAACGGCTGGCGCTAATGCGATGGCGCTCAAACGTGGTATTGATAAGGCAGTTGAAGCGGTGGTGAAAAAGTTAAAGGAAATGTCTATCCCTGTTAAAGGGCGAAAGGAAATTGAACAGGTTGCCACCGTTGCCTCGAATTATGATACTGAAATCGGGAAGATCATTGCCGACGCCATGGAAAAGGTCGGAAAGGACGGAGTCATAACCGTAGAAGAGGGCAAAAGCCTGCAAACCGATGCAAAATGGATTGAAGGTCTCCAGTTCGATAAAGGCTATTTATCACCATATTTTATCACGAACCCAAATTCGATGCAATGCGTGTTAGAAGACGCCTATATTCTGATCCATGAGAAAAAAATTACGACAGCCAAGGTGCTGATTCCGATACTAGAAAAGGTTTCTCAGACAGGGAAACCCCTGTTGATCATTGCCGAAGAAATAGACGGAGAGGCGCTGACCCTTCTGGTTGTGAATAAACTTCGCGGGGGTTTAAAATGTGCAGCTGTGAAGGCTCCTGGATTTGGCGATAAGCGTAAGGCCATGCTGGATGACATCGCTGTCCTTACCGGTGGCCAGGCGGTCTTTGAAGACCTTGGTATCAATATGGAGTCCATCCAGCTCAAGGACTTAGGCCGTGCAAAGAAGATCGAGATTGATAAGGAAAATACGATCATCATTGAAGGAGCGGGTGAAAGTAAAAAGATTAAAGGACGTATTGAGCAGATCAAAAAGGAAATTTCGGTAACGACCTCAGACTATGACCGTGAAAAGCTTCAGGAAAGGCTGGCGAAAATGGCCGGTGGGGTGGCGCAGGTTAATGTAGGCGCTGCTACCGAAAGCGAAATGAAGGAGAAGAAGGCGCGTGTGGAAGACGCACTTCATGCTACCCGTGCGGCTGTTGAAGAGGGAATTCTTCCCGGCGGGGGTGTGTCGCTTTTAAGGGCTCTTCCGGCTCTTGATGCATTAAAACTTCCCGGTGATGAGGCCGTGGGTGTCGATATCGTTCGAAGGGCATTAAGGGCGCCTTTAAGGCAGATAGCCACAAATGCAGGTGTAAGTGCGGCCATTGTTGTCCAAAAAGTAGAAACTGCCAAAGGAAACGAAGGCTACGATGCCAGCGCTGATAGATATTGCGACATGGTTGCCGAAGGCATCATTGATCCGACGAAGGTGGTCAGAACGGCATTACAAAATGCCGCCAGCATATCTACCTTACTCCTTACAACGGACGCGATTGTCGGCAAGATACCGGAAAAGAAGAAGATGCCGCCTATGCCGCCAGGTGGTGGTGGGTATGGTGGGTACGGAGACATGTATTAATAATTTCAGTTATTGAACCCGGAGCATCAGCCGGGCGAGTAATTGTTGAATGCGATAGCGTTCAGCCTTAAAAAACCCCGCTTTCCAGGCGGGGTTTTTTATTATAAACCCTTGCACTTGCAAAAAAAAATTGATATAGTAATTTTCGTCTCAGAGTCCAAGCGGAGGTATAGACGTCTCAGATGACAACAAATTACAATAGTATCAGTTACAGAACCGATGCGAAACAGAGTAAACCAGAAAAGATATTTACAGAGTTTTTTGTCTTTAATAAAAATATTCCTACCGATTCGTCAAATCCGTGGCAGCCTCCCACAGACGTCTATGAAACTCCAGATGAAATCGTGGTGAAGATGTCTATATCCGGGACACGATCTGAGGATATTCAAGTTGCCTTTTCAGATGAAATCCTCACCATCAGCGGTTATAGAAACGACACCTCACCCCACGAAAAGACCTGTTTTTATCAGGTAGAAATTCGTTATGGATACTTCGAAAGGAGCTTCTTTATTCCCAAGCCTATCAATAAGGACACTATTCAAGCCACTTATAAGGATGGGTTTTTACAGGTTGTTTTGCCCAAGGCAGAACAGCAACCAACAAAAACGTTTTCGATAAAGATTGATATTCAGCAATAAGTTCTTTAGAAACGGTGCGAGTTTATATGACGGAAAACGATAGCAAAAACACATCAGAAGCGAAAGTACCGACAAGCCTGGATGCTCATATAGAAGAAGCGGGAAAAGCAGATAGGATAAAAATACCAAATGAAATACCTGTCCTTCCCGTCCGGGACACTGTAGTTTTCCCCAGCATGGTGGCGGCATTAAGTGTTTCTACGGAAAGAGACCTCAAGCTCTTGAATCACGTCCTGGCTGGTAACCGGTTCCTGGCGCTCGTGGCTCAAAAAGATAAAGAAGCCAAAGTTGTAAAACAATCTGATTTATACAACTATGCTACAGCGGCTGTGGTGCTCCAGATGCTTCGTATGCCGGATAATTCGGCAAAGATGCTGGTGCAGGGCATCCGGAGGATAAGGATTGATGAATATACACAAACCGACCCGTATTTTAAAGCCAAGGCGACCGCCCTCGAAGATACCATTCAGAATGATATGGAGACGGAGGCGCTGGCCAGGAATGCTGCGGATCAGTTTATTCGCGTGATCTCCCTGGCGCCGTCATTACCTGAAGAACTAAAAATAGCAATTGTCAATATTGACAGCCCCAGCCGTTTGGCTGATATGATTGCTTCCCACCTGAACGTTAGTATAGCGGAAAAACAACAGGTACTGGAAGCCATTAATGTAAAAGCCCGGTTACAGAAGGTCACTGCTTTGATTACCAGCGAAATGGAAGTATTGGAGATGGCCACAAAGATACAATCGCAGGTAAAAAGCGAGATGGGAAAGGGGCAAAAGGAATATTACCTGAGACAGCAGCTCAAGGCAATCCAGGAAGAACTGGGCGAGGGAGATGAACGAACGATAGAAATCAAAGAACTGACCAAAAAGATCGAAGAGGCTAAATTGCCTCCTGAAGCGAAAAAAGAGGCGGAGCGGGAATTAAACCGTCTCTCCAAAATGCCCACTGCCTCCGCTGAATATACCGTTTCCCGGACATACCTCGACCTGCTAATCGCCCTTCCGTGGTCAATTAGCACGACAGACAATCTGGACATTCAAGCAGCCCATAAAGTACTGGACGAAGACCACTATGACCTGGAAAAGGTCAAAGAGAGGATATTGGAATATCTCGCAGTTCGAAAATTAAAACAAGATATGAAGGGCCCTATCCTTTGTTTTGTTGGCCCGCCCGGCACAGGGAAGACGTCCATAGGGATGTCTATTGCTCGTGCCATTGGGAGAAAGTTCGTACGCATATCGCTTGGCGGTGTCCGGGACGAGGCGGAGATTCGGGGTCATCGCCGTACATACATTGGCGCGTTGCCCGGACGCATTATCCAGGGTCTGCGAAAAGTAGGCTCAAACAACCCGGTATTCATGCTGGATGAGATTGATAAACTAGGCGCTGATTTTCGGGGTGACCCTTCAGCCGCATTGCTCGAAGTCTTAGACCCGGAACAAAACCATGCGTTTTCAGACCATTATCTGGACGTCCCATTCGACCTTACCAATGTGATGTTTATTACTACTGCAAATATCCTGGATCCCATTCCCCCGGCGCTCAAGGACAGAATGGAGGTGCTGGAACTTCCTGGATATACGGCGGAGGAGAAGGTATTCATTGCAAAACAGTTTACCATACCAAAACAATTCAAAGAACATGGACTCACGAAAGAACAAATCACAATTGAGGATGACGCTATTAGGGCAATCATCAGTGATTACACGCGTGAGGCAGGCATCCGTAATCTCGAACGTGAAATTGCCCGCATTTGCCGGAAGGTAGCCAAGAACATTGCCTCAGGTGAAAAAAAATCTGTAAATGTTACGGCCGACCAATTGCACAAACTATTAGGTCCTATTAAATTTTTCTCAGAAGTCGCTGAACGGACCTCCGAAGCTGGTGTGGCGACAGGTCTTGCCTGGACACAGGCCGGTGGAGACATCCTTTTTATCGAGGCTACCTCAATGCCAGGCACGGGGAAGCTCATGTTGACAGGTCAGTTGGGCGACGTCATGAAGGAATCGGCACAGGCGGCAATGAGCTATATTCGGGCCAAAGTAAAGAAACTGGGAATTACCTTCAAGGATTTTAATAAGTACGATTTTCACATCCACATCCCCGCCGGCGCTATCCCCAAAGACGGTCCCTCTGCCGGAGTAACAATGGCCATGTCGCTAATCTCTCTGTTGAAGGAAATACCCATTCTTTCGCATGTGGCAATGACAGGCGAGATCACACTGCGCGGGCGGATTCTTCCTGTAGGCGGCATCAAAGAGAAGGTACTTGCGGCCAAACGGGCAGGAATCACCACCGTTATTTTACCAAAACGAAACGAAAAAGACCTGGTTGAAGTGCCTGAAAATGCCAAGAAGGAGATGAACTTCGTATTTGTGGAAAAGGTAGATGAGATGTTGCCGGTCGTTTTTGGAACAAAGGAGCCGGAGAAGAAAAAGAAGAGGATTTTCAGTAAGACCTAATTTACCCACGAAAAACACGAAACATACGAAATCCCTTTCGCGTACTTTAGTATATAAGGTTGGGTAAAGCAGCGGAGCATACCCAACATTGTCTACAAAGGTGAACGTCATTGAAAATGGGAAAAGTAAATAGGAGGTTGTTATGAAGGTTTATGTGATTTATGAAAAAGGTGTATTTCGTCCCAGCGAGAAAGTCAATCTCCCTGAGCATCAGAAGTTGACAATACACTTCTGGCCTGAAATAAAGCATGATTTAGACCTTGAAAAGGCTTATGCCGAGGCCTCGTCTTCCAGGCCAGATTTAGAGGATTGGGATGTGCTTGACAAAGAGGATTGGGTATGATAGCTCCGAAACAAGGAGACATTTACCTTGTCACACTAGACCCAACCATTGGGACTGAAATGGCTAAAACAAGACCGGGTGTTATTGTTTCCAATGATCATGCGAATAAAGGGTCAAATAGGGTATCTGTTGTTCCGATTACCTCGTCAAATATTGCCAAGGTATATCCCTTTGAGGTATTTTTATCGGCCAAATCTGAGACCGGGCTTAACTATGATTCAAAAATAGCTTGCGATCAGGTACGTTCCGTTGATAAACGCAGACTTCTAAAAAAACTCGGTTCAGTGTCTCTAGATACGATGGATGGAATCAAAGCAGCATTACGAATACATTTTGCGTTGTAAGAGGCGTAGATGTTGGGTAGGGCGCAAGCGAAACCCAACACCAATCATAGCATTTACAGAAATGTTGGGTTTTGTTCCTCAACCTAACCTTAATGACTTGGTGTCTTTGTGGTAAAATATCCTTGATCTTTGAAAGGCGTGGAATATAGTATTTCTTTGGGTGGGCGATTACCAGTCCAAAAACCCGGGAAGAGGTTGAAAAACACTGGGGCGTCAGGACGATAGCCATAAAGCACATTCAATCCCATTTTGGGAGCGCCCAACCTCATTGTGACCTCCACCCTTTAATTTTTCAGAAGGATAAAGACGCCATTGGACAGTCTTAACCTGAAACATGGAGGTGATAAGTGACAAAAATTGTCAAAAGTGAGGGATTACAGGCTTTTCAGCCAGAATCGGAATAGATGCAACAGGTTTGTCTATAACCCCAATTTTGAGGGGATAAACGAACTTATTACTCTTGTAACCAAGTTAACGGCAACACTATGACGACAGGACAATTTCGACAAAGCCGTTTTGGCTATTGCTTCTGTAAAAACAAAAGAGGTGAACAAGATTTTTAGTAAAACCTAGGTTGTCTCGCCACACCAGGAAAGACACAGAATATCACTGAAAACCCCGATAATCTTTGCTCATCCCGACTGATGACACAAATAACCGAAGACACCTTTGAACAGGCGCTGCACACCTTTAGAGAAGCACAGGAAATTGACCTTCAGGGTGTAACCTTTATAGACCCTTACGGCATGGTCGGTCTGCTTGAGATTGGAGAACTTCTTAAATCAGAGGGTGTTCAAAAAACCCTGTATCTTCCTGAATCAGAAGAAGTCCTTAAATACCTCGAAAGGATGGATTTCTTCAGATTTGCC